>Ga0163153_10003032_pt1 | contig 23123 bp, 21 predicted proteins | sample OliLakLV19MP6IB1_FD_148629 | JGI IMG/M metagenome (GOLD analysis project Ga0163153, IMG submission 148629) | Freshwater microbial mat bacterial communities from Lake Vanda, McMurdo Dry Valleys, Antarctica - Oligotrophic Lake LV.19.MP6.IB-1 | ecosystem: Environmental > Aquatic > Freshwater >...
ACATATCCAGCAATTGGTCGAAAGCGGCGCGCTGCATTCGCTGGTAAGGCCAGGCGGATTTAACCATGGCAAACAGCGCATCAGTTTCCCAGTCGCGGGCGCTGAGTTCAGCGACTATTTGCTGTGCCAAAACATCCAGCGGCGCTGTGGGTATCCGGATCTGGTCCAGAACCCCCTGCTCCACCGACTGCAAAACAGCTATACATTCCAGCAAGTCATCGCGGGTAAGCGGAAACAAGCGGCCCTTGGGTGTTTCGCCCACGCCGTGCCCGGCTCTACCGACCCGTTGGATGAAGGCTGAGATGCTGCCCGGCGAACCCAACTGGCACACCAGGTCTATATGGCCAATGTCGATGCCCAACTCCAGCGAAGCCGTTGCCACCAGGGCACGCAAATGCCCGGATTTGAGCGCCTGTTCAGCTTGCAGACGATGGTCGCGGGACAGGCTGCCGTGGTGGGCGGTGACCGCTTCTTCACCATATTTTTCGGCAATGCGCTCAGCCAGATGGCGGGCAACCCGTTCTGCCAGTCGCCGAGTGTTGACGAAAATCAGCGTGGTCTTATGCGACTCAACCAGTTGCTGCAGACGGTTATAGATCTCTTCCCAGACTTCATTGGCCAGCACCGGTGACAGCGGCGATGGCGGAATTTCCAAGCCAAGATCGCGTTGCCGCTGATGACCGGTATCGACAATGCGGCAATCCCTGCCACCGGTCAGAAAATGGGCAATCTCACTGATCGGCTTTTGTGTGGCTGACAGTCCGATACGCCTGGCCGGCTGTGGCAGCAATGCATCCAATCGCGCTAATGAAAGCGCCAGATGGCTACCGCGTTTGCTGGCTGCCACGGCATGAATTTCATCCACGATGACCTCACGCACCGTTGATAACATGCTGCGGCCGGAGGCAGAGGTGAGCAACAGGTATAAGGACTCTGGTGTGGTCACCAGAATTTGCGGTGGATGGCGGCGCATCTGCTCCCGTTCACCCGGCGTAGTATCGCCGGTGCGAACCATGGCACGAATCCCAGACTGACCCATACCCTGCTCTGCCAGCCATAGTTCGATACCCAGCAGCGGCAGTTGCAGATTCTTCTCAATGTCATTGGACAAGGCTTTGAGGGGCGATACATAAAGCACCTGTACCGACTCGGGCAATGCCGCCTCGCGGCTGTCGACCACCAACTGGTTAATGGCACACAGAAACGCGGCAAAGGTCTTACCGCTGCCGGTAGGCGCGGCAATCAATACATCATGACCCTGCTCGATTTCATGCCAGGCGGCCAGTTGTACCGGCGTAGCCGCATCGAAGCTGCGATCGAACCAGGATTGAACGGCAGGATGAAACATGGCTTTAGTTTAGCCTGAATATTCTCAAATTCTGCGAATCCGCAGTTAAGTTGCAACCGATCAGCCGAAAGGCTTAGTTTCCAAGCGTTCGCACTGGCTTCCAATGAGCAGTTTGCAACAACCACTCACCTTTCTGCTGCCGCCAGAGACTGCTGACCTGGTACAACTGGCCGCTATCCGGCAACCAACCCTCGCCTCCGGTCAGCAAAACCTGAAAGCTGGCCTCTGCTTCATCGACCCCAGCGGGCAAAACCTTGACCGGCAACATTTGAACGTGCACGCGCTTGTGACGTCGCAACTGATGCAACAGCAGGCCATTCAACTGATCATGATTGAACTCACCGCCCTGACCATGAAAATCTTTTGCTACATAGGCCATAAAGTCACGCCGCTCACCCGCTTCGATATGCGCTTCCATATTGCGCAGCTTGGTGGTGATCTGTTGCTCCAGGCTAAGCTCGGAGCTACAGCCCGGCAGAGCCAGCAGCAGGAAGCTGGCAAGCGTCCGGTTCATAGCGACCAGCCAACGTGAGCGCAGGTCAGTTGAAGTCTTTGGAGAGCTCGGTTGCGGCAAGGTATGACTCCAGCAAATGAGACGAAACCACGACCAGGTCATGCTCGGTCACCAAGCCAACCAGCTTGCCATCTCGCAGCACCGGTAAGCAGGCCAGTTGTTTGTCGCGCATCAGGCGAATGGCATCGACTGTGTTCGTTTCAGGACTTACGGTTATGGGATCCGGATTCATGATTTCACTCACGCTGACCTTGGCGCTGTCACCTACCCGACCATTGGCGACCAGGCGCAGCAAAGCACGGTGTGACACCAGCCCCACCAATTTGCTGGAATCATCTTCTACTGGTATGTGACGCACGTGGCGCCAATCCATAAGGGTTGCTGCAAAATCAACAATGTCGTCAGGCCTGACGGTAAACAGATCTGTGGTCATGAACTGCCCCACATGCCGGTAACTTTCACGCCAGTCCTGCTTTTCACAAAAATGTGCCAACTGCCATTCAGCAATAGGCAGGCCAGCAGACTGCTGGTGCACCAGGCTGCTGACCAGACAACGCATACGCTGGTTCTGTGTGCCTTGCTCGCCCATGTTCTCCAGCGATTCCAGCAGCCAGTGTGAACCGGTACGCCGCTTGTTGACCCGCTCCTCCAGCACGCCGAGATAGCGTTCAATATCGCCCCGGTCTATGGCCATATGCTCCAGGCCTTCGCGCGCCAAAGGAATCAATTGCTGGGTGAGCAAATCCTTGACCGGTAAGTAACTGTCGTCAAACCAGTTCATCTGCGCGCGCATGCCCTCACGGGCAGCCGTCAGGAAGTTGCTTTTTACATCTTCAAAGCGAATTTGTTCGCGCACATTGGGGTGTTGTTCCGCCATGCCCGCCATCATGCCGAAAAAGAATGCTGCATTGGCAATTTCATCGACTACGGTTGGCCCCGCGGGAGAAACGCGGTTTTCAATACGCAAATGCGCCACGCCATTACTTACGCCGTAGCAGGGCCGGTTCCAGCGATAAACCGTGCCATTATGCAAACGCAAAGCGTTTAGTTTGGGGGCTGCGCCCCGCTGCACCATCGCCAGTGGGTCGTCTTCAGTATCAGTGGTTATCAGGATGCGATTGCGCGCAATGTCGTCCTTGAAGATTTCGGTAACGGATTGGTCAATCCAGCGATCACCGAAATGAACTCGCGGATGCTGGCCGCGCGCCTGCAACGCAGTGGAGCGCGAATCCACTGAATGCTCAAATACCGCGATGCGGGTTTCATGCCACAAACGCCTGCCCAGCAGCAGGGGTGAGTTGACACTGGCTGCCAACAGGGGTGCAGTGACAACCTGGGCAATGTTGTACAGCCGGGCGAATTCCTCTGCTCCAACCTGGAAATGCACCTGAAAACTGGTATCGCAGGCTTCCAGCATGACGTTGTCATGACTGATAGACAATTGATCAATGCCATCGATGCTGAAACGGAATTCCTCACCGCGTAGCGAATGCAGAGCATCGTTCAAAGCAAAATAGCGTGGCTCGGGCATCATGGAGTCCAGCCCCAGGTGTTCCAGCCTCAGAGTCGGCAAAATACCAACCAGGGCTATATCGCAGTCAGCCCGGCCCGCCGCGACCCGTGCGTGCGCATAGAGCTCTTGTGCTTCCTGCCCCATCAGGCGCAAACAATCACCGCCCATGCGCCGGGGTGAAAGATTAGCCTCGAGGTTGAACAAACCCAGTTCATTGGTGAAGCGGCTATCGTCAATATGCTGCAGTAACTCGGATGCCCGGTTTGCCGGGCCAAAAGCCTGGTCGACAATAAACATTTCCTGCTCCGCACCAATGCGCCGTATGCCGGATTCGATCAGGCCGCGTGAAATCATCAAATCCAGCACACGACCTTCCTCGAGCAACGAACGCATAAAGGCCTGATGGCCTGCATCGTTGTTATCGGGTTTGACGTTATATTCTCCCATGCTGTTGTGCCTGTTTGTGCCTTGCCAAGGCCGATCATAAACACTCTGGCTTGGAACTGGCAAACGGAATTCCGTATATGCTTCACCAGTTACAACTCGTTAATGTCAATTTACTGGCGCCGACTTCTTGCTGGAGGAGGGGGCGTTGTGATGCAATGAAGACAAAATCGGGCTGGCCAATACTCCTGCCCATCCGTACTGCTGAAAAATTCGAGGTGAAATGTGAATAAACCGTGGTTGGCCAATTACCCGAAGGGTGTACCTGCAGAAATCGACCTGGGGGAATTTGCTTCCATAGTGGAAATCTTCGACAACAGTTGCCAGCAATTCGCCCAGCGGCCGGCGTTCAGCAACTTCAAGACAGCGATTACTTACGCCGAACTGAATCGGCTTACCCGTAACTTTGCTGCCTGGTTACAGCACCAGGGGCTCAAAAAGGGTGATCGCATCGCCCTGATGATGCCGAACATCCTGCAATACCCGGTGGCCATATTTGGAGCTTTACGGGCCGGCCTGGTGGTGGTCAATACCAATCCCCTGTACACCGCCCGCGAGTTGAAACACCAGTTGACGGACTCGGGTGCCCGGGCCATTGTCGTGGTGGAAAATTTTGTACATGTATTGCAGGAAATTCGTCATGAGGTGCCGCTCGACTTTGTGATCACCACTCGGGTCGGCGATATGTTGAAGTTTCCCAAAGGACTGCTGGTCAATTTCGTTCTACAGCATGTAAAGAAGGCCATACCGGCCTGGAGCCTGCCTGGCTCCGTGCGATTTTCGAATACTTTGCAGCAAGGCGAGCGCCTGCCCTTCGCTGACGTTGCCATGGGCTTTGAAGATCTCGCTTTTTTGCAATACACCGGCGGCACTACCGGAGTGGCTAAAGGCGCCATGCTGACGCATAAAAACCTGGTGGCGAACATGCTGCAGTCCAAAGCCTGGCTGACCTCCAGCGATATTGGTGATGGCGGTGAAGTCATTATCACCGCCTTGCCGCTTTATCATATTTTTGCTTTGACGGCCAACTGCCTGGTCTTCATGTGTTTGGGGGGTTGTAATGTGCTGATCACCAATCCGCGTGACATGGCTGGCTTTGTCAAGGAACTGGCTGAAAACCGTTTCACCATGCTCACGGGTGTGAACACGCTGTTTAATGGCCTGCTCAACACGCCCGGATTCAGTGAGCTCGATTTCAGCCAGTTAAAAGGCACTTTAGGTGGTGGCATGGCGGTGCAGCGAGCGGTTGCTGAGCGATGGAAGCAAGTCACTGGTGGTTCTTTGATTGAAGCGTACGGCCTGACAGAAACCTCACCGGCCGCCTGCATGAACCCATTGGACCAGAAAGAGTTCTCCGGCTATATCGGCCTGCCGATATCATCTACCGAGTGCGCCATCATGACTGATGAAGGCGAGTTCTTGCCAGCGGGTGAGACTGGCGAACTGGTCATTCGTGGCCCTCAGGTGATGAAAGGCTATTGGCAAAGTCCTGAAGAAACAGCCAAGGTGCTGATCGGGGATGGTTGGCTGCGCACCGGCGATATTGCCATCATGAACGAAGGCGGTTTTTTCAAAATCGTTGACCGTAAAAAGGACATGATCCTGGTCTCCGGCTTCAATGTGTATCCCAACGAGATCGAGGACGTGATTGCCATGCATCCGAAAGTGCTGGAGGTGGCCGCCATCGGCTTGCCAGATGATAAATCAGGAGAATCCGTCAAAGTGTTCGTGGTGCGCAAAGATCCGTCTTTAACAGTGGAAGAGGTAAAGCAGATTGCCGCGGAGCAACTGACCGGTTACAAGCGTCCGCGGCATATTGAATTTCGTGATGAGTTGCCTAAAAGCAATGTGGGCAAGATCCTGCGCCGCGAACTACGCGCCGAAGCACTGCTTGCGCTGGGAGAATCGGGCAAGCCTCAGCATTAAACCAGCGGATGATCAGGAACGATCACGACGCCTGCGCAAGGTCATGGCATGTACGATCTTGGCATCGCCATAGCGCTGATTGATGGTATCCAGCAATTTATCCAGTCTCTGTTGCGCTGGCAGATCTGCCTGATCGCCCGAATCCATCAACGCCTCATTGGCGAACCGGTGTTCCAGCCCGGACACCCCCATACCCAGCAAGCGAACCGGCGTGGTCAAATTTTCTTTTCTCCAGACCAGCAGTAATGCACGGGCCAGGCGATAAAGCGTCATGGTGCTGTTGGACCCAGCCGGCATGCTGCGGCTGCGGGTAAAGGTGCGGAAACTGGCATCGCGAATCTTTACCGACACGGTTACCGCCAGCGAATGCCTGGCACGCAGGCGTTGCCCAACTGCCTCAACCAGATGCTGCAATTCCGCCAGCAACTCGTCGGTATCGAACAGATCCTGGTCAAAAGTTATCTCATGACTGATGGATTTGTCCGGGTGTTCTGCAATCACTGCGCGATCATCTTCACCCGCTGCCAACTTGAGAAAATGTTCGGTGCGATTACCCAGCACCGGACGAACTATGTCAGCACCCGCTTTGCGCAACTGGCCAAAGGTCAGGATGCCCAGAGCCTGCAGCCGCGGTTGAGTCTTGGGCCCGACACCCCAGAGGCGTTTAATCGGCATAGGGTCGAGGAATGAGGTGACCCGATTCACCGGTACTACCACCAGACCATCCGGTTTTTGCAGATCCGAAGCCAGCTTGGCCAGAAATTTGTTGTGCGCGACGCCGACTGAGGCAGTCAAACCTGTTTCCAGCCTGATCTGTGTTTTCAGCTTGGTTGATATTTCTATCGCAGTTCCAAACAAACGCACACTGGCGCTGACATCCAGAAAGGCCTCATCCAACGACAAGCCTTCCACCAGCGGTGTGAATCTGCGAAAAATCTCAAAAACCTGTGAGGATAACTCCCGGTAACGGGCCATCCGTGGCGGCTGGAAATGACCATGAGGACACAAGCGTCTGGCCTGACCCATGGGCATGGCTGAATGCACGCCAAATTTTCGCGCAGCGTAATTGGCGGTCGCCACCACGCCCCTCGAACCAAGCCCACCCACAATGACGGGCTTTCCTGCCAATGCCGGATTATCCAGCAATTCGACCGAGGCATAGAAAGCGTCCATATCGACATGGAGTATGGAGCGGTGTGGTGGTGCTTTCATGGTTTCTGAAGACGACTGCATTTGCCCGCCTGGAAGATCTATGGGCATTATAGCGCCATGCAAACTTCCGCAAACCCAACGACACCCGGATCAGGCATGCAAGATCAATTCAACACAGACGAAATTCGTTGCTACGTTAACCATGCCGCAATTTCGCCCTGGCCACTTTGTACCACAGCAGCCGTCAAGCTGTTTGCAGAAGAGAATTCCCAACAAGGCCCTGAGCATTATTCCCACTGGATCAAGCACGAAAACGAGCTGCGCAAAAACCTGGCTACGCTGTTGAATGCACCCTCTGCTGCGGATATTGCTTTATTAAAAAACACCACTGAGGGCATTTGCACCGTTGCTTTTGGACTTGACCTTCAGACCGGCGACAATATCGTTATTCCTTGCGATGAATTCCCCTCCAACAGCCTACCCTGGCTGGCGCAGTCATTCCGCGGCGTCAGCATACGCCAGGTCGATATACGCCAGGCCGAAGACGCCGAGACTGCACTACTTGATGCCCTGGACGAGCACACCCGTATTCTGGCCGTCAGTGCGGTGCAGTGGACCGACGGTTTCCGTCTGGACCTGATAAAACTGGGTCAGTATTGTCGGCAGCGTGGCGTACTGTTTTTTGTCGATGCCATTCAGCAACTGGGCGCCTTGCAGTTGGATGTGACTGCCGCGCATATCGACTTTCTGGCGGCCGATGCACATAAATGGTTGTTGGGCCCGGAAGGCATTGCGGTGTTTTACAGCACAGCCAAGGCCCGTGACCAGTTGCAACTGCAGCAGGTCGGTTGGCATATGCTGGAGAGCCACTGGAGCTTCAGCGCTACCACGTCGCCGACCAAAACGGCCAGAAAATTTGAGGCAGGCAGTCCCAACACACTGGGACAGGTGGCCATGCAGGCCAGCCTGCAATTACTAATGAATCACGGTGTGGACAATGTGGAACAGCAGATTCTGGCCAATAGCGCCTGCCTGATGGACGGATTGCGGGACATAAAGGGTATACAGGTCACCAGCAGGCGCGAATTGGCAAGACGCTCGGGTATCGTTAGCTTCAAGCCTGACGATCAGACTGTCAGTCAACTGCATAATGCCTTACAAGCCGCAGGCCTGCGTTGTTCGCTGCGCGGCGAAGCCATCCGTCTATCGCCGCATTTTTACCAGGGAGAAAACGAAATGCAGCGTGTGTTGGGAATCATCGAACAGGCTTGCGCCTGATCAGCAAAGCACTGCATTAACAGGACTACACCAACAGCGCTACATGGTATGTGTGCTGAGGTTGCTCTTGATCATGGTGGCCAGGTGCGACTCAATCACGGTGCGGGCATGTGAACCATCCGGCGTGTCGGCGAACTGAACACCAATCCCCGCCTTGCGGTTGCCAGCGGCGCCCTGAGGTGTAATCCAGATCACTTTGCCCGGGATGGGCAAGCGCTCTTCAAACTCCATCACAGTCAAAAGCAGGAAAACTTCGTCGCCCAATTCAAACTTCTTGGTGCTGGGTACGAATAATCCGCCGCCTGAAACAAAGGGCATATAGGACCGATACAGTGCCTGCCGGTCTTTGATCGCGAGTGAAAGGATTCCTTGTTGTGCCATGCCTCGTTTTGTCCTTGCGAAATTCCCCGTGGGGAATCACGAGCTGGTCGGTGAAGCCCATTGTATCAGCCAATCCCGCAGAAGTAAGTCCTTGCGTAACGCGGTGCTCAGCAGGCGGCGATTGCGGTTGGCCAGCCGATGCAAGTCAGCGTATTGTCGAACTGCCCGGGCGCTCACTTTACCAGCAGAGCCATTTTTTCCGGCACCATGATCTACCCCATAGCAGCTCCGCATTTTTTCGGCGCTGGCGATGGCCAGCCAATTCCACAGCTCGTTAGGGTCCAGCTTGATCAACTGGTCATAGGCGGGAGCTACTGCTTCGACATCACGACTGATTTGCTGCAGGCTCTCCAGCACCTGGCGAAATTCATCCACTCGCCCCTGTTGCAACAACAGGACCGCCTGCAGCGGACTACTCGCTGCCGCTTGCAATGCCAGCACAGCCTCATCGCGGCTTACTCCTGCGCGCTGCTGCAACCAGTGTAAGGCTTCTGTAGCTGCAGGTGGCCGCAGCTGCAGCGACTGGCAGCGGCTGCGAATGGTTGCCGACAGTCGGGAAGCATCATTGCTGACCAGTAACAGCACAACTTCTCCAACTGGCTCTTCCAGAGTCTTGAGTATGGCGTTGGCCGCATTCCGGTTCATGGCCTCAGCCGGGTGAATCAGCGCTACTTTGCGCGGGCTCAGGCCATTGGTGAGTTGCATGGAGCTGATCAGTTCGCGGACCTGATCAATGACAATCACCGTTCGCAGTTCTTCAGATCTATCCTTGGGAATAAAGCTCACAAAACGGAAATCCGGATGAGCTCCGCCGGCAAACAAGGTACAGGAACGGCACTGGCCACACGCCATACCTGTGCCATTACCGACTTCCGCTGACGGGTTCAGACACAGTAAGGCCACCGCCATTTCTTGCGCCAATTGCAACTTGCCTAAACCTGCCGGCCCCGAAATTAAAACTGCGTGTGGCTGACGCCCAGCCAACAATTGCTGGCTGAATTGCCTGCGCGCATCATCCAACCACGGTAAATTCATCACAAGCTGCTTTCCAGGACACGTTGGATATCAGCCCAGACTGCAGTTTTAGCCTGAGCAGCATCGATGATTCGAAAACGCTGAGGGAACTGTTGTGCGCGCTGCAAATAGGCCGCTCTTACACGCTCAAAAAAATCGCTGGATTCCTGCTCGATTCGGTCTATTTCGTCGCGGGTAGACATTCTCGTCAGGCCCGTCGTCACTGGCAGGTCAAGCAACAGGGTCAGATCAGGTTGCAATTCACCATGAACCGCCTGCTCCAGCAGGGCAATAAACTCCGCAGGCTGACCGCGTCCACCACCCTGGTAGGCCCAACTGGCATCGGTGAAGCGATCACACAAAACCACCTTGCCTTGGTTCAGGGCGGGACGTATCAACTCAGCCAGATGTTGCGCACGGGCAGCGAATACCAACAACAATTCGGTTTCCGCACACAACTCGGAGAATTCCTGGCCCAGTACCAGTTCACGAATCCTTTCTGCCAGTCGGGTACCGCCAGGTTCACGCGTCAACAAAACTTCGCGGCCTTGTGCACCGAAAAACTCACGTGCTTTTTCGATCATGGTGCTTTTGCCAGCACCTTCACCACCTTCAAAAGTGATAAACAAACCCTTCATGGCTTTCTGCCCAGCATGATATTCACTGCCTTTTGATGATCCTCAAAGGTGTTCGAAAAGGTATGACCGCCCTGTCCATCAGCGACAAAGTACAGACTGCTTCCGGCTTTGGGATTTGCAGCAGCCTGCAGTGCTGCAACCCCCGGCAAGGCTATGGGTGTTGGCGGCAATCCAAATCGGGTGTAGGTATTGTAAGGCGTATCGGTTTGCAGGTCTTTTTTGCGGATATCGCCAGCATAGGCAGATCCCAAGCCATAAATAACCGTTGGATCGGTTTGCAGTCGCATGCCCTTTTGCAGGCGGCGCACAAAGACTCCGCTGATATCTTCGCGTTCGGAATCCACCGCTGTCTCGCGCTCAATAATGGAAGCTAACACCAGCAGCTCATAAGGTGTTTGCAGCGGATGTTCTGTCACCCGCATTTCCCAGGCGCGCTGTAACTCCACCTGCATGTCTTGATAGGCACGTTGTAACAAGTCGCTGGCAGAGTAGCCACGGACAAACTGGTAAGTTTCTGGCAGGAACCAACCCTCTGGGTTTTCCACTTTGGTCAGTTGTTGAACTATCGCAGTTAACCCCCGCATATCTTCTGCGCCATTTCCCAACAGTTCATCAGCCTGCAAGGCCAGCAATAACTGCGACACCGTCCAGCCTTCCACAATGGTAAAGCGATAGTGGATCACCTCACCTGCCTGCAGTATGTGCAACAACTGCGGCGCGGTGAACCCGGCCGCAAGACGATATTCTCCGGCTTTCAGGGGATCGGGCTGTTGGCGCATCAACCAGCGCCATTGCCAGTTCCACTCAGTAATGCCAGCATCCTGCAGGCGATTGATCACTGCTCGTCCGCTCATACCCGGGTCCACAACAAACACCTGCCCTTCTGCTGCGATAGCCAACGGCTGTTGTTTAAACGCTTGGTACCGGGTGCTTAGAACTACATAACCACTGATCAGAACCAACACCACTAATAGCGCAGATCGGCCCAGCCATTTGGTGGTTTTCTTGACCGTCGAATTCATCGACAGGCATATCCTTGCACGATGCCCTTAAGACGACTCATTGTTGCACTAACCATTCTTGTACTTCTCGTGTGCGCGGGCCGATTTCGTATTGCCAATGATCGATACGGGTCACCGGGATCACTCCCCGGACCGCATTGCAGATAAATATTTCCTGCGCGTCGGGCAGCATGTCCAGTTGAATACGGCGCTGTTCGCATAATGGCCGAAAAGCATGCAGTACAGCGGCCCGCATCACGCCACGAACACCGCAGCGATCCATGCGCGGGGTTAGCAAGCGCCCATTCAATACCAGAAAAATATTTCCGGAGGTGGCGCTGACAACGTGATCATCCGGATCCAGCAATATGCCTTCGTCAACATCGGACTGGCTGATCTCTGATCTCGCCAGCACCTGCTCCAGGCGGTTCAGATGCTTGATACCAGCCAGTCTGGGTTGCACGGCCAACCGCAAGTTGCACATGGTTGCAGCAATACCCAGTTGCGCTTGTGTCTGCACACCATCGGGGAACGTATAGGCCGAAATGATGCGAGTTGGTGGACGCGCTTTTCCGGCTGCGTAACCACGTCCGGACTCAGCGCGCGTCAATATGATTTTGATCACACAATCGCCCCGTCCGGCCGTGATAGTTTGCACCTCTCGCAATAACAACTGTTGTGGAACCAGCGGGATATCCAACCGCTCACAAGCCACCGTCAGGCGATCCATATGCAGTTGCCAGAAACGCGGCACGCCGTTCAGCATGGCGATGGTTTCAAACACACCATCGCCATAAAGTAATCCACGATTACCGGCGGAAACCAGCCTGGAAAGCTCTCCGTCTACCAGGCAATCAAGCATGTTTGAGCTCCTTTGGTTCAGAGTGCAACGCCAATAATAAACCCCTGGCCTTGTCTTCCGTTTCCTGCAACTCCTGTGCCGGTATTGAATCAGCGACTATGCCGGCGCCGGTGCGAAAATGTATTTGATCATCCTGCAGCAGCATACTGCGTATCAAAATATTGAGATCCATATCACCATTCCTGTCCAGGTAACCCATAGAGCCAGTATAGAAACCACGCCCCTGCTGTTCGAACTCAGCAATGATCTGCATACAGCGCACCTTGGGACAACCCGTTATCGTACCACCGGGAAATACAGCCTTGATGGCCTGGACTGGCCCAGCATCCGCGCGCAAGCGTCCGCGTACATTGGAAACGATATGATGCACATGAGCGTAACTCTCAACCACCATGAATTCGTTCACCTCAATACTACCCGGCTGGCAGACACGACCCAGATCATTGCGCTCCAGGTCAATCAACATCACATGTTCAGCTTGCTCTTTGGGGTTGTCGATCAACTCACGCGACATTTCCAGGTCATGATCCGGATTTTTCCCACGCGGGCGGGTGCCCGCAATCGGTCGTGTTTGAATTTCATCCCCCCGCACTTCGACCAGGCGTTCCGGTGAGGAACTCAGAAGCACAGCTCCTTCCCAGCGAAACATTCCCGCAAAAGGCGCAGGGTTTTGTTTGCACAGGCTGCGGTAGAGAATGGCCGGATCCGGCGCAGCACTGAATTGGCCATGCCAGGGGCGGGAAATGTTGACCTGGAAAACATCGCCTGCCCGCAGATACTCCAGTACGGTAGCTACACCGGCTTCAAAACGGGCCGGTTCGTCTACGTGTAAAGACAACAGTTCGGGGATGGGTGCAACGGTGGATAATGGGCCGATTTCCAGCAAAGCCAGAATTTTCTGCAGGCTGATTGCATCTTCTGCAACCGCAATTGCAGTTTGTGTCAGTGGCCCAGGAGCCTCGTCAAGGCCGTGAAATACCAGCACCGCTCCCGGGCAACGCCATGCCAGCGCATTCGGCAATCCGGTTGGGTTGGTGGGCAACTGTAACTTCTGCTCAATTGCTGCGGCCATTTCGTAACCCAGATAGACAAACCAACCGCTGCTAAACGGAATTTGCGCCTCAGTTGCGGTTAATGCAGTCCTGTCATCCTGTCTTTCGCAGTGAAACCACTGATCAAGGCGGTCAAAAAAATCATCGCCCTGCCCGGGACCGGTAATTTCACCATTGCCGTATTGCACCAGCTTTTCTTTGCCGGCAAATAACAACAAGCTACAACCCAGACCGGCTGCGTTGTCCAGTAAGAAAGGAAAGGAATGTGGTGCTGCCGCACTCAGGCCGACCAGGTCCGGGACGCAATCCAGCCATTGGCTATGACTGGCGGGCACAGTGCAGAGTCAGTCTGTCAACCGGGAAAAAATCAATGTCCCGTTGGTGCCGCCAAAGCCAAAGGAATTGGATAAGGCAATGTCAATTTTCGCATCGCGCGCCGTGTTTGCCACGTAATCCAGGTCACAACCATCACTGGGATTTTCCAGGTTGATGGTCGGCGGAATGATGCCATCGCGAATGGCCAGAATAGTGAAGATGGCCTCGATTCCACCCGCAGCTCCCAGCATATGTCCCGTCATGGACTTAGTCGAACTCACCATCATTTTATGGGCGTGATCAGCAAAGGTGGTTTTGATCGCATCGGACTCGGCCCGATCACCCAGGGGGGTGGATGTTCCGTGAGCATTGATGTAATCGACTTGCTCGGGATTGATTCCGGCATCGCGCAAAGCAATGGCCATGCAGCGTGCCGCGCCTTCACCGTCTGCGGGTGGCGCCGTCATATGGTAGGCATCGCCGCTCATGCCGAAGCCTTTGAGCTCTGCATAAATCTTTGCGCCGCGCCGTTTGGCATGTTCCAACTCTTCCAGCACCACGATGCCGGCACCGTTGGATAATACAAAGCCATCACGCTCTCTATCCCAGGGGCGGGAGGCTGCCGGTGGATCATCATTGCGGGTAGACATGGCTTTGGCCGAAGCAAAACCGGCCATTGCGGTTGGCGTGGTGCCATATTCTGCACCGCCGGCGACCATCACATCCGCATCACCATAGCTGATCATGCGCGCGGCCATGCCAATGTTATGCGTTGAAGTGGTACAGGCGGTAACAATGGCAATATTGGGGCCTTTGAAACCATATTTTATGGACAGCGACCCGCCCATCATATTGACGATGGATCCAGGTATGTAAAAAGGCGAAACCCGTCGTGGCCCTTTGTCACGGTAGATCAGCATGGTGCTTTCAATGGTAGCAATACCACCTATGCCTGCGCCCAAAGCAAAACCAATCCGTTCCGGATCAATTCGGCTGGTGTCTGCATGCAGTCCCGCATCCGCAATCGCCTGAACTCCGGCAGCGATTCCATAGTGCAGGAATTTGTCAGAGCGCCGTGCTTCCTTTTCGTCCATGAACTGACCGGGATCGAAATCACGAATCTCACCAGCGATACGGGTGTTGAGTTGGGAGACATCAAATTCAGTGACCGGGCCGATGCCACTCTTGCCTTCGCGAATGGCAAGCCAGGCTGCATCTACGGTATTGCCCACAGGACTGAGCAGGCCCAGGCCTGTTATGACGACGCGGCGTTTGGACACGCTAGAAACCTCATTTCTTCAGCCCGGTAGCACAGACCGGCACCGGGTGTAACAGATTAAACGGTAACCGGGCCATGCCGGTTACCGTTGACTGGTAAAAAAGCTCAGGAATTGGCCTTCACGTAGTCGACCGCTTGCTGAACTGTGGTGATCTTTTCTGCTTCTTCGTCTGGGATCTCGCACTCAAATTCTTCTTCCAGTGCCATCACGAGTTCAACCGTATCCAGCGAGTCTGCGCCAAGATCATCGACGAACGATGCGGTAGGTGTAACTTCATCTTCCTTTACGCCAAGTTGCTCGATGACGATTTTTTTAACGCGATCTTCAATGCTGCTCATTTTCAGAATTATCCTCGTTGGGTGATACCGGGCCGCAATTCTAGAGAATATAAGGCTGCGATACCAGTTTATTGACATTCGCAGCAGTATGGAGACTACTGTGATTCTTACGTATAACTAATTAAATATCATTAACTTAAACAACAAAAAAAAACCTAAAATCACATGTTCATTCCGCCGTTCACATGCAGGACTTGGCCGGTAATATAGGACCCTAATGGCGATGCCAGAAAGGCTACCGCTGCTGCAATGTCCTCGGGCTGACCTAATCTTTGCAAGGGAATGTCGGCTATCAACCTCTCACGCTGGCCTTCATTCAGATTGCGGGTCATATCGGTATCGATAAAACCTGGCGCAACGGTATTGACCGTGATGCCACGCGATCCCACTTCTCTGGCCAAAGACCGGCTGAATCCTTCCATCCCCGCTTTGGCTGCGGCGTAATTCGTCTGACCGGCATTGCCCATACAACCGACCACCGAAGAAATGCTGATGATACGCCCGTTCCGGGCTTTCATCATGCCGCGCAGACAAGCTTTGCTCAACACATAAACTGAACGCAGATTGGTGTCCAGCACAGTATCCCAGTCATCATCCTTCATACGCATCAATAACTGGTCACGCGTAATGCCCGCGTTATTGATCAAAATGGTGGGTGCGCCGAGCTCTGCAGATATCTGTTGCACCAACTGGTCCGACGCCCCGGCTTCATTTACATCCAGCCTGGCGCCGCGGCACTGATCGTCCAGGTCTTTCAAGCGTTCACTGATTGCGGCCGCGCCATCAGCAGAGGTTGCGGTACCCACTACCACGGCACCCAAACCGGCCAGCCGGTCGGCGATGGCTGCACCAATACCCCTGCTGGCTCCGGTTACCAAGGCAACTTGCCCTTCCAGACTCCACTCCATGTTCAGTTCCACTCCCTGATAATTTTATGCATGCTATTCAAATCGGTCAATGACACGGTTTCTGCTGCACGTGCATTGCGCCGGTTCAGACCAGTCAATACGCTTCCCGGACCACATTCTGCAAAATGAGTCACATTACGCGAACTCAACTCGGCAATGGTTTCGCTCCAGCGCACTGGCTTCCACAATTGCTCGAACAAGGCCTGGCGAACGGTGGTCGCGTCGGTATGGGATTGCACATCGGCATTGTGCAAGACGCACATTTCATTGGCTGCCAGAGGAATTTCCAGCAATGTCTGTTGCAGTTGTTCGGCAGCTCCACGCATCAGTTCACAGTGCGAGGGCACACTGACGGGCAAAGGTACTGCCCGTTTAGCGCCTGCTGCTTTGGCCGCCTCGCAGGCTCGCTCTACCGCTTCACGATGCCCGGCAATGACCGTTTGCCCGGGTGAGTTGTAATTGGCGCATGAAACAATCTGGCCTTGCGCTGCTGCAGCACAGACGCCCTGCAAAGCAGCATCTTCCATCCCAAGGATGGCGGCCATCGCCCCCACTCCTGCGGGCGTGGCTTGTTGCATCAGCCGGGCTCTTTGAACCACCACCCGAACAGCATCCGCAAAGTCCAGAGTACCGGCCGCCACCAAGGCGGCATATTCCCCCAGACTGTGACCGGCCATGAATTGAGGGTCAAAGCCACCCTGCTCTTTCCACACGCGCCAACAGGCGATATTCGCAGCCAGCATGGCCGGTTGGGTTATTTCGGTTTGATCGAGACGCTCTTTGGGGCCTTGCTGCGCTAGTTGCCACAGATCCGTGCCAGCCTGCTGGGATGCTTCTTCAAATGTCAGTTGCACCAGAGACGATTGCTGCGACAGTTGTTCGAGCATGCCCACAGACTGTGAGCCTTGACCAGGGAATAAGAAAGCTACTTGATTCATTCTGGATAACTATGAGCGTTAATAGCGAATGAGGGCAGAACCCCAGGTAAAGCCGCCGCCAAAAGCCTCCAGCAACATGAGTTGGCCTCTTTGCAGACGACCATCACGTACCGCTTCATCCAGCGCCAGAGGCACTGAAGCAGCCGAAGTATTGCCATGCCTGTCCACGGTGACGATGACCTGGTCCATATCCATATCCAGCATTTTCGCGGTTGCGGTGATGATGCGGTAGTTAGCCTGATGTGGTAACAACCAGTCGAGTTCTGACTTGTCGATGTTGTTGGCACTCAGCGTTTCGTCCACCATGCGATGCAGCGTGCGCACAGCAACTTTGAACACCTCATTGCCGCGCATGCTGATTTCGGGTTTACCATCGTTATTTTCGATACCGGCGAACCCCACAGACGGTCCAACATCGGTGCGTAACAGGTCAGCATAACGACCGTCGGCATGGATGTGGGTAGACAGAATGCCCGGCTCTTCCGAGGCTTCAAGCACTACAGCGCCAGCACCATCACCGAACAACACGGCCGTATCACGTTTGTTCCAGTTAATTAATTGGGTCAGTGTTTCAGCACCGGCTACCAGGACTTTCCTGGCATCACCGCAGCGAATGTATTTATCCGCGATGCTAAGCGCATACATGAAGCCTGAACAGGCGGCATTGACATCCATGGCGCCGCAATCAACCAGGCCCAGATCTTTATGTATCAGGCATGCCGTGCTGGGAAAGACCAAATTGGGAGTCGTGGTGCCCAACACGAATAAATCAATTTCTGCAGGCTCTACCTGGGCTGCTTCCATGGCTTTACGGCATGCTGCCAGCGCCAGAGTGCCGGTTGTTTCTCCAGGGCCGATAACACGACGTTCACGAATACCAGTTCGATCACGGATCCATTCATCACTGGTATCCATGAATTGCTCAAGATCTTTGTTGGTCATCACCCGTTCGGGCAGGTGGCTTCCGGTACCGGCGATTCTTGAGTAAATCAAGTTTCCTTCTCCATTCGAAACACCCGTATGGATGCGCTGATTTTTTCGGGAACTTTGCGACGCGCTTCTCGGCCCGCTTCGATTATAGCCCTGGTCATGGACCGGGCGTCAGAACTGCCGTGGCTTTTCACTACAACACCATTCAGGCCCAGCAAGGGAGCACCATTATGAGTGGCGGGATCAATCTGTGCCAGCAAAGCGCGCAAGGCACCAGAGGCCATCCACGCACCGATGCGGCTTAAAAGAGTGGAATCCAGGGTGCGCCGCAATTCGCTGACCAGCATGCGCGCCAGGCCTTCATTGGATTTGAGCATGAGGTTGCCGGTAAAACCATCGCAAACAGCAACATCTACTTTGCCAGAAAAAATATCATGCCCTTCAATAAAGCCAATGTAGTTGATGGGTAAGGCTTTGAGCAACTCACTGGCTTCTCGCACACCATCATGTCCTTTGTTTGCCTCATGACCTACGTTGAGCAAACCCACCCGCGGATTTTTCACACCATCGGCAACCTCTGCTGTAACAGCACCCATGACGGCAAATTGTGCCAACTGCCTGGCGCTGACCTGCAGGTTTGCGCCCAGGTCCAACATACCAGTAAAACCTGAGCCGCAGGGCACATGAGCCATAATGGCGGGTCGTTCTATCCCGGGAAGCAAGCCGAGCAATTTGACGCTCACGGTCATCAAGGCTGCAGTGCTTCCGGAACTGACGCTGGCATCGACCTTGCCTTCGGCCAGCAATTCAATGGCACGCCACATGCTACTGTCTTTGCCGCAGCGCAATGCCGCTGTCGGCTTGGCGTCCATGGCCAGGCTTTCCGGGGCATGAGCAATTCGCAAGCGATCAGAAACCGTAAAGTTAGCCGCCTTCAATGCCGCAGCAATTTCATTCTGCCGACCACACAGCACCAGGCGGATATGCCTGTCATCAAGCAGCGCCTGAATGGCTGATGGAACGGTTACGAGCAAACCTTGATCACCACCATGCGCGTCGATAGCCACCGTCGCGTTTTCGAGGTCGTTCAAAGTTGTTGCGGAATGCGCTAGAAGAATTCGGCCCCGGAAACTGATCCGGGGCTTGGTGTATTACGCTTGGGACTACTCTTCGGCGAATTCGACAATTTTGCTGTCGATTACTTTGCGCCCACGGTAATAGCCTTCCGGACTGACATGATGACGCAAATGCGTCTCGCCCGTGGTGGGCTCTACAGAAAGAGTTGGGGCTGACAATGAGTCGTGTGACCGACGCATGTCCCTTCTCGATGAAGTCTTGCGATTTTGTTGAACAGCCATACTATTTACTCCAAGTTTAAATGCTTTACTTTTTCCCAGCGCCCGTCGGACTTTTGTTGCTGGCAAATTCTTTCAATTGATCAGCCAGTCCGGCAAATGGGTGTTGCCGGGGTTCTTGCCCCATTTTAGGCCCGGCCAACTCGTCTGCCAAACCATACTCACCTGATTCTGTTTCAAGTGCCGAAAGATCCGCCGACAAATTTGGACTACGTGGCACTTGCGGCAAAGCCAGCAATAATTCGTCTTCTACCATTGCCAGGAACGAGATTCTGCCATGCTCTGTCAGAATCGCTTCGTAACCTTCAGGCAACACGCCTTCCTGGCTGATGTCGTCAATCACACCCAACAGGGAGACTCTCTTAACCACTTCCTGATAAGGTTCCAAACTTCGTTGACAGATCAGCCACAGGGCTGCGTCCACTTCAATCTGAATTTTTACTCCAATCAGGGAGTCCTTATCAAACTGCGCCGTAAAAGTTGCTTGGCCGTCGGCACTGGCCAGAAAAGGTTTCAGACGTTCCATGCGATGCAAAGCGATGGTGCCCGAAAAAGTCCTGTGTCCTTCAGCGGCCTTCTGCGGATCTATAAAATCCGGATACTCTAGGGACATGGATATTTTCCCCGCTGCGAACCCAATTCAATCAGAAACCAATGCGTAAACCCGTGTAGTGTTTTACAGCTTGCAGCCGTGTCTTCAGCCTGTAATGCTGCCGATCTGTCCTACAAACGCGCATTACGGAATAAGACGCCACCGCACAAACCGGCGATTTTACAACAAAAATGAACACCACGTCACCTGAATCCAAATTAATACTGGCATCCACCAGTCCTTATCGAAAAACGCTGCTACAGCGTCTGGGCCTTGAGTTCACCTGCGCGACACCGGATGTGGATGAAACCGCCTTGCCTGAAGAAACGGCGATGGCACTGACCAGTCGCCTGGCCAGGGGCAAGGCGACCCATGTTGCCGGGCTAAACCCTGACGCACTTGTTATAGGCTGTGACCAGGTAGCTGAACTTACCGGCACCCTATTGGGAAAACCGGTAACTGCAGATTTTGCGCTTGCCCAGTTGCTGAATTTTTCGGGAAAAACCGTGCAATTTCTGTCAGCCTTATGTGTATTACGACTCAATCCCTGGTTTCTGCAGGAGGTTACCGTCCCTACCCTGGTGCATTTCCGGGAATTCAGCCAGGCTGAAGCAGAACGCTACATTGAATTGGATAATCCACTGGACTGCGCCGGATCATTTAAATCGGAGGCAGGAGGATCTGTGCTGTTGCGCGGCCTGGAATCCAATGACCCAACGGCGTTGATCGGCTTGCCGCTGATCGCACTGAGCGGAATGTTGCGCTCAGCCGGCCGCTTGGTGCCCTGAGGACAGGCCCTGCAGCAGGGCCTGTTACTGGGGCCGTCAAGCTGTAAACAAATTCAACCCGGTCTTGGTCGATGGCCGTAGTATCTGTGATAATGTTCGCAACTGAACCGACCATACTTCACCGTACGGGGTGCTGCACATGAACTCACCTGCCTACCAACACTGGCGTATCGATTACGACCTGGATCGCATCGCCTGGCTAACCCTGGACCGGGCCGGTGAGAAAAGCAACAGCCTGTCCCGCGAAGTGCTATCCGAGTTGGAACTGATCGTTGCTTCCTTCAGCAAGGCTGCACCTCGTGGCCTCATATTTCAGTCCGGCAAAAAGGGCTCGTTCATAGTCGGTGCCGATGTACGCGAGTTCGAAGGTGTCAGCGATCCTGTTGCAGCCGCTGCATCCATTCGCGAGGTTCACCAACTGTTCAATCGCATCGAAGCCTTCAGCTTTCCCGTCGTTGTGGCCATCGAAGGCTATTGCCTCGGTGGCGGATTGGAGCTGGCTTTATCCTGCCATTACCGCATTGCGTTGGACGTGCCCCATACCCGCCTGGGTTACCCCGAAATCCAACTTGGTATCTACCCCGGATTTGGCGGCAGCGCCAGAACAACAGCCCTGTTGGGCGGCCCGAAAGGCATGGAACTGATGCTGAGTTCGCGTATGTTGCGCGCCAGACAGGCCAAATCCTTAGGCCTGGTTGATCAATTGGTTGGCCCTCACAGCTCTTTGCGCTGGGCAGCCCGTAATGCCGTGCTGAAAAATCGTAAAAGCAAAGGTCCCGGTTTCGTCACGAAAATGACCAACAGTAGCCCAGCCCGCAAACTGCTGGCACCGATGATACGCAAGCAAACTGCCAGCCGCGCCAACCCCAGACATTATCCTGCTCCTTTTTCTTTGATCGATGCCTGGGAACATTACGGCGGCAGTAAAAAAGACCTGCTGGAACAGGAGGCCCTGCGGGTAGGCGAGCTGATTACTAGCGACACTTCGCGCAACTTACGCCGCGTTTTCTGGCTGATGGAAAGCCTGAAAGGCGCAGGCAAAAAGAGTGCGTTTCGCGCCAGGCGCGTACATGTAATCGGCGCCGGCGTGATGGGTGGCGATATCGCTGCCTGGTGTGTTTTGCAGGGGCTTGAAGTGACCTTGCAGGACCGCGAAATGAAATACATCGAGCCGGCTCTCAAACGGGCCACCAGCCTGTTCAAAAAGAAACTGCGCACACCCGAGCTGCTGGCCGGCGCTCGCAGCAGGCTGATTCCTGACGTGGAAGGCACAGGTATAGCACTGGCCGATGTGATCATAGAGGCCATCTTCGAAAATGCCGAGGCCAAACGTGCACTTTATAGCCAGGTCGAACCGAAGATGAAGCACGATGCTATCCTGGCAACCAATACCTCGGCCATTCCGCTGGCTGAATTGTCGCAACATCTTGATGCGCCATCACGCTTGATTGGCCTGCATTTTTTCAATCCGGTAGCAAAAATGCCTCTGGTTGAAGTGGTGTATGACTCCATAACACGTTCAGAGGAAATTGACCGCGGCGCAGCATTCTGCAACCAGATCAATCGTTTTCCTTTGGCGGTAACCAGCACACCTGGCTTTCTGGTTAACCGGGTACTGGCACCCTATATGCAACGGGCCCTGAACATTCACCGGCACCGTGGCGTGCCGAAAGAGGCTCTGGACCAGGCGGCACTGGAATTCGGCATGCCCATGGGTCCGGTTGAGTTGGCTGACACGGTCGGACTGGATGTCGGCCTCAGCGTGATTCGCCTGCTTGGAGGAGAGGCGGCTGCGGAGGAGGTAGCTGCGTTGGAAGCCTTGGTCGAGCAAGGCAAGCTGGGCAAAAAATCTGGCGAGGGATTCTACACCTGGCAAAAAGGCAAACCGGTCAAAAACAAGGATGTCATCGAAGGCATCAATCTCAAGACGCTGGCTACAGAACTGATGCAACCTTATTTCGATGAATGCCAGGCCTGTCTGAATGACCAGGTGGTGGAGAGCGCGGACTTTCTCGATGCCGGCATGATATTCGGTACCGGCTTCGCACCGTTCCGCGGCGGGCCACTCAATTACCTGGCCGGTATTCAAGCAAATGGGCTACAAATGGATGACTTCAAAATGGCTGGCGTGAGCGATCAGGCTCCAGTCAGTGAGCAAGGAGGATCAGCATGACCGGTGAGTTGCGCCGCATCGCGGTCATAGGCGGCAACCGCATTCCATTTTGCCGTTCGAATACGGCTTATGCCGAAAAATCCAACATGGATTTGTTATCGGCCGCCATTGAAGGCGTGGTCCAGCGCTTTGGCTTGCAGGACCAACAACTGGACGAAGTAGTTGCAGGTGCAGTGACCACTCATTCGCGCGACTGGAACCTGGCGCGTGAAGCCCTGCTCTCCACCTCATTATCTCCATTGACAACGGGCATCACGCTGCAGCAAGCCTGCGGTACCAGCTTGCAAGCGGCGTTAATGATCGGCGCCAAGATCGCCTGTGGCCAGATCGAATGCGGAATTGCCGCGGGCACCGATACCACTTCTGACCCTCCCATCGTATTC
>Ga0163153_10003033_pt1 | contig 23113 bp, 22 predicted proteins | sample OliLakLV19MP6IB1_FD_148629 | JGI IMG/M metagenome (GOLD analysis project Ga0163153, IMG submission 148629) | Freshwater microbial mat bacterial communities from Lake Vanda, McMurdo Dry Valleys, Antarctica - Oligotrophic Lake LV.19.MP6.IB-1 | ecosystem: Environmental > Aquatic > Freshwater >...
GATTACTACTGCTATGGTTACATTTAATTATGACTTAACTGGACTGAATTCCTAAAAAAATTAAATCTTAAAAATCCAACGTTATACTAACTTGATAAAAGGATTGCATTATGTTAATTTTGAAACTCAATCACACATTTTATTAATTCTCAAAAATTAAAATTCTAAATGCCAGAAGATTACAAAGAACCTGCCCCGTATAGACGAGGAGAAGCAAATCCTTTTGAGTCAATGATGGTACGATTCGACAAAGCGTGCGAACTTTACGGACTTGATGAGGGATTATATAATTACCTTAAACATCCGGTCAAACAAATAATAGTGTCGATTCCGGTAACAATGGACAACGGAAAACTTGAAGTATTTGAAGGATACAGGGTCATACACGATAATATACTCGGACCTTCCAAAGGCGGTATCAGATATTCGCCTGATGTTGATATTGATGAAGTCAAAGCTCTGGCATCGTGGATGACATGGAAATGCGCGATCGCTAACCTCCCTTTCGGAGGTGCAAAAGGCGCGGTGAAGTGTGACCCGAAAAAACTTTCAATGAGAGAACTTGAACAGATCACAAGAAGATATACTGCAAATATGCTGGAAATCTTCGGACCTAATTCAGACGTGCCTGCACCTGACATGAATACCGATGAGCAGATTATGGCGTGGATAATGGACACTTACAGCATGCACAAGCAGGAAACAGTAACAGGAGTGGTAACAGGAAAGCCGATAATAGTCGGAGGTTCGAGAGGACGAAGAGAAGCAACAGGAAGAGGAGTGATGATCGCGACAATGGCTGCCTTGAAAACACTTGAGATCGATCCGACATCATGCACGGGAGTAATACAGGGATTTGGAAACGTCGGTTCAGTCAGCGCTGACCTGCTCACGGAAAAGGGTGTTAAGATAATTGCAATAAGTGATGTTTCAGGAGGATATCACGATCCGAAGGGTATTGATGTAAAGAAAGCCATAGAATACGTAGCAAAGAATAAAAGTCTTGAAGGCGGAAACTTCGGAACACCGATATCAAACGAAGACCTGCTTGAGCTTGAATGTGATATACTTGTTCCGGCTGCAAAGGAAGATCAGATCACTGCTCACAACGCAGCAAATATCAAAGCTAAGCTTATTGTTGAAGGCGCAAACGGACCTATATCTTCAGATGCGGATGACATCATTGCAGGCAAAGGCATCAGGGTAATTCCTGACATACTTGCAAATTCCGGTGGAGTTATCGTATCATACTTTGAATGGGTACAGGACAGAATAGGATACTTCTGGGATGAGGACGATGTGAACAGCCGCCTGAACAGAATGATGACGGAAGCATTTGACGCGGTTTACAATACGGCTGTGCAGTATAATACTACATTCAGACTCGGAGCTTATATCTACGCGATAGACAAGGTTTCCCGTGTATTAAAGCTTAGAGGCATTTACGGATAACAATGACCTTAAAATATCTCTTGTGTATTATTTTGATTTTAAGCGCGGGAGGTATTTTATTTTCACAGGGAAATGTCAGTACAAATGTTGATGCCGCCGGTTCTCTGGTGGATGAAAGTTTAATACCGCTGAATAATAAGCTGCTCATTCTGGGTAAAGACAATCTTTACAGTATTATGATTGATGATAATGAGGCAGGTGAATACATACTTGATAACATTAAAAGGAAATTTGCAGATTACAGAATTGTTTTCCGAGAAAATTCAGACAGCATTAAGTATCGCATCATATTTAAAAACCCGATAATAACAACCCGTTATAAGAAAATCTTTACCGATAACATTTTAGGGACAAAGAAAGTAGAAAGGGAGGTGGCAGTATCGTATGACGCTGATGTAATTGATAACACAAACTCTTCGGTAATTTATAATTTAAATTTCAATAAAAAATTTAAAGACGATTTTAACTTAGAAAATTTAAATTACATCGAAAACCAGCGATACAAATTTTCCCGGTCTTCACTCCCTGATGAGAATAATGCGGATAAAATTTTATTCCCTTCTTTAATAATCGGAGCATCAGCCGCTGCCATTATATTATTCTTTGTTATCAGAAGCAAATAATTTAAAATAAATGATCTTAATTTGTTAAAATCCGAATACGTAAAAAAGCTTATCTGCAGCTCGTTAGTTTATAAATATTCAGTAATTGCCTTACTGATATTGTTTGCCTTGTCAATCAATTCATGCAGCTCCTCAAAAGGCAGCAAGTTAATGTCTGATGATCCGGAAAGCGCTTATCTTATGGCAAAGTCAAAGTATGATAAGAGAGATTATCTCGACGCAATCGATGATTTCAATCTTATCAAACTCAGATTCTCCGGCAGTCCGATCATAGATAAGGCTGTTTATTATCTTGGCATGAGCTACTATAAGCGTGAAGAATATATACTTGCAATATATGAATTTGAGTCGCTGATCAAGAGCTATCCTTCCAGCAAGTTTGCCGAAGATTCCAAATACATGCTGGCAATGTGTTACTACGGGCTTTCGCCTCAGTATAACCTTGACCAGACATATACAAGATACGCCATAACGGAATTTCAAAGCTTCCTGGAGCTTTTCCCCGCGAGCTCACGCGTCTCTGAAGCTAATACAAAGATAACAGAGCTTAAATCAAAGCTTGCTTTTAAAACATTAAAGAGTGCAGAGCAGTATTACAATCTCGACAATTACCGGTCCGCGCTGGTTTATTATGATAATGTGCTTGAAGAATATTTTGATACGCCTTACGCTGACGATGCATTGTACGGAAAGATAATGGTTTTGATCACTAAGAAAAAATTTTCAGAGGCAAACGATGAAGTGAAAAGATTTGAATCTAAATTTTCATCCAGCGACCTGCTTCCAAAAGTTATTTCACTGAAAAGTAGAATTCCTTTATGAAAAATGCTAAGACAGTAAAAGCTTCTCAGATCGAGATGATCGAGCTCGTACTTCCGAATGATACAAATATCCTTGGTAATCTTCTCGGAGGAAGGCTCATGCACTGGATAGATATCAGCGCAGCTCTTGCAGCATCAAGACATTGCAACACTATTGCGGTTACCGCAGCGGTGGACGATCTTAATTTTCACCATCCGATATATTTGGGAAACATTGTACGGCTGAAAGCTTCGGTCAACCGCGCTTTCAATACATCAATGGAGGTCGGCGTCAGGGTTGAAGTAGAGGATATCAAGACCGGCTTTATGAAGCATACTAATACGGCATATCTGACATTTGTAAGTATTGACACTGAGACCCGGAAGCCAATGCCCGTTCCTGAAGTCATTCCTGAAAATGATGAAGAGAAGAGAAGAATGGCACAGGCATTATTAAGACGCAACCAACGGCTTTCACAAAAGCATGGTATTGTACAGACAATTTAACCTGACACGTTTTTAAATCCTGAGATAAAAGATATAAGAAATGAGCCGCACTGAAATAATATGTGAGAATATTTACAAATCATTTTCCGGAATACCTGTATTTAAAAATCTCAGCTTTAGAATTTCAACCTCGGAATCACTTTCCATAACAGGCAAAAACGGATCAGGAAAATCAACGCTTATAAAAATTCTTGCAAACTTAATTCATTCAACTAAAGGAAAAATTTCTATTCTGGAAAATGGCTCAGACATTCCGGATGAAAAAAGATTTTATAGGACAGGACTGATTTCGCCCTATCTGAATTTGTATGATGAGCTGACGGGTTATGAAAACTTAGCTTTCTTTTACGAATTGAAATCGAGGAATAAAGATCTTGAGGAGCAGGTTGGTTTGGTTTTGGAAAGAACGGGGCTGCATGAAAAACGAAACGAACTTGTGAAAAATTATTCTTCGGGAATGAAACAGAAATTAAAAATTGCATTTGCAATTATGACTCAGCCGGAGATCTTACTTATGGATGAACCCCGGACAAACCTCGATAAACAGGGAATTGAACTGATACAGAAAATTTCCGATGAGCAAAAGAACAAAGGTATACTGATAGTCGCGACAAATGAAGACAGCGACAAAAGACTTTGTGATAATTCAATTAATATTGAGGATTATAAATGACGGATCTGTTCAGAACATCTGTTATTGTATTTAAGAAAGATTTCAAATCGGAGCTAAGAACAAGATATGTAATAAACTCGCTGGTGATGTTCGTGCTTGTGACCATTTCAATAATCAGGTTCTCACTCGGGGCAGAGAAGACAGAGAATGAAATACTTGCAGGACTTCTGTGGATCGCGATATTCTTTTCAGCCAGCAGCGGTCTTTCAAGGACATTTATTAAGGAAGAGGAAAAAGAAACAGCTACAGCTTTGAAGTTATCTGCGGATGCTTCAGGAATATATCTGGGCAAACTGATGTTCAATCTTGTACTGACTTTCTCGATGACCTTAGTCATAATTATTCTGTTTATACTCATCAATGATTATGAAATTAAGAATCCCGCAGGATTTATTCTTGTAGTATCACTTGGAAATTTAGGACTTGTTTCAGCTTCAACGATCGTGGCGGCAATAATTTCCAAAGCAAATTCCAAAGGCACGCTATATCCCGTTCTTTCATTTCCTGTACTGCTGCCTTTGCTGATAACAGTGATCAATGCTACCAAGCTGGCAAGCGCAGGCATCAGCACTGATAAGTTGGGAGGCGAGCTTATGATATTAATTTCATATATGGTAGTCGTAACTACAGCTTCATTGCTTCTTTTCAGATTTGTATGGGAAGATTAAAAGCTTTAAATTTTATTCAATTAACCAATTAACCAATTAACAAATTAATTAATTAACTAACTAAAACTAATTTTGAAAACGAATTTTTTATTAATAATTGTAATTGTGATCTTTACCGGCTGTTCAAAAATGGAAGAGAAAAAAACTGTTGACGACACAAAGTCTCCGGTAAGCAAAACTCCGGAAACACAGATGCAGACCAGCACTTCAGGAGGAGACAGTACTTCAGGACAGGCAGACGAAAAAGCTGCTTCTCTTGTGAAAGAAGCTGACGAAGTACTGTTGAAATATTCCACAGATAAATCTGATGAAGTCAAAAAAGAAACTGTCGCTAAGTGTCTTACTGCAGCTAATTATCTTATGTTCGAAGCAAATCTCCCTGCACGCGAAAAGTACAGACCTGCTTTGAAATACTACCGGCAGATAATTGCCATTGATCCAAAAAATCAGGAAGCCGCAACAAACAAAAAACAAATAGAGGATATTTACGAGAGCATGGGAATGCCGATCCCTCAGTAAAATTTATGGACATTACATTTAAAATAAATACACTTGTAACACCCGAACAGGTCGCGGAGGTTTTTACAAGATCCGGAATTGACCGCCCCGTGAATGATCTGCCGAGAATAAAAAAAATGATCGCTAACGCCAACCTTACAATAACTGCCTGGCAGGGTGAACAGCTTATAGGCATTGCAAGAGCACTTACTGATTTCTGCTATTGCTGCTACCTTTCCGATCTGGCAATAGATAAAAAATTTCAGAAAAAAGGAATCGGCAAAGAGCTTATTAAAAGAATAAAGAAAGAAGTTTCAAAGGATTCAATGCTGCTATTACTTTCAGCTCAAAACGCCATGGATTATTATCCGAAAGTTAAATTCGAAAGAACAGAAAACGCTTTTATCATTAACAGAGAATGAACGCATTTTTAAAAATTTCTATTTTAATAATTATTTCCGCAGTCATAGTTTTCGGATTAATTCTTCCGATCCCGAACATTCCCGCCCTCGGGGATAAAGCAAGAGTGCTTTATTTTCATGTGCCTATGTCCTGGATCTCAGTCATAGCTTTTTTTATGTCAATGTGGTATTCAATACGATATCTGAAAACCCGGGAAATAGATTATGACATAAAATCATTTTCATCTGCTCAGCTCGGTTTCCTGTTTTGCATATTAGCTACGGCAACAGGCTCACTGTGGGCTAAGTTCAACTGGGGTTCATTTTGGAACTGGGACCCGAGACAGACATCTATCTTCATTTTGCTGCTGATCTACGGAGCTTACTTTGCGCTTCGCTCTGCCATTGATTCACCCGAACAAAGGGCAAAGCTTTCATCCGTTTATTCAATAATAGCCGCAGTAACAGTTCCTTTCTTTGTATTCATAATGCCCAGGATCGTGGATAGCCTTCATCCTGATCCCATCATTAATTCACAGGGAAAAATAAACATGGATACAGGAATGCTTATTGTTTTTTTGACTTCATTAGTAGGTTTTACTTTACTATTTTTATGGTGTCTAAACTTAAAAGTGCGAACAGAAAGATTGTCACTATATAATAACGGAGGGATTCAGGATTAATGAGTTCTCTCTATGATTTTCTCGAAACCAACTCAATGTATATTGTAATGCTGATCATGCTTATAATATGGATAGGCATATTTGGCTTTATGTGGAGGCTGGATAAAAAGATAAAGAAACTTGAAAAGAATACCAAAGGTTAAATTAATTTTACTAACATGACAAAGAGATCAAAAACAATTATCGGTGTAGTAATAATCGTAGTTTTTCTGGCTATCGGATTTATGTCTTTCATGGACAGCAAGATAGAGTATGTGAATTTTGCGGAAGCAAAGGACCGGATGAGGACAGTTGAGGTAAAGGGACAGTGGATAAAGGGTATGGAATCCAAATTTGACGCAACAACAAATACATTCAGCTTCTATATGCAGGATGATTTCAAGAATGAAATGAAAGTCGTACTGGTTGGAGCGAAGCCAAATAATTTCGATGTAGCCGAATCTGTTGTAGCTAAAGGAAAAATGAAAGACGGTTATTTTCACGCGACCGATGTTCTAACAAAATGCCCTTCAAAATATGAAGCTGACGGAAAAGATGTTCAGCAAAAAGGAATTTAATTTATGCCTGGAAAAATTTTAGTTTATGTGTTCTTTTTTACCGCTCTTCTGTCCTGTGCCAGCTACCTTCTCGCGCATCTTGGAAAAGATAAGTACATAAAGTTCGGACGGCTTTTTTATCATCTCACTGCTGTGGGTGTTTTATCGACCGCGGCATTTCTGATGTATTCAATTGTCACTCACCAGTTTCAATACGCATATATATGGGAACAGAGTAATACAGAGCTTCAGCTTCCTCTTCTGATGTCTACATTTTATTCCGGACAAGAAGGAAGCTTTTTGCTATGGACAACAATGACTACGATCATCGGCGTCTTTCTTCTTAAATATGTTTCAAAAGGAGAACGACTTGAAGCGCAGGTAATGTGTATCTTCACCCTTATAATTGCATTCCTCGGATTTATTTTAATTTTGAAATCACCTTTCCTTTACGTGTGGGAAAAATTTGCCGGAGATGTTGAATTCGGATATGTTCCGCCGGAAGGAAGAGGATTAAATCCATTACTGCAGAACTTCTGGATCGTCATTCATCCCCCGACCTTGTTCATCGGCTTTTCATCCCTTGCGGTACCTTTCTGCTTTGCCATCGGTACACTGATGAAAAATAAATACAACGAGTGGATAAAGTTTTCGATGCCGTGGTTGTTGTTTTCCGGAATGGTGCTTGGTCTTGGAATAATGATGGGCGGTTACTGGGCATACGGAATTCTTGGATGGGGCGGCTACTGGGCATGGGATCCCGTAGAAAATTCCTCATTCGTACCATGGCTTGTGATAGTTGCTGCGATCCATACAATGATAGTTCAAAAAAGAACCGGCGGGTTCAAAAAAACAAATCTAATGCTTTGCATTGCCGCATATCTTCTGGTCCTTTACTCGTCATTCCTTACACGGAGCGGAATACTTGGTGACTCATCCGTTCATTCATTCGTTGATCCGGGTAATGAAGTTTATCTTTCTCTGATAGTTTTTATTTCTCTGTTCACCTTAATAGCTTTAACAGCAATAATTTACAGATTCAAACAATTGAAAGCTCTCTCCGGTGAAACAAATAAGATGCTTTCAAGGGAGTCCGCGTTATTCATTGGTGCCATTACATTGTGCGCGGCAGCACTTGTTATCCTCGCCGGTACAAGCTGGCCGATATTTGCAAAGGGAAGCATTGATGCTGAGTTCTATAACAAGATGAACCTGCCGATCGCGATCCTCATTGCTTTAATTAACGGAATAAGTCTGCTGCTTAAATGGAAGACCAATGATGAAAAACAATTTTTCCGGAATCTGATATTTCCTCTTACACTCGCTTTTGTTGTAACCATCGGACTTGTGATAATAGGTGTTCAGGATTTTCTGATCGCGTTGTTCGCACTTGCTTCATTGTTCACTTTCTTTGTTAATGCGGAGCTTGCTATTAGCGCTTTCCGGAAAAAGAAATCTTCCATTGGCGCATACATCGCTCACATCGGTATTGCTCTTGTCTTCCTTGGAATAATCGGCTCATCTAAATACAGCAAGGAAGAAAATCTTTCGCTTGAGTTAAATAAGCCGGTTGATGCTTTCGGATACAGGCTTACTTACCTTGGAGCTACGCCATTCCAGGATCCGAATAATAAAACCGATACAAAATATCATTTTAATGTCAGGGTCGAAAAAGATAATAAGGAGATGTTGCTTCAGCCGGTAATGTATTACAGCGAATATTCAAAAGGACTGCTGAAGAATCCCGATATCGCGAATTTTGTAACGAAAGATTTTTATTTATCACCGATGGGACTTGTCGAACCGGAAATTTTTGCCGAAGATGAACTTCATGAACTTAAAAAAGGGGAAGAGAAACAGATCGGTGGTGTGAGTGTCAAGTTTGAAGATTTTGATTTTGGAAATATTGAAAAAGGCGGTAAGGAAATTCAATCAGGAAATTATACGATCGGGGCAATTCTTAATGTTAAGGACAGCCGTTATACCGAAACACTCGAGCCAAAAATAAATTATACCGATGGTACTCCCGAATATATGGTAGCAAAAATGACAGGCAAGGACATGCTTGGATTTTATTTTGTAAAGATGAGTGTCAAAGGCGAAGACGCAGGCGGTGCGATCGCGACCATCGCTGTCGTAAATAAAAACAGTACTTCATCCGCCCCCAAAGCTGACGAAACACTTGTTCTAACAGCTTCTGTAAAACCATTCATTAATGTTCTCTGGGCAGGGACAGTCGTGCTTGTGCTGGGATTTTTCTTTTCGATATTGAAAAGAAGGAAAGAATTATCTAAATAATTTTCAAAGCAAGTTACCGCTGAATCAAAGTGCTAGGGTTTCTTTTCAATACTACAATATTAATGTCACGTCAATTGTTCTAATAAATTGCTAATGGAATGAAACCGATCCTAATGTTCACGCTTGCTTACAAAATCAATAAACTCGTTCATTGACTCCTTCGCCGGACTGTTCCTGAAGCCTGCAATGGAAGCTTTAGCCTGTTCTGCGTATTCCTGAATCTTCTTCACGGCATAATCAACACCGCCGTATTCAATTACAAATTCATAAACCTCATCGAATTTTTTTGTGCGGTCGCTCTTAATAAGCTTCATTATCTCTGAAGATCTTTTGCGGGGGGAGTTTTTTAAAGCAATGATTAATGGAAGCGTGAATTTTTTTTCTTTAAGATCATTACCTGTAGATTTTCCAAGCAGCTTTTTGCGTCCTGTATAATCAAGTATGTCGTCACGTAACTGAAATGCTATTCCAATGTTCTCACCAAAAGCTCCAAGCTTATCCACATCATCCTTATTCTTTGAAGTGCTTAGGGCGCCAAGCTTGCAGCATGTCTTGATCAGTGACGCTGTCTTATCTGAGATAACCCTGAAATATGTTTCTTCATTCGCGTCGAAGTTTCTTGCTTTCTGAATTTGCAGCAGCTCACCTTCGCTCATCCTTCTTACGGCTTCTGATGTTACCTGCAGAAAATCAAACTCATTATTTTCAACGGATATCAGCAGACCTTTGGACAAAAGAAAATCACCGATAAGCACCGAAGCTTTGTTTTTCCATACCGCGTTTACAGATGCCAGACCTCTGCGTGTTTTTGCATCGTCAACCACATCATCATGGATCAATGTTGCCGTATGTAAAAGCTCTACAAGGTTCGCAGCAACGTATGTTCTTCTTCCGATATCACCGCAAAGCTTTGCCGATAAAAGAACAAGTATGGGTCTGATCTTTTTTCCTTTTTGCTTGAGAATGTATTTTGTGATCAGGTCGATAAGCGCAACTTTTGACCGGAGGACATCAGAGAATTGTTTTTCAAATTCCTTCAGCTCTCCTTCAATTGGCGCGGATATTTTTTTTAGATCCAATTTTTTAATATGATTTTAATGCGATGTTTGATCTGTGATATGTTCGTCATCTTTTTTCTGGGATAATTTGGAGATGAAAATGCTTATCTCATAAAGAATAATGAGAGGTAATGCAAGCAGTATCTGGCTTGTAATATCAGGACTCGGTGTGAGTATTCCCGCAAGCAGCATTATGATTATGACAGCGTGCTTTCTGTATTTTCTCATAAACTCAGGTTTCAAAATTCCTATCTTTGAAAGAAAAAAGGATACCATTGGTAATTCGAAGACAAGCCCTGCCGCAAGCATAGTTGATATTATAAAGCTGAAATACTCATCCACCGCAATGTTGTTGTCAATGATGGCAGATCCAAACGATGCAAAGAATTCAAGCGATGTCGGCAGCAATACAAAATATGCAAAGACCGTTCCTGAAAGAAAACATAAGCTTGAAAAAATTACAATGCTTTTTATGTATCGACCTTCACTTTCTTTGAGCGCCGGTTGTATGAATTTCCAGAACTGGTAAATCAAATTCGGCACACTTAATATCATGCCTCCGAAAATGATAACTTCCATATAGAGTGAAAATTGTCCGAACGGTTTTATGTTCTGAAGCTTTAAAGGCGGATTTGTTCTTGTCGCGGGGAGTAATAAAATGAAGTCCATCACATAGTTGATGAATATTCCTACGATTATTCCTCCTATGATCACTCCGATTGCGGATTTAATTATTCTCCATCTAAGCTCTTCAAGATGCTCAAGAAAAGTCATCTCATTCTCTTCAGGGACCTCTTCTTTATTTTCTTCGGGATCAGTTATCATAGCCAGACATTGATTTTTACTGTCCTATCCTAAGATCATCATAAAGCCTGAACTTTGATGTAAGACCCCTTACTTCTTCACTCACTTCTTTTTTAACAGTTTCATTTTTATGATCAGATAAAACTTTATTTATCATTTCTGCAATTATCTCCATATCATTTTCTTTCATTCCACGCGTAGTCAGCGCAGGAGTTCCGATCCTTATACCGCTTGTTATCAGCGGGCTCTTATCATCGAACGGCACTGCGTTTTTGTTGCAGGTGATACCGACTTCATCAAGAACTTCCTGAGCAGCTTTACCGGATATACTTTTATTACGTAAATCTACCAGCATCAGATGGTTATCTGTTCCGCCGGAAATGACTTTATAATCCATTGCCATAAGCTTCTTCGCAAATGCCTGAGCATTAAGTATTACCTGTTTTGAATATTCAAGAAAGTTATCTTCAAGCGCTTCCTTGAACGCGACGGCTTTTGCAGCTATTACATGCATCAGCGGTCCGCCTTGAATTCCGGGCATTACCATCGAATCGATCAGCTCGCTCATCATTTTTATTCTTCCTGACTTCGGCGCTTTTTTTCCAAAAGGATTCTCAAAATCTTTGCCAATAAGGATCATTCCTCCGCGCGGTCCTCTTAAGGTCTTATGTGTAGTGGTAGTTACAATATGACAATAAGGGACAGGATCGTTCAGAAGTTTTTTTGCAATTAATCCTGCGGGGTGCGCAATATCTGCAAGCAGAAATGCGCCGATCTTATCAGCGATCTCTCTGAATTTTTTATAATCAATGTTTCTTGAATAAGCGCTTGCGCCTACAGTGATCATTTTAGGTTTTTCTTTGATGGCAACCTGTTCGATCAAATCATAATCCAGTAATTCGGTTTCAGGATTGATTCCGTATTGGGTAAAATTATAAAGCTGACCTGAAAAATTTACAGGCGAGCCGTGTGTCAGATGCCCTCCGTGAGACAGATCCATTCCCATTACCTTATCACCGGGATTTACAAGCGTAAAATATACAGCCATGTTCGCCTGACTCCCTGAGTGCGGCTGAACATTGGCATACTCAGCGCCGAACAATTTTTTCGCGCGGTCTCTTGCAAGATCCTCCGCGACGTCAACATATTCGCAGCCGCCGTAATATCTTTTGCCGGGATATCCTTCGGCATATTTATTTGTCAGCACCGAACCAATCGTCTGTATCACTGCATAGGAAACAAAATTCTCTGACGCGATCAGCTCAAGCTTCTCCGCCTGTCTTAATGTTTCATTTTTAACCGACTGAAAAATTTCAGGGTCAAAATCCTTCAGATCATGTTTGAGTGGATCCATTTAAAATTTAAAGTTAATTCGGGAAATATGTTTAGAATTATCTGTCTTCATCTCTCGGACGCAGAAACCAAAGTTCACCGAAGTTCACACCGAATGTTATGTTAAAAAATTCATCCTTGATCAGTCCGTTGTCAGTCTTACCTTTGATTGAATAATTAAATCCGAGGTCCATTGAATTATATCTGCTGATGGGAACATTGATACCGGCTCTTACTCCGTAAGCATTGATCTGCTCGCCGTTAATTTTGTAAAATAATTTATCATAAAATCCTCCGAATCTGTAAGTCGTTGTCTGCCAGAAGGATGTCTTGTCAGGCGATGGCAAAATTTCAACTCCGATCCCGGCTCTCATTGATTTGTCGAAGTTAGAAGGCGTCTGTCCGAATTCAGAATACTTCGTCCAGTCCTGCATCACAACATCAGCACTTACTAAATATTTTCTTGCGAATAAATTAGAAATACCAAAACCGTAAAGTTCGGGAATATCAATTTTACCCTGATTGGTCTGTGTTGTGTCAATATTAACTGATGAAAGATAAATACCGTTTTCCGTACCGCTAAGCTTGAAAGCTGACTGATAAACAAAACCGATCGAAAGATCCTTCAATGAAATGCTTTTGAATAATTTTCCAACTTCAACCACAGCTCCTGCTTTTATGAATGAATTCTGAAAATCGACCTGCCTTTTTATGTTTGTGTTCGTGTAGCCCTGATTATTAAAATTAATTAAATTCTGATTTCGTATTTCCCCGAAAGCATAATTATATTCCACGCCGATGCTGACCTTGCTGAAAAGATTGTAGCTCATTCCCGCATTGATCCTCGATAATCCGCCTTTGCCGGAATATGTCTGCACATAATTCTGACCTCCTCCGGTAATACCATTCACCCTGATCTTATAATTTACAGCTGTCATTGGATTAAAACCCAGCGAAAAAACCCATCCCCTGCCCTGATCAAACGGAATTCCGATATTGACACCAAGTACATTTCCATTGGATACTTTGTTCTGTTCAATGCCATTCGTTGATTTTAAAAATCCGTAATTGCCATTGATCGATAACAGAGTTGAATTGAGTTTGGTCATTGTTGCGGGATTCAGATTGTTGACATAGTTACCGAACAAAGCATTTCCCAGTATACCCATCGAATATGTTCGTGTGCTTGAATAATTATTCAGATCACCGATCCCGAAGATCGAATAAGCGGAGCCCGCGCCGTCCTCTTCCTGTGCAAAAAGGTTTGCGCTCATCAGCAGAAATGCCAGCAGCAATATTTTTGATTTTAATATCTTCATTAGTTCCTTGGAGTATAAGTTATTTTTAATCTCGGACGTTTTGTAACATCCGGAGTTGTTGACGAATAAATTACAAAGTTGTCAAGATTCTGAAGTTCGAAAAAATTCTTTAAAGTAATTCCCAGGTTCGGAAGCTGACCGAGATTCCATCTTTGAAACACTGCATTGAATTCAGGTGAGCTTATCGAATATGTCACCGAGTCAAGAGGAAATATTTCCGTAAATAGACTGTCTTTTTTCGTTACGCTGTCAAGCACCATTCCCGCGATCAGTCTTTTGTCGGTGTTTGGAGAGATAAATGAATTCGGCTTATCAAGATAAAGTATAAGTGTTGCGTTATTGATGATTACGTTTGAAGGTAGCTTTGTCAGATCAAAGTTCATTATGTTCCTGAATGCTATACCGTTCTGCAGAACGAATCTGTCCGCGGGAATGATCGATGACGGAGCATCAGAAAGACTGACGTAGTCGGTTGTGTTCATGACCAGTGTATCAGTCACTCCGAGTTTGGTAAAGATAACCGTCACGTACGGCACAAACTCTATGGCATTATTGAAAGAATAAAAACCTTTAATGTTTGTTGACCCCGCATTTGGCTGCAGTATTACTCCGTAATTTTTCTCCGCATACGATGAGTCGGCTGAATACTCAAGCCAGTCTTTGGCAAGCTGATTATTCAGTGTTACACTTATGGTCTGCGTATCAATGGGACTTCCGCTGTAACTTCCCTGTGATATATTTCCGATGCTTGACGGGGTAACTGAATCGTAAGTAACAGTTGAATATCCAAAGTTTGTATTTACCTTAAAGATACTGAACGAGGTCACTCCTGTCTCTTCCTTAAAGAAATAATCGCTGTATCTGAGTGTCAGAACCGCGGAGGAGATCGTCGCGCTGTCAAGGTCCGTCGGTACGCTTATGAATTTCAACAGTGATTTTGATGTATAGCCCTGATACAATCCTACGAGAAGATTCTGCGATCCGAATGTATTGACGAATTGTTTGTAATTATTGCTTGTGATGTTCATTGTATCGGTCTGTGAATCCAGATAGCGAGTTATTGTGGTATCAATGTTAGGAATAAAATTAAACCCAAGATCATTCGGATTGTCCTCACAGCTCTGGATCATTACTGCGAGCATTATGAAGAAAAATATAAAAGCTATATTCTTACAAAGTGTTTTTTTTAAACTTAAATAATTCATTCGTTAATTCTTAATATGATTTTTTTTTATAAAGGACTCTACAAATACGGAAGCATCGAGAAGATCGTCAGCAAAATAATCCAGAATGATTCTTTCCTCAGCGCATTTATCATACGCGTTTTTCCCGTAACCTGTTCTGACCAGTATCTTTTTTATCCCGGCATTTTCGGCAGCCTTCATATCGGCATAGCTGTCACCGATAAAGAACGATTGCCCGAGATCAATGTTATGCTTTGATCGTGCTTTAAGAATCATCCCTGTCCCCGGTTTCCTGTCTTCACTTTCGATTGTATATTTTTTTATGATTCCGTCGGTATGATATGGAGAGTAAAATATATCGTCTATTAAAACTCTGGTTTCTGTATTAATGATCTTTTTGAATTCATCATGAATGGCGTTCAATTCATCTTCATTCAAAAATCCCCTGGCAATGCCGGATTGATTGGTAATTATAATATTGAGAAACCCGAGGTCTTTGAATTTTTGTAGCGCCTCTGCTGTATTCGGAAGTATGTTTATGTCTTCGGTTCTTTTTAAATAATTAACTTCTTCATTTATAGTCCCGTCCCTGTCAAGAAAAATCGCCTTGTTCATAAGACCGGATCAGGAAGAAACGTCTTTATATAGCTTCATATATTTCAATGCCGAAACTTTCCACGAAAAATCGAGAGACATTCCCTCACGTGCAAGCTTATTCCATTTTGGCTTATTCTTAAATAATTCAAGCGCTGATTTAATTGCTTTCATTAACTCATTCGGGTCATACTTGTCAAATAAAAATCCGTTGCCGTTTGGCTTTCTGTAATCAACTATGGTATCCGCAAGTCCCCCCGTGTTCCTTACAATGGGTACCGTTCCATACTTTAAACTGTACATCTGGTTCAGTCCGCATGGCTCGTACTTTGACGGCATCAGGAACATGTCCGATGCAGCTTCGATCTGATGCGCGAGTGCTTCATCAAATCCGATATGAATTGCCAGCTTACTCTTGTATTTCTTTTCTGCCTGCTTAAGATATTTATGATATTTCTCTTCACCCGTTCCCAGAATTATCAACTGCACATTCTCTTTCATCAGCGTCGGCATTATCTTTTCTATCAGATCAAAACCTTTCTGATCTACAAGCCGGCTTATCACACCGATCAACGGAGTATCTTCATTGTAATCAATCTTATATTTTTCCAGCAGCTCTCTTTTATTTTCATACTTCAACGGAATTTCCTGATGTGTATATCTGTACGGTATGAGCTTATCAACCACAGGATTCCATATAGAATAATCTATGCCGTTCAATATCCCGACTAGATCTTTTTTTCTTGCGCTCAGCACATCTTCCATTCCCGCGCTGTATTCTTTGTCGGTCCTTATTTCTTCTGCATATTTCTGACTGACGGTTGTGATCTTATCAGCATAATTTAGACCTGTCTTGAGGAAGCTGAACTGATCATGATGAAGTCCGCCCTTTTCGGTTAAGACTGAATCCGGCATTCCTGTTTTTGCGAAAGTTGCTTTCGGAAAATTTCCCTGGTAAGCTAAATTATGAATTGTAAAAACTGTCTTGATACCCTTAAGATATTCATTGTCCTTATAAACTGTTTTTATCAGCGCAGGTATAAGTCCCGTTTGCCAGTCATTGCAATGAATGACATCGGGCTTCCATTGCAGTATCTCGAGAATTTCGATCACCGCCTTGGAAAAGAACAAATACCTCTCATCATTATTCGTAAAGTCTTTTTTAGTATTTGCATTCTGATAAATACCTTTGTTCTTAAAATAATCCTGGCTTTCAAGCAGATACATCTGTGCCTTGGTATTCTTGCCGTGTATGAAAGATGATTTTATGCTGAACTTGGTATCCTTTCCGTTGACGTCGAGCTTTAATTCTTTAAGACGTTTTATTTCATGGATCTGTAAACGTCTTTCGTCAAGAGGTCCGTATTTGGGGCTTACAATCCTGACATCATTGCCTAAGGAGTTTAATACCTGTGGGAGGGAATTTGAAACATCTGCTAAACCGCCGGTTTTAGAGTATGGGAAAACTTCACTTGTTACAAATAGAACGTTAAAACCTTTTGCCATTCACGATTTGTTTTATACAAAAGTAAAGATTAAGGCTATGATTATCAATGAAGTTTAGAGTCTGACTCCTAGATGAAAGTTTATTGAGTGGGTTGAGTGTATTGAGTGTATTGAGTGTATTGAGTGTGGTTAGTGTAGTGAGTGTGGTGAGTAGCTTAGTAGGGAATTATTTTACAAATACCATTCTCCTGGTATCTTCGAACAGCAGGTCGATGTTTTCAAAGTCACGCGCTTCGAGCTTATAAAAATAGATCCCCGAAGACAGATCCGCTGTATTAAATTCAACGCTGTAACTTCCTTCTCTCTGAATGCCTTTATCTAACAGCAAAATTTCTTTTCCGAGAATGTCGTAAATGGTTATTTTAACGTTTGCCGGCTTACCGAGCTGATATGCAATGGTAGTGGAAGGATTAAAAGGATTGGGATAATTCTGAAGCAGCTCAAAGCTGACGGGTACTACAACATTTTCGCGGACACTCTTTAAGATAAGATTATCCGGATCGATCTTAAAGCTCAGCGGCTTGCTGTTAACTACGAATTCAAAACGTTGTATCTGCCGGTTATTGAAAACTGTCATTAATGTGTCCCCGCTTCTTGTGTCGATTTTGATCTGCAGCGGCATTGTAAAAAACCGCGGGGAAGTATTTACATCCTGATCTAGAGTTATAGCTACTTCATATCTGTCTTCTGAGATAAGCTCAGTCTCCCAGTCCGCGTTATAGACCGGATAATTCTCACCAAAGATCCATTGATTAAAAAAATAATTCAGACTGCCGCCGTAGATCTTTTCCGCAGCACGCTGAAAGTCCTCAGTCACAGCAGTCTTATACGCGATCGAAGTATCGGAAACATATTCTCGGATAATATTAAAATATACTGAATCTCCGGTAATGGAGCGAAGCATGTGAAGTACAATGCAGCCCTTGGCGTAAGTCCGGCTGCCGTTGAATATCTGTTCGACGGAACTTGCGTCCTGAACATATATACTCCCGACAGCATTCTTCGCATCAGCCATTCGCGATCGGATAAAGTCATCATACGCAGTCTTGCCGTAAACTGCTTCATTGTAGATCGCCTCACCGTATGTCGCGAAACCTTCATTAAGCCAGATGTTCTCCCAGTTGCGGCAGGTGATCTTATCGCCGAACCATTGATGTGTCAGTTCATGCGCTATAATATTTTCATTAAACACTCCCATCGATGAGATCGTCTGGTTTTCCATTCCGGCAAGCCGTCCGAATTCAGCGTGACCGTATTTTTCCTTTATAAAAGGATAGAGCCCGTAGCGCTGCGAAAATAATCCCAGCATGTATTTTGTTTTATCCAGCATGGGAATTACAGCGCTTAAGTTTTCGGGATAAATATAATTTACTACCGGCATTGAGTCCGACTGCGAATATTTAAAGTAAAAATTATATTGTGAATAATTCGAGACCGCAAGGGAGATAAGATAATTAGCTATCGGATAAGAACTATGCCATTTATGTGTTGAAGTACCGTCGTTATTGTTTACAATTTCTTTCAATGTACCGTTTGAAACCGCCGCAAGTTCGTCCGCGCATCTCAGCCATACATCGGATGAGTCAGCTTTATCTGCCGGAGTGTTCTTGCAGGGAAACCAGTCACTCGATCCGAAAGGTTCGCTGAGAGTCCAGACTGCCGGTTCAACTCCGTTATGAGTACCGAATATAAAACTTCCAAAGCCGGTGGGCACCGGAACACCATGATAAAAAATTTTAAGTGAGATCCTGTCATTAATATCAAAAGCAGAATCAAGCGGAATGATTATCTTGTTTTGAATATGAGTGAAGGTTAGCATTTCATCGCTTTTAATAATTGAATCAACTGTCATGTTATTGCTGAAGTCATAGAAAAGCGAATTAAGATTAACGACACGGCTTAAAGCATCGACCGTAACCGCGCCCATAAGCAGGTTAGGATTGACATCGATCTTTAGATCAAGTTTATAGTAAACTACATTAATGTTTGTATCGCTTTTATAATCGAAGAGATGACTGCCGAAATGCCTTTGGTGAATTTCCTTCTCGATCTCATGAATGGGCTTATCAGTTTGGGAATAAACGGTTGCAGTCATCCAGCAGAAAATAAACAGAAGTGAAATGAGAAAATTCTTTTGCATCAGGACAGCTTAGTTTGTAAAGTTGAAAGTTTATAAAGTTAAAAGTTTATAAAGTTGAAAGTTTGTAAAGTTAAATAATTTTTTATTAATAGAATATTAAGACATTCATCCAAAAACGGTTGTAAGGGAAACTTTTCACGAGCTGATTTGCAAAATTGATTTTCAATACTAACCATAAAAAAAGCGTCAGAGCAAACACTCCAACGCTTTATTTAAATTTATAACTCTTATAAAATTTATCACTTCACCAGTGCCATTCTCTTCGTATCTACAACATTTCCATCCACTGACAATCTGTAAAAATACATTCCGCTGGGCAGGTTGCTTCCGTCAAATGTCGCCTTATAATATCCCGCTTGTTTATTCTCATTAACTAAAGTCATGACTTCACTGCCCAATGCATCATAAACTTTTAATGAGACATAATTCGTAATTCCTAATTCGTAATTGATAATTGTTTTTGGATTGAACGGATTCGGATAATTCTGTGCAAGACCTGACTTGACAGGAACACCGATAATAACTTCACCTGACAGCTCATAATATTCAAAGTTGCCGTTGAAGTCTGTCTGTTTTAATCTGTATTTATATTTACCGGTATTTAAATTCCTATCCGTGTAAGAATAGCTTTGCTGTGAATTTGAATTTCCATTACCTTCAACAAATCCAAGTTTGATCCAACCGTTTGACTCTGACCGTTCTACATCAAATCCTGAATTATTCTTTTCGCTCGATGTAGTCCAGTTTAAAGTAATATTGTTTGTGCTAACTGTTGTATTAAAGGAAGAAAGTTCGACCGGTGAAGGAATGTCTGTGTTGATTAATATTGAAACTTCCTGTAGATTGAGGTCTACTGATGCTATATCCATATCACCATCATTATCAAAGTCAGCCGTTGTTCCTCCCAAAAATTGACCCGTATTGCCAATTATCTGATTAAAGTTACCCAACCCATTATTGATATTTGAATATAATGGAAGTTGATCTACTGTACTCAGGATATCGATGCTCGATTGTCCCGTAAAATCTGAAATTAAAGAAAGCGAAAACGAAAAAAAAGTTTCTCCGGTATAAGTATTGTTATGATTATTTTCATATTTTTTATCAGGAGATATTATGTCAATATAATTATCATTGTTAAAATCAAACGATTGCGAGCCATAATAGGAATAGATTATTTGTGTGGAAATAGTCTGATTTGTCAAAATTAAATTAGATATAAAATTTCCATAGCCATTATTTTTAAGCTCAATATAATTTCTTCTCAAATGATAAATACCGACAATATCAACTATATTGCCTTGTATTGCAATCGGGTCTAAGCTGCCATCATTGTTGAAATCATCTATTAAAATTCTGTCATTATAGTTTATGTTGCCGTCAAAATGAAAAGAAGTATCAACTTCGATTATCCCGTTATTATTCCGAAGTATTCCCACATCTGCAACAGTCATAAAATAAACTAAGTCAAGAAATCCATCTCCATTCAGATCTCCATAGTTATCTACTCCGCCGGAAAAAGAATATGTCTGAGCAAAATTGCCCAGTCCATTATTCTGATAAAAGAAAACATTATTTCCATTTTGAATTAGTATATCAAGATCACCGTCACTGTCAAAGTCAGCGAGCTCAGGAATTCCGGTCATGCTTAATTCATTTGAGAATGAAAATACCGCCTGCCCCTCATTCTTGTAAATTTTATTATTTACAACCAGGTCAATGTCATTATCACCATCAATGTCTCCACTTTTTAAATAAGCATTTTGAAAACCGGATATTCCTGATGCTCTTATGAACATTCCGTTACCTCCCAGAACCTGAACTCTGAACTTATATACAAATGGCGAAATACTCTGTCCTCCCATGGTAGTTATATTATCTGTCAATGTAACACTTATTTCTTCACCGATCTTCATTTCTTGATTAGGATTTATAGTCAAAGTTTTTGTTGCCTGTTCGTAACTTACTGTTACGTCTAATAAGCCTCTCAGGTATCCGAACACTTTTATATTAGGGGTATTCATTGTTGCGGCATTCATAGGCTGGGTAAAGACTACTGTAACATCTGAATTTCTATTGACGCTCACTGCGTTCATTGGAGGGTTTACATTGTCAATATATGTATTGATTGGTGTTGAATTGGAGTTTTTAAAAGCGAGCAAAATTATAATGGAAATGATAATTTTTGACATATTCTTAATTATATTTTTCATAGTAAAGTTTGATTTTAATTTTAAAATATTAAGTTAAGTTTATAACCAAAATTGTTAAGGACCAATTGCAGTCACAAATGCTGCAGCATTATTGTAAACGATGGAAACGTCCGAGACATCTACAAAGTAATTGCCGTCAACGTCACTGTCTACATAGCCTGAAACAAATGCCGCAGCGTCCGTGTGAACCAAGAAATCATCATTTGAATCTATAACTTGATCATTATTAATGTCACCCGAAAAATTACAATATTTTCCTCCTCTGGAAACTAAGTTTCCTCCTTAAGCTCTCGTTGATGCAACAGTAAAATCATAGCTTGCAGATGTGCTATTGACAATGGAAATTCCGGAAGAACTCCAAGTTTCAAGAGAATTCCTGCCTTCTAATACGAGGTAATAACTTCCGGGGCTTACGTGGGGAAAATCAAACTTTCCTGTTAGTGATGAAGAATCAATCACGGCTTTGACCGTTGATTCAAGATTATACGGGGATGATGTACTTCTAAGTTCAGCAGTTAGTGTATCCTTTAATACATGTTTGCCTGTTCCGGTATTTATAAAACCTTCTACCCCTGCTGTTACATAAACTATTGAGGGAGGTCTCCATTCATTTAGTTTAGCAACAGACATTTTGTATAAATACATGCTATAGAATTTTCCTTTATATGCTGTATCTTGCCTTGTGCCACTGCAACCATCAGTAATTCTATATTCTGCATGTAAAATTGTGCTTTCACAAGAATATATATATACTGAATCACCAACGAGTGTTCCAACTGAATAAATTGTTTTTATAGAATCATGAAGCGGTATGATTGGTTGTCGATTATTTGTTCTATACCAATCCTCTCCATCATCAGACCACATCAGTTCCACATCTGAAGTATACTCCGGATGTGTATAGGGGAAAGGCTTTACCTCCTCTCCGTTGTTTCCAATCCGATACATGCCCACTAATCCCCACCAATCGCTGCCACTTCTGAAAACCTGCATGTAATAAACCTGCGTTCTGTAATCAGGTGAAGCTGAATTAATATAATCTGATGGATCTATTTCAACAATTGTATCTCTGGCACTCCAATTCCCTGCTGTAGGGAATATAGAATTATTTTTCATCAATGCTATTTTCCTAACACCATTACTCACATAAATTCCCCCAACCTTTGCTGAGCAAACCGGTTCAACATTTCGAGGTCTAACATAACCACAATATTCATCAGTGTCTTCATTCCATAGAAATGACTTATCTTCTCCAAGCTGCATTACAACACCAGTGTCAGTAAACTTATAGCCTCCATTTGTGGAATAAGCTTTACACATGTATGATTTTTTCCCTGGACCTGAATCAGGGATCCATCTATTATATCCCATATACAATTTTGATTCATTACCCTCGACCACAGCTTTATATAGATGGTTTGTATCAACATCTACATTAACGTAGTGCGTATCTGTCCATGTAATCCCATAATTAGTGGAACGTGCGAGTAATCTTGAATATTTGGAGCGGATTCCGGTATTTATATAAAACAATTTAAATGTATCAATCCCCCCCCCGTAAGCGGGTTGATAAATCATAGGGGCATATCCAAAAAAAAGAATTATATCATTTCCAGTATGCTGAATCACAGCATTGGGGTACCTTGTTGGGTAAGTTAACTGCGCAGTTGAAAAAAGAGGAATAAATAAAACAATGAAAAGTAAAACATTTTTAAAATTTGCCATAGTCGTAATATTTAAAGTTTACAAAAATATGCTTTGGCAATTCTTAAAGAATACTTAAGAAGAAACTTGTAAGAGTCGGGGTAAGAATTAATTTCTTCC
>Ga0163153_10003034_pt1 | contig 23099 bp, 25 predicted proteins | sample OliLakLV19MP6IB1_FD_148629 | JGI IMG/M metagenome (GOLD analysis project Ga0163153, IMG submission 148629) | Freshwater microbial mat bacterial communities from Lake Vanda, McMurdo Dry Valleys, Antarctica - Oligotrophic Lake LV.19.MP6.IB-1 | ecosystem: Environmental > Aquatic > Freshwater >...
ATTGAAGCAGGAGTAGCGATGAGGGGGGGGGAATCGGTCGGGGTGAATGTGGGAGGTTACGGTTTTGCGGTCGGAGGTGCGAGTCCGAGGCTCTCGTCTCTGAATCCGAGTGTTTCTCGTTCACCATGATGGCCCTGCCTCTGTCGGCAGCATCACGTCGATGAAAGCGACGGGGTGGCCTGCTGATGAGACGACGCCCCCTGCCAGTGTCCAGGTGTTGATGATCGAGAGAGCGGACAGTGAGGAACACACGAAAAAGAACAACGCCGATCCATGGATGGAGCGGCGTTGTGGTTGTTGAAACCGGAAGTGTTCGAGTATGCCTTGCAGCGTGTCCGTCGCTACGTTTCTCGGCTGATCAATGGCGCGATGGTCGTGCGGTGATCGTCATCGTACATCATGTGGCTGTTTTTACTGGACGCTCCGTTCAGAACATCATAACCGCTCTCTGAATACGTTACACGGTGTGATGTTCGTCATGGGTTTTTTGCCGGATGCGGACAAGGCCAGCCTTATCGCCGCGTTGTTTAAACCGGGCGTAGAATTCGAGTTCTCCGCCCAGAGCCTGCACATATTCGCGAAGTGTTGAAATCCGCATGTCATCGCGGTGTTCAAGGCGAGAGACGGCGGCCTGTTTGAGGCCAAGCGCGTCGGCTGTGGACTGTTGGGAGCGGTCGCGCGCCCGACGCAATTCCTGAAGGGTCATTTCCTCAGCGAGCAGTTCCGCTGCGCGCGCCTGGATGGCCTTGCGGCGCTTCTTCGGCAGAGTCGCCATAAATTCTTTGTGCGTGGTCATCGTGTCTTCTCCTTCTGTTGTTTCTTTTCCTGTTGCATCTCCTGCAGGTGCAACCGGAAATCCTGATCCGCAAGGGGAACGTGCTTGCGATACCACCGGTCATCCCCTGTTTTGGTTCCGCCGAGGAGCAGAACTGCGCGGCGATCGGGATCGAAGGCAAAGAGTATGCGCACCGGATCGCCTTTGAACTGGACTCGCAGCTCCTTCATGTTCTGGTGCATCGAGCCCTTGATATGGTCAACGCGGGGCCTCCCCAGGTTTGGTCCCACGGTCTGTAGCACCTCGAGATGAGCGAGAATTTCATTCTGCAATGCCTCGCCGCATTTTCCAAACCAGGCGCTGTAAGGCGGCCGGTAAATAATCGTCCATGTTGTCATCCGGCCTCGCCCATCCTCACGTTCATCACAACATTACACAAAGGCTATTATTACTTTAATGTAATAGTGTGTCAAGACCCATCTGGGAATCCCTTCCGGTCTTCACCACCCGTCTGGTGGGTCAGCGCATGCAGGGTAGTTGAATCGCCGCGCGCCTTCTCCTTGAACACCTCACGCGGTGAACGTTGGATGTGGTCACACCGAAAGTGTCATCCGCCCAATGGCCGTCGTGGTGAACGGCGGCACTGCCTCTGGCCCGAAGACCAGAGGCAGCCGTGAGGCGGCTACACCGCGTGCTCATGGACCCACCGCTCAGCCTGCGCGACGACGGTCGCGACGGCCGAGAGGTCGTGCTTGCCGAACGAGCCTGAGCTCTTCGGATTCCCCTCTCCATCCGTGAACGTCCGGGACAGCGTGACGGCGTGAAAGGCGCCACGCGTTCCCTCGTTCTTCCAGATCGACGCGCGCACGGTCGCGCACTGAAAAGATTGGACGGGGCGTGTGAGTTGAGTGGCCATGTTGAAACCTCCTGTGTAAGTGTGACTGCGGCTCTCTCACAGACGAGGGAGAGCCCGGACACACGGCAGGAGGGGTGCGGAGCCCGGCGGTCTCACCGCGGTTGACGCTGCGATCGGCAGTGGGCATGCAGGCGGTTTCATGCGGGCGGGACCGCTGCAGCAGAGCCAGACACGCGGAGACAGATCGGGCGGACCAGGCCACATCAGCACCACGCCGAGTCGAGCACAGGAGCGACGGGACGGCGAGCGGAAGAAGAATGAAAGCAGGCCAACGACGTGAGTGGAACAGGGACCGTGAGAGGCGAAGGGAGCAGGATCTCGACAGCGTCATACGCAGGACGAAGGAGGGCTTCATGGTGGGAGGGCAGTGTGTGCAAAATAAAGTGCGACAACGGCTGCCTCTGTCTTGCGCTCTGAGGAGCGGCACGCTATATATCAGCGCGCCCAGGCCAGTCGCCGGTGCGAGAGGGATCGCGCAGTATGACACCACCACGTCGAACCAGGCCGCTCCCCAAGCCGCTCTTGTGTGCGCAGCAAGAATTTCTCCGGCACCTCGCGCGGGTCGCGGGTGTGGAGGCGGTCACGCTGTGGACCGTGGGGAAAAAGGGGTATCTCCTGAGTGTGCAGATGGAGGGCAAAACGCAGGAGTGGTTTCTCGCGACGCGACGCGAGCCCCGCCTGCCGCGCACCTTCACCCGTCTGGATGTGGCGGTGCGGATGGGACAGCGCCTCTTCAAGGTCCGCACCATGACCCTCGTGTGCCATAAGTAATACAATCTAAGTTATTCATCTCCTATCCTTTTTGTCTACCCCCCGCCCTGTCCGCTTCAGGCCTCCGTTACAACCCTCCCGCATGACAAGGGTTCATGACTATCGTCGCAAATTCGGTATCCACATGGACGATTGTGCGCGGAGCAGGCCAGTATGATGAAGCGCTCGGTGTGCAGACAGACCTGTGCCACAGCCGGCATGACAGTCCGGTCAGGGCGGGTTCGGTTTTGTGCAAACCATAGTTGCATATATAGTAACCAGTGTAGCTAAGTTGGATGTGTGCGGAATCGGTGAAACCCTGTACAAAAAGGAGCGAATCATGGAGGAGATGTTGAAGACGGAAGGGGTGATGCGAGTCAGTGGGTCATGCCACAGAGGCACAAGAGGTGGGGGCTTGATCACGGCCGCCTCATGGCTGCTCGCAGCGTTGTCCAAGACCAATCCGGTAAGAAAACTGCATCAATTTCCGATAGGTTCCGCACCGGTGGTAATTGACCTATCGGAATGAACATACAAAGGGGTTTTGCTAAACAATGCTGCAAACGCCGCAAACTCAGTTGCCGAAACTACCACCCAATTACTCCACCCCCTCCGACCAATTTAACACGGTACGCAAATTGTCCGTCAGCGTTTCTACCCAGTGCATATTGCTCAATTTGATTGGGCATACAATTTCCTCCAGTTATTCATCTAACATTCATGTTATCCTTGTCTGACGCCTTCACTTATCTTTCTTGTTCTGCGGCTGATTCATCGCTTTAATGCTTTTTTGCACCAGGGAAGCCGCGGGCTGCAAGCAGGTCCTTATCACAGAAGATGCGGAATCGCTGGTGGCTGCGTTATGGCGCTCTAATTCTTTACGTTCTCGTTTACCCTCTGTTCCATGCCGAATAATCATTCCCATCACATTGCAAACATATCTTGTGGGAACAATGGGTGGACTTGCGGGTAAGTTGCGGATAAGCAAATAAACTGAAACCTCGTCGAATATGTCATGTGAAGGTTTCTTCATAACGACAATCACACCTTGAGTGCGAAGCTCGTTAGCAAAAGAGGACTTCAAAGCATCTGGCAGTGGTCCAGGCTGGTTATTGCAAGAAAACTCCATAGGTGCGCAATCACTCTGTGTAGAAGGAAACTGATCCGAGTTTAGGGAACTAAGATAGATAGTCGGACCGGCGGGACTTTTCTTGACCAACACGGCCTCCGACCAAACAATGGTTGGCTGGAACCAACCCCCACTAAAGGCTGCACACATGACAGCCATAGGAAAGAATGACCATGCTGATTTTATGAAAAGCCTAGCCACTACTCTGGGTGCATTTAAACAAACGGGCGCAAACTCTCACAGGATTCTGGGTCTAGGGTGCAAAGGGAACCCGGATTGAGCACAACCGTCACTGGCGCGGCGGTAGCCGCGAAACGGTGGCCGGATGGACGCCAAACAAGCGTGCAGGGTCTGCCGCAGTCTTCTTGCCTGCCTTCACGAGATTGACGATTCTCCTTTGCTGACGCGCGTTAAGCGTTGGCGGGCGGCCACCGATACGCCCATCTTTCCGTGCCTCATCAACCCCGGCCTTCGTGCGCTCTTGAGCATAACGGGCTCGAACTCTGCGAACGAGCCCACCATCTACATCATCATCCTCCCCGCAGGCGTCGTCGTGTCGATCGATTCAGTGAGGCTGCGGAAACCGGCTTTGCGCTCGACAATGCGCTCCATCAAGGTCAACAGGGCGCGCGACGAGTGCGATAACCAGTCGAGCTTCCAGGCTGCCACGACACCGCCCTTGCGCAGTTGCGAGAGCAGCTTGGGAAGTTCCGGCAGATCCCAGCGACCGCCGGAGGCCTTCTCGTGAAAGATCGATTCGCAGCTGGCGGTTTAGGCGCGGTGGATACCCGGGCATGGCCGACCAGCATGATTGCGTAATCATATTGCGCTATGCATTATTCATGCAGCAAGGATTGCGCAACGCGATGCCGCGGATGAAAATTCTCAACAGCCTGGAACGGGAGGCCTTCAAAACTCCGCCACTGTTCAACAGCGCAGAGCGCAAGCGGTTCTTCGCCTTGCCCATGATCTTTAGCAAAACGATGGGGAGATTGAGAACACCGACCAATAAGGTCTATTTCATCGTCACCGCGGGTTATTTCAAAGCGCGCCGGACGTTCTTTGCCAAACAGTTCCGGCCTATGGATGTCGAGTTTGTCGCCCGCCAACTGGGCCTGGATGCCGACGACGTACATCTATCCGCGTACGACAAGCAAACGTATGCCAGGCATCAGCGATTGATTTTGGACTATTTTGGCTTCAACCCTTTCAATGAGTATGCGAAGACGATCCTCGCCAAGGATATAGCGACCATGGTGCGGGTTCAGTTGCGACCAAAGCTGGTGTTCTTGGAGGTCGAACAGTGGCTCGTCCGTCGAAAGATTGCATTACCTGGTTATTTCGTGTTGTCCACTCTGATTACCACCGCGGTGACGCGTTGCCAACGAGAGTTGGCCAAGATCGTCAAGGACCATCTCACCGAAAACCAACGAACCGGGCTGGACGCCTTACTCACAAAGGATCTGCCTGCCGGTGACGAGGAAGGCTGGCGCTATCGCCTCACCCTGCTGAAGAAGCCCTACCAGTCGACACAGCCCTCGAAGATCAAAGCGAATCTGGAGGATCTGCAAACTCTGCAGGCGCTCTATCTCGACCTGAAGCCCATTATGCAGGGACTGGGTCTGAGCTACGAATGGATCCGCCATTACGCCTACTCGGTCATCAAAGCGCAGATTCCCCAAGTCTCCCGCCGGGCCGCGGCAGATCGCTACCTGCACTTGATCACGTTCGTCGTCTACCAAACCTTTAAGCTCAACGACACGCTCATCGATATCTTGTTGAATACCGTGCAGGCAGCGGTCAATGCCGCGGACAAGGAGCACAAGGAAGCCTACTTTCAGGAGCGGGAGCAACGCCACCAGTCCTTCTCCACACTCGTCGATCGGCTGCGGCAGAACATCCGCGCGACGCTCTCGGCCATCAAACACATCGTGGCCGATGGCCAGCTGAACGACAGCCAGAAAATCGCGTTAATCGATACGGAGTTGAATCCGAAGGACTCCATGCCAGGGCAGATGGAGCTGCAATTGGACGAGTTCGAGCAGCGCGCGGCGGAAATTCAACAAGGCCCGGACCGCCTTGCGCTGCTCGAGGCGCGTTCACTGAAGTTGCAACACCGGGTGGCGGACATCGTTCGTCAAATCCAATTTGCGGGGAACTGCAGCAAGCTGGCGCTGTGGGAGGCCTTGCTGCACTATCAGGAGAAGGACGGCGCCGTCGACAAGAACGCGCCGGTCGACTTTCTGTCCACCGATCAGCGCATCGCGTTACTCGACTTGGATGGGAAATTTCGTATCTCCCTTTACAAGGCGCTGCTCTACGTCGAAACCGCCGAAGCCATCAAGTCAGGCGCCTTGAATCTGCTCCACTCGGAAAAATATCGCTCGCTGGACGACTACCTCATCCCGAAAGTCGACTGGCAAACCCAGCGCGCCGAGTATCTCCAGCGCGCGCAGCTGGAAGAATTTGCCGATTGCCGCGCCACCTTGAATACGCTCGACCAGAGGCTCGATGAGCGATACGCGGAAGTCAACCAGCATATCCAGGCGAGCGACAATCCGCACCTGACGATCCACGCCAATGGCTCCTTCCATGTCAAAACGCCCAAGCTTGAGGACGTGGAGCGTCTGTCGCTGGGCTCTTTCTTTCCGGAGCGCAAGTACATCTCCCTGCTCGAAGCACTGGCGACCGTGGATCAGGCCACGAACTTTCTTGGCGAATTCGAGCATTGGCAAGTCAAATACCAGCGCGCCAAACCGGCGACAAAGATCTTCTTCGCTGGCATCATCGGCTACGGCTGCGATATCGGTCACCGCAAGCTCGCGCAAATTTCCAAACAGATCGACGAGAATGAGCTGGATAACGTGGTCAACTGGTATTTCTCGCTCGAGAACGTACAAGGCGCCAACGATCGCATCGTGCAGGTTCTGGATCGGATGGACTTACCCAACCTCTATCGGCGCGAGGACGAGATTCTGCACACCTCGAGCGATGGCCAAAAATTCGAGGTCGCCGTGGATTCATTGAATGCCAACTATTCCTTCAAGTATCTGGGCAAGGAAAAAGGTGTGAGCGTGGTAACGTTCATCGATATGCGCGACCTGATGTGGCATTCTACCGTCATCAGCTCGGCGGAACGTGAGGCGGCCTATGTGATCGACGGATTGATGCACAACGATGTCATCAAGAGTGATGTCCACTCGACCGACACCCACGGCTATTCGGAAGTTATTTTCGCCACGACCCACGGATTGGGATTTGAGTACGCGCCGCGAATAAAAGGGGTCGGCCGGCAACAGCTCTATGCCTTCAAGAAGCGCAAGCACTACGAGGATTTAGGCTATACGTTCCTACCTGATCGCTATGTCCACGAGGCGTTTATCGAGGAGCAATGGGATGAGATCTTGCGTTTCATCGCCACCATCCGGCTGAAGGTGACCACGGCCTCGCAGCTGTTTAAGCGCTTGAATTCGTATTCGAAGCAGCATCCGCTCTACCGGGCTTTGAAGGAATTCGGCAAGGGGCCAAAAACCCTGTTCATTCTGAAATACGTGGATGACCTAGACTTCCGGCACGCGATCGAGAAGCAGCTCAACAAAGTGGAGGGCTCGAATAAGTTCTCCAAAGCCATCTCCTATGGCCACAACCAGGAATTCATCCAAAGCGAGAAGGAAGATCAGGAAATCGCCGAGGCGTGCCGTCGGCTCATCAAAAACGTGATCGTGTGCTGGAATTACCTATATCTATCACGCGAGCTGGACAAACAGCCGGACGAAGTCCACCGGATGACATTGATCGATACCATCCGCAACGGTTCGGTCTCGACTTGGCGGCACTTCAACCTGCATGGCGAGTTCGATTTCTCGGACGAGCGGATGGTCGACTCGATCGGTTTGGGACTTCCCAAAAGACCATCCTTGAAACCGAACTAACGTTGGGAGGCCAAAATTCGCCGTCAGACTCTGCCAGCATGTGTTATCGGCAAATCCTGTGAGAGTTTGCGTCCGTTTGTTTAAATGCACCCACCTTTAATCTGATGATGATTTCGTCATGGAATTTTCCAATGCCCCAATCAAACGACTTAGTCGAAAAAAATGCGTTACCTATACCCATGACGGTGCCTGATGTGCGAATACACATCGAGCCAGCAATTCAAAAACGAATTGCCGTATAGAATCCCAATCAGACGTGCAGCATTAACGGCGGGCTGTTCCCTCAGCAGTCTGAATCGTCGCACGAATGGAGCAGAGCTTCGTAATCGCGTTCTGAGCACGATTACGATTAAACCGATCTTTGCTCTACCGACAGAATTTGTACAGCGGTTACACTGGCGGAGCTAAATTCCCCCTTCCCCTCGGGGTGAGCCGCTAGCTTGAGATAAGCCTCGATGGTAACAGCATCGGCCTTAGCCTCGAGCAAGGCCTTTATCGCGGCGTGGGAAACTGCAAACGATCCACAACCATTACCGTTACTCTTGCGGTCATTCATGTGTCACCCTGTGACGCGCGTTGAGGGATTGACTGAATTACAGTTTATTGGTGGCTTCTAAAGCTTTCTGGATTGTTGTCAGAGGCAGAAGCAGGGAAAGAGGCATATCCAGAAGCGGTAACGCGCCATAGCTGGCATACCACTGTGCAACAACATCATTCTTGGCATCAATCAGCAATGCTACGCCCCCAACCTCTTGAGAGGCGCGGAGACAACGCCGACCAGCAGACAGAAGCAATTGACCGCCCAGCCCGTTCCTTTGCAGTGATTTATCGACACCCAGCCGACCGAGGCGGAACACTGGAACATCATGTTGTGCCAGTCCACGCTTCACCACTTCAGGCGTACGGGAAAATTCCACAGAGGCAGGACTGAGGGAATAGAAACCTAAAACGAGTGTTGGGTCATCATCTCTCACCGCAAGAAAGGTTTTAGCACCGCCTTGCTCATGCGTTTGACGGGCATAATAGCGCAGAAATTCATTCAAGGCTTCATCGCCGCAATCGAACAATTCCCGTTTATACCGTTTCCCAATCGCCTCCTCGTGCCACGGAGGAATGGTCATTTAGGCAAGGCACGAGCCGCTGCCAGCAGTCTCGCGTTCGGCGCGGGAGGATTTTCTAAAGCATCCAATACGCGCAGACTGTCGCGTTCTGACAGGGAAACCTGTTCAACTTGAGCAATCATCGCTTTTGCCGCTTGTAGGACGCTCCCTCTTACAAAATCAGTGAGGTTTGTGCGAGCATAGGCAACGGCGCGCATCAGCAGTGCCTTATCGTCTGGGTGGATTCGCAAGGACATCCGACTATTATCTTCAACAACTATTCTAGGCATGGCCGCCTCCTTTTGTTCATGTACACATTCAAACAGTACACCACTCTTTACAATTTGTAAAGTTCTATATTTTCACGGGGTACGCAGGCGCGCTATGTCGTCTTCAATGCGTTTCCGCAAGCGGAGTATGGGCCGCTCACGTGTTACGAAACCATGACACTCGATGAAGTCCGCGATCTATAAGCTAAGTGATATTGGCTGCATGAATGCCCCTTTATCAACCATGCTTATGAAGTTATCCCCACAATTAAGGAGGTTGCATGAAGGTTTCGCGAAAGATGAAACAATTGGGCAAGAAGGTGGATCGAAGCTTTCCGGCGTGACTTACCTTTACCCAGCCCAGCCACCTTTTCAGGATCGTCGAATGAAAGAGGTCAGCTTAGGGCACAAGTCGCCGATCATGACTCAGCAGCGGACCGTATCAACTAGCAAGGTTCCCCAGTCGTGGACCACAGAGCATCCAACCAAAGCGGGGTAGTATTGGTTTCGAATGGGGGAGCATGCGCCGGATTAAATATCCTCCGACGCCAAGTACGGCTGCCACTATTGTTCGACCAGTTCGACGCGTCGATTTTTGGCGCGTCCCTCTTCCGTCTTATTGGGTGCGACCGGCGCGGCGAAGGATACGCCCACGGATGTTAAGCGCTCTTTGGCAATGCCATGCTTAGACAAGAGTGTGTTGACGACAGCCTGTGCGCGCCGTTGCGATAGATCCATGTTTGAGCTGAACGTGCCGACATTGTCGGTATGTCCTACAATCAAGAGCTTCATACCAGCCTGACTTTTCAGTAGCTTTACCATCTCTTCCAAGGTGGCATCAGACTCCGGCTTTAGGTCCGTTTTGTTGGTGTCGAATAAGATTCCATACAAAGCGACTCGGCCGTTGCTTGCGATCTGGTCCGCCATTTCTTGGGCTCCTACCAGTTTATTAGCATCCATGGGTTTATTGATCACCACATGGGCATATACAAGCGTCTGTCCCTGTTTCGCATTGACTACTGGATCCCCCAAGGACGAGAAGGCATACAGTACCACATGCGCATCGCCCTCTGTACGAGCCAACTTCCAGACGCTAAATCGATGATTACCCCCATATGCGCGCTCAAACTGCTTACTCATATACTGGATTCGATCTGCCTCTCGGTCGCTGGCGGCATATAGATTTACGAACCCTCGGCCCTTTAGGTTTTGCTCATAATTGCGCATGACCTCTAACGTGGAGCGGCCTGTCGGGATCGAGTACAGGATGCGCGTGACATCTCCCTCCAGTCTCGCAGATTTCGTAAACTGTTCTTCCCTGAACTTAGCGTCGGGTATCTCTTTCCCAAGTGGGACCGTATACATATTGAATGCCGTGTGATCATATTGGACAATCGCCGCCCCTTCATAGCGGTTGACCAAAGGATGATCTTTGCTCCCTTCGCTGTCCTGTGGTGTATCCATGGCAAATGCGGGAGTCGCACAGAGCAAAACCGTCGCAAGACGAAACCACCATCCGTTCATAAGAGCCTCCCTAAATAGCTGTCGATAGTTTCAACATCGACCAGGCGTCGCACCAAAAATTTCTGGCTGGTTGTATTGACTTCCTCTAGCACTCTTGTCTCGGTTCGGCGCCCGCTCCAAATCTCCCACCATTCACCCCAGAATACCGATAGCGGTCAGCTCATACGGATCAACGCAGCATCCCTAGTCCGGCCGGAGCGAAATATTACGGATGCTGTGACGAAGAGCTAGCTCAACTTTTTAAAATTCTTCTTTTGTAGAGTTAAAGTTGAAGACCAGCATTCGACCATAGAGATCAGGTCTCTCTGCTTCTAATGAAGCCCTGGCGTAACGCGCTCCATCACTTCTTCCATGCCAGCTCAAATGAGGGTATTACGTATCACCTACCACGAGTTGCAGGGCCTTGGACTGCTAGCTTCGTGATACGTGTTAGGTGCTGCGTGGCTCGTGCTTCCGTTTAGTGTTTCCTTGACGGATACTGCCGTCCTTTCGTGTCGCGCGCTCACCCCGATACATACTGCAAGAACTGCCCGAGGGATATGCACACTGTCATGTGGAATCTAGGGCAACGGTGGATACACGACTGCTGCGGGAGTCATTCCATTTATTTCTTTCTAAAATTCGGATTTTGCACCCTCTAGTCCCAATGCTATCAGTTCAACTGTGCCTCCACCCACACCCCCGTGTCCAACACTCTTGACGATTCCGTTAATCGGAACCCCGGAATGCCACCAGACGCTGCCGGTCGTGGTACCCAAAAGGGTTGTGATTGAAAGTGGCCCTTTGTAGCATTGAACAAATCTTCCGGCCGGCACCTGGACATCCTCTTGCAGTAGTCCCTTCCACGACGCGCTACTGATAGAGGGTCCGAGGGAGCGCATGAAATCAACGGCCCCAGTCGGATATTCTGTAACATGTCCGTCTGTATCTTTCATCTGAACCCGCAGCACTTTTTTTGTATTAGGATCGGTGAGGTCTCCAAAATTGATGAGCGCTCTAATTGTCATGCTGCCGTACGCTGTCTGACTTACCGTCTCTTGCCAGAAACTCTCCCCTTCTTGACCCACAAGTTTGATTGTCGTTAGAGCGAGGTTGCCACTCTCGTCAACCCCCTTCGTTTGGATCCATTGCCCAACCTTCAGTGGCATTGGTATAGCTGCTTTCGGCGCAGAGTAAACAGTAGTCCTCGAGCGTATCTGAGCGATTTGTTGATCAAGCGCCGCCTTCAAGACGGGATCCGGTCCCACACAACCGATGACTGCGCACATTACGAGCGCAATTGCTGAAATCTCGAATTGTTTCACATGTACTCCATTACTAAATGAAAACGTTTTACATCTGAAGCTTCATAAGCACAATACCGCAAGGAATGAGAATACCAGAGAGGTTGGACCGCTCTCTTGACAGCGACCGGGTGGTTCCTCTGTTGAGCAGAGCCTGGCCGCTGCCCGCACGGCATGAAGACGGATCCTTCGCATCTGTAACAAACGCCGCATAGCTCACCACAAGACGCACAAGAGGTAATGCATAATCCCGATCATCCAGGACTCTTGCCTGCCGTTGCCGCGGACGATCACATAATAGAGAGCGTTTCTCAACCTCATCCTTTTTCCCTAGCCGATTCGTTGTGCGGCGATGAACATCATTGTTTGGGGGATCGTTCCGTGGATTTGGAACCTGAGCCTGACGATCATTTTTTGGAAACAATCTTGCGAATGGCCCACCCCAACGTGGCTTCGCGAGCGGAAAGGTATTCTGTGCGGCCAGAACACCGAGCATCAGTTGTGTGGACGCATTTGCTGCATTCTTACCACCCGCCCGGGCGGATTTCTGACCAGGCCATGGGACAGCGGGGTTTCAGGAAAAGTGTTCCTAACCATGCGCCGTGGGCGCGTTGCACAAACGATGGGGCCAAGACTAAGGTTTCTGCGTAGAGAAAGCAAGACGAGCACGGAGCGAAGGAATGGCTGCTCAAGGTGTTGCGAGAGCATTACCTAGAAGGCGCCTCTGTCGGTCCTCCCGATGGCTGAATCTCCCCTCCTCGGCCTGCGCAGTCCGCTTTAGTAGTCAAAACAGGTTGGCGCTTTGTCAGATAGGTGAACGTCTCATCAAGTTGCCGAATCTGTCCGGACAGCAGACAATCAACCATCTCGTGAGAATTTGGCGCCGCTGGAGCTGCCTGCTCCGGTTTGTTTGATCCTGATTCTGGATTCAACCCAGGATGGCACCGACCACCGCACAAAGAATTTCACGCCTGAAACCGCTGACAACGGCAATCGCCTTCGCATGGTTCATCTCCATGAGCCTCCTATTGACCATGTTTCCGATTTGAACATCCGTGTTACGGATGTGAAAAAACTCTTTGTCTGCAGTCATGCGTGAATCGTGCCTAACCCGCATCCCGTCTCGCTTCCCGTCTCCAGGCTTTCGCGACGAACCTTCATGAATAATGCGGGCTAAGAAAGCCTCGATGATGTCCATACCCGATGAGTGAGGGCATGCATCACCATCTCCGCTCCAAAGAGGTGCGACTGTGGCTGCACTCAACATCGGAGCAGAACTCGGGCAATCGCACAGGTAACTTTGCCTCGAATGTGCCTTAGGGTTAATCATTTTTACTGATTCGGTCATGAAAGAGTGCGTATCCAGCCGGGAAAAGAATCACAAAATGACTTATTTCCTGGTCATTGAGAACTAAAAGTACGCACTATTTGGTGACCCCCTCAGTAATTCTATTTGAATCCCTTTCGATTCTGTTTGCTGTAGCTTTCCGTGCCTGACAACGATGAGCTGTGCCAGTAGGGACTCTTGCGCGTCTCCTCGTGCAATGGCCACGACGAGCCGGCGCTTCCTCGTCTCGACCGCTCCGAGGTCTGCCTCACGGCGCGATCGTTCCGCCATCATGTCCCTGTTCTAGAACTTCAGTCGCTGGACAGCCTTATCCCCTGCGGCTTCCAGGATGCGCTCGTTGAGCACGTCAGTAAGGGTATTCAGCACGGCCTGATACAGGATGTCCTGTTTCTGCGTGAGTTGACCGGAATTTGTGAACACCGCTGAGCGGCGCTTGTGGTTGTACGGAGTAGAAGGCCAGAGGCTAGGGTTGTGCCTGGTGGGAAGCACTAGGGAAATGAAATATAGTGGAAGCTAGAGCTGCTACGTGCCTTGCACTGGGCCCTCCACGCTGCGGAATTGTTCCACCCGAGGTGGGGTATGGATCGACGCAAGTTTACGCGAGAGTTTAAGCTGGAGGCGGTGAGGCTGATTCAAGAACGGGGTGACCGTGGCGCAAGCCTCGCGAGATTTGGGGGTGCATGGCGCTGTGGGCAGATGAAGCCCGAGCTGGCGGAAATTGCCCGGCTCATCGTCTGCTTTCTCTAAATGCATATCTAGGAGTTCTTCAAGGACTTGAAATCTCACATTGGCTGATGTTATTGCTCAATAGCTGTTGTATCGAGTCTTGTTGGAAGCAGAGCGCTTGGGCATGTTCACCGTCCTTGCGTGCTGTGCATCACTCCTGTCACTGCGCAATATTACTCAGGACCAAAGGAGGAATCAGATACTTATGCTGATATTCACGCCGCCATTCTCTTTTAACCGCTACCCTCGGCGCCGATAATTATAGTTATCTGAGTGAAACACCATCCAGACGATACATGGCTTAGAGATCCCGTCGCTTTAGCCAAAGCTCGCGCACAACTCATCAGCAATACAAAAGTGATCATTCGCTACCTAGTTGGGCTAGTGGCCGTGTTTTCCCTTATATGGATCGGTGCAGCGGCAATCGAGTTTTCGATGGGAGAAGTTGGGTATTTCCGTGTGCTGGGATGGAGTCTACTTCTTTGGAGTGTCAGTGACATGCGCAGATGGTATACGATTCGACGCCTCTTCAACCAACCGATCACAGGCTCGTATCGTGGGCTAAGCTATGTGACAGGACATGCGGTCACGGACACGGTTCGAGAATCTCCCCTGACGAAGCGGCCCTGCGTGTATTGGGCCTTTAAAAAAACCTTGGGGGGGGGGCGCGACGAGACCACAACATTGATTGACACACAATCGAGTGACTTGTGTGGATTTCGCGTGGTGACGGCGGATGGATGGATGCCAGTCTTTGTCAAGGGCGCTGACATGACGTTCGAAGAGGTGAGAGAGCAAGAGTCCAACGGGCTCACCACTGAGACCCGGCTCGAACAAAATGCATCGATCCATATCGTCGGTACTAGAGAGTCGTGGGGAGCGGCCCAAGCCCGATTTCAGCGCGCTACGTGGTGGCAGCATCTGAAGTTCAAAAGAATGGCCGCTGTCTGTGATTACCTTTTTAGAGGTAAGCGAGACTTGTTTGACACCTCGCTGTCTCATGTCCTCCACGTGGCCGACACGTGTCCTCAGATAGTTGATCACCAGGAGATCATCTGGAGTGGCCTGAGGACGCCCTATATCATTTCCACGCAATCCCCGCCCGCTATCTTAAAGAGGGTGCGGCGCAGAGCCTGTCTCGTTCTCATAGGGGGGCTTCTGTTCTCCTTCCTTCCTATGTGACACAATCTCTTTTAGAGGACAATCAACGTGTCCGTTGGATGATTTCTGAAAAGACAACCTATGGAGACTATATGAAAGTTCTTCTTCTCACCGGCATTATAGTAATGAGCTTCACCGGCACCTTTTTCGACTCCATTCCGAAGGCACATTAGTTTATAGCGGTCTGACGGGGTATGTGACCGTTTTCAATCAGCTAACACGCAAAACACAGGGGAATTAGCTGGTTTCTGCTCAGAATCCTGGATTAATCAGACCTTCCTTAGTATCGAGTGTGTCCGGTAAGGCCACGTTGACATGCTTTTACACTTTGCAGACAGATTCCTGCGAATGAGCCGCGATCAAGAACGCCGATACTAATAATAAGCACACCGGCCGGACCCATCTGGACCGATCCAGCTGGAATGAAAATTGATCTCTGGATGGGGGAGAAGGAGCAAAACACGAACTAGCTGTGATCCAATCCGTTACCCTGGCTGCTCAAGCCGTGGCACGAGTTACGTGCAACGGGGAGCTGAGGTACGTGGTAGGTTTCGTGCTGGTGTCCCGCCGGGCATTTCTATTGCCCCGCCCCTGCGAAACTCCGCATCCCGTTGGCCTGGTCCTTCATACCGCGAACCTTCCCGAATTCACTGATTAAGTCACACGAATCACCCACCACGAGTCGCGAGTTGCGTGATACGTGTTAGGTGTTTAGTCCCACTTTGTGATGGTGTAGTCTATGCTGCATTATCCACGAAGGAGGCGTTATGGGACAAGTATTACACGGGAGCGCCAGCACGACTGCGGCAGTGCGTCGGGCAATCCAACATAGTCAAGAGAGCCTGAATGCACTGGCAGAGCGCTACGACATCAACCCCAAGACGGTGGCGACGTGGAAGAAGCGGACGCACGTGGAAGATGCGCCGATGGGTCCGAAGCAGCCACGTTCAACCGTGCTGACACCGGAAGAGGAAGCGGCCTGTGTCGCGTTTCGCAAGCTGACATTGCTGCCGTTGGATGATTGCTTATACGCGCTGGCGGCGACCATCCCAACACTGCCCCGATCATCGTGGCATCGCTGCTTCCAACGCCATGACATCAGCCGCTTGCCAGAGGTTGACGGCGACAAGCCGCCGAAGAAGACATTCAAGAAATATCCCATCGGCTACTTTCATATCGACATGGCCGAGGTGCGCACCGAAGAAGGCAACCTCTATCTGTTCGTCGCCATCGACCGCACCAGCAAGTTCGCCTATGCCGAGCTACTGCCCAAGTACGGCAAAGCTGAGGCCGCGCAGTTCCTGCGCAATGTTATCACGGTGGTGCCGGATCATATCCACACCATCCTGACGGATAACGGCATCCAGTTCACCAACAGGAAAATCGACCGCCATGCCTTCATGCATATCTTCGACCGCGTCTGCATCGAACATGGCATTGAGCACCGCCTCACCAAGCCAAATCACCCATGGACGAACGGCCAGGTCGAACGCATGAACCGCACGCTGAAAGAGGCCACCGTCAAACGCTATCACTATGAAAATCATGCTCAGCTAAAAGAGCATCTCGCCAACTTTCTAAATGCCTACAACTTCGCCAAACGGCTCAAAACTCTGCGAGGGCTCACACCCTACGAACACATCATCCATTGCTGGCAAATAGCGCCAGAACGTTTTAAGATCAACCCATCCCATCACAAAGTGGGACTAAACAGTTAGGTGCTGCGTCATGCGTGCTACGGTACTCCTCGTATTGTGGATAGACACGTCTGGAGCGTATCCTAGGCTGTGCTCTGGCTTTCCCGAGGGGCCTGCGATGGTCATCATCTTTCTCCTCTCGCTTCTTATCCTTCCCCTCCAACTGTTTGCGCAGCAGCGGGATTCACATGTATCCCGTGAGGAAAATCGGTAGATCCCATGCATCGAACGTTGGTAGCAACCGCTGGTATGCGTGCAGTTCCTATGATCGGCAGCAATTCGATCAGAGATATCGGTGTTCCCCTGAATGAGTTGCTCCGGTACGGAGAACCAGATTGGCCCCTTGGTCAGCACCAGGAGAGCGGTAGCACCAGCGCATACGACTCGCTCGATTTCCACGACGCCCTCGACAAGGACTGAAGCTTCTCTCACTTGCCCCCTGCACGCAACAAACCCTTAACTCTTTCAAATACTTGGAATCAGACATCTAACGCAACGGATATGAGTAGGATGTATCCGTATGCAAACCCCCACACCATACCGTCGGCTTTCATCCGCTGAGCGGGAGGAAGTCAGCCGAGGGCTTGCGCAAGGGACGAGTCTCTCAGCTATTGCAAGGCGGTTGGGCCGAGCGCCGAGCACCGTCTCCCGAGACGTACGGCACAACAGCGGGAAGAGTGGGTATCGCGCGTTCTCGGCGGGGAACCGCGCGAACCTGCGTGCCTCCTCCCGCAAACAGGGCAAGAGTCGGTTAACGCGCGAAGACCGCCTGCGACAATACATCATAGAGAAACTGCGGAAGCGCTGGTCGCCCCGAGAGATCGTCAAGCGCCTCCAAGAAGAGTACCCTGATGATAGGACCATGCGCATCTCACACGAGGCCATCTACCGCTATATCTACGTACTCCCTCGCGGGTCGCTGAACACCACACTCATTAAGGCGCTGCGGCAAGAGCGTGTATACCGGAGAAAGCGGAAGCCCGCAAACCACGAGGAATCACGAGGCACCCTAGCGGAGATGCTCTCAATCGAAGAACGGCCTCGCGAGGTGGCCGACCGCACCGTGCCCGGCCATTGGGAGGGAGATCTCATTCTGGGGAAGCAGAAGCGCACCGCGCTCGGCACCTTAGTGGAACGCACTACCCGCTATACCATTCTTGTTCCGCTCCACGCGAAAGACGCCACATCGGTGCGGAAAGCCTATGCGAAAGAACTCAGATCATTACCGAGAGAGATCACGAAGACCCTGACCTATGATCAAGGCAAGGAGATGAGCGGGCACAAACAGTTCACGCTTGACACCGGCATCGCCGTCTACTTCGCGCATCCCGGTTCTCCGTGGGAGCGAGGCACGAATGAAAACACGAATGGACTGATCCGGCAGTATTTTCCTAAAGGTACGGAGTTTGACAAGGTCTCGGTTCGGGAGATCAAGCGGGTCCAGCGAGAGCTGAATGACCGCCCTCGCGCTGTGCTACAGTGGCAGAAACCTACTGAGGGAAGGTCTGATTTATTCTCCTCGCGCGATGTGCTACGGATAGTGCAGCACTGATGAGGAGGCGCACCCATGCACCAACAGACCTTTGCGGACGTCACATTCGAGCAGTATCGCAAATCCACCCGCCGCGAGCGGTTTCTCGACGAGATGAACCGCGTCGTACCGTGGGCGGACCTCGTGGCGACCATCGAGCCGGTCTATCCCAAGGCTGAGGGGCCGGGGCGTCCGCCGGTCGGCGTCGAACGCATGCTGCGCCTCCATTGTTTGCAACAGTGGTTCAACCTCTCAGATCCAGCGGTCGAGGAGGCCGTGTACGACTCACGCGCCATGCGGCACTTCGTGGGCATTGATCTGGGCCGCGAGCCCGTGCCGGATGAGACGACGATCTGCAAGTTTCGGCATCTCTTGGAAGCCCACCAGATAGGCGAACAGCTCTTTGCACGGATCGGGAAATATCTGGCGAAGCATGGCTTACAGGTGAGCCGAGGGACCATCGTGGACGCGACCATCATCCATGCGCCCAGTTCGACAAAAAATCGACAGAAGGAGCGGGATCCCGAGATGCATCAGACCAAGAAAGGCAACCAGTGGTACTTTGGCATGAAGGCGCATATCGGCGTGGACAGCCAGACGAAATTGATTCATTCGGTGGCGGCGACGGCCGCCAATGTGCATGACAGCCAGGTGTTACCAGAGTTGCTGCATGGACAGGAGACGCGGGTGTGGGGCGATGCCGCCTATAGCGGGCAACGCGAGGTGATTCGGCAGCACGCGCCCAGAGCCCAGAGTTTCGTGCAGACGAAAGCGCATCGCCATCGGCCCCTGAGTGAGACCGAGCGGGCCCGGAACCGTACGAAGTCAAAGGTCCGGGCGAAAGTCGAACATGCGTTCTTGGTGATCAAGCGGATCTTCGGCTGGGCCAAAGTGCGGTACCGCGGGCTGGCGAAGAACACCCACTGGCTCCAAATCAACTGCGGATTGGCAAATCTGTACGTGGCGCGACGGCGGCTCTTGGCCGGGACGTAGAGAACGTGCGTCCGGAGGCTGGGAGCGAGCCATCAGACAATCGGATTCGCTCTGGTGACCAGCGCAGGAATAGATCTCCGCGTAGAAACGTGAATTGATCAGACCTTCCTGAGGTAATTAATCACCTCGTTGCGTTAAAAGTTTGAAACCAAGTATGAAAACCAGTCCCGCTTATTTGTGTTCTTCACGGGACTGATAATCTCTTCCACGCGACACGTAAATCACAGCACGAGCTACGTGTTACGTGGTACGGCTGGCTGAAGTGGGTGGTAGGTGCCGCGAGAATCGTCTCTCGTGATGAGTGACCCACAAACCTTCTACCATGGGAACCAGCGAGCGGATTAAATGGAGACCTGCGGTTTGCGAATTTCAAAGGACCTACCTCGGGTTGTTCTGGGAGAAAACAGGGATCAGAGCTTGGACAGCAGATTTTGGGGTCCGCTCGCAGGTAGCCTAATTGTTGGAAAGGTCGCGCGCATACATTTCTCTTGCGAAGTCTCAGTTGCTACTGTTGGAGAGAATTGGCCTAAGGGTCACCGATATTCTGTAGTGCGTTGTGCTTCATTTTAGTTCTTGGCCCCTGCTCTCTTCAGTAATTCAACTTCCTGTAAGTGTCCGGCCAAGGCTGCAGCTTTTAACGCCGTCAATCCCTCAGGGGTTTCGGCATCTACGTCTGATTTCTCCAACAGCGCGTGTAGGACTTCGACGTTGCCAAAACTCGCCGCGAACATCAACGCTGTCCATCCGTCCAAGGCTTGGACTTTCACATCGGCCCCTTTCTCCACCAAGGCGTGTACTGCTGTAATATCTCCGCTCCGTGCTGTAAGCATCAACGCCGTTCTTCCATCGACAGCTTTGATATTCGCATCTGACCTCCGGTTCAGTAACACCTGAAGCACCGAGGTATGACCCCCATCGGCTGCAGCCATCAACGCAGTACGCCCACTGGTTGACTGTGCATTCACATCTGCGCCCTGATCTAGGAGCACCTGTACAATGTCAGTTTCCCCCCACCCGGCCATGAACATCAATGCTGACCATCCGCCCGCATTCTGAGCATTGACATCGACCCCCTTAGCCAGAATCTTTTTTACAGCCACAATGTCATCGTTTTTTGCTTCGAGGATCAATAATTGTTCCGGTGTAGCCCTTTCTTTTTCTTCCCTCTCCCGTAGCGCCTTCAACCTTACCTGCTCGTCATCCTCCGCTTGCTTCTTCATTGCGGGGCTATTCCAATAGGCTTTATAGTACTCTGCCTGCTCGTCTAGCCTGACAGGCCTCCCATTCAGGTGCCTGTAAAATGACGTAAGGATGATGCCGCTCATGTCGTCAGGATGAAGAATTCCTAGGCTCTCAAAGTAGTCAGCTAAACGCGTACCTTTCCAGAGTCCCCAGTTGTTGCGCATCCACATCCCCAACCCAAAATGATATTTAGCTAGTTCTGCTTCTTTGCCCTGCTTAAGCTCACTAAGGACCTTCGGATCCAATATTTTCTTTAACTCAACAAAAGCATCATCAAGATCCTTGGGAACATAAACTCCCAAGGGCGCCGACTTAGCGGGGTTCAGTCGCATTGGGTGTTGCTCTTGCCCCTCCCGAAGGGATTCTACCTTTGCTCGCTCAGCGTTCTCCTGTACTCTCTTCGGTACTTCAGGGGTTTCTGTTGCACAGTTACTCATCCCTGCTATCGAGAAAGCCAGCCCGCAAAAAACAACATATCTCGGACCGTTGAATATCATGTCGCCACTTCCTCTCGTTCAGACCAGCCAGCGGCCTTAAGTATAGCCGTAGATATAACTGACAGTTTCAATCGGGGTACGGCAAAACCAAAAGTCTTTCCGGTTGTGGCAGACAGACTGAATGATAACAATACCTGCGGCCTTATCCCAAAAATCTAACATTGGTGACGTTCGTCACGTAGCGTCACAACTATTAACCAGAGCAGACGACTTTTTCAGCGCTCAGCCAGCCTGACGTCGCGTGACAAACTCATTCGGGGTCAGGTACCGAGTGAGCGGTGTGGGTGCTTGTAATCGATTCGCCTAGCTCCGATGATGGACTGCGCCTCGGCGAGCGATGAAGAACTGATGCAGGCTCCGCGATTGAAATTCGGTTCCGTGATGGACCGAGTTGCGGTTGGTGCCAAACGCGGGGTCATTCACGTTCCTGCTGTCGCCCCTTTTCTTTCTCCCTCACACCGCTCCGTCCGGTGAAGTAGCCCACCAAATCTGCCGCCAGCTGGCGATCCTGGCCTTGATTAGACCCCGCCAAGGCCCTCATCACCCGTTCATAGTTCTGCATCACCGCACGCTGCACCGGCGGCACTGGCGTGGCGCGTAGGCGGCGGTCGATCTGCTTGGCCTTGGTGATCGGATCCACACCACGCCGAATGGTCCAGCGTTCATGCGTCGTGCGATGGAGGCGGCTGGTCGTCGTCGCGTCAATCCCTTGCTCCCGCAGCGCCTCCGCAAAGCCTTCTCGCCAGCGTTGAATATCGAGTTTTCTGGGGTTCAATCTGGTCCCATCCAGGCCGGCGGTTTTGACGGTGAGATGCACATGCGGATGCCGCGAGGGGTTGGGATCCGGGTCAGTCTCGAAGGTATGCAACACCATGGCGTACTGATACGAGGAAAACTCACGGGCCGCCAAGGTGCGCGCGGCACGTTGCACCGCCAGCGGGTCGGTTCGTGCCGGCATCGAGAGGATGAGGTGAAAGGCATCGCGCTTGGTGGACTGCTGCGGAATCGGCACGCCACCGTCCTGCCACTCGGCTTTCAGATCGGCCACCGCCTCTTTCCCCTGAATCACCTGCCCATCTTGATCTTCAATGTCGAGTTTGCCATCCCGTGAAATGTAGCTGAGGTTGTTCGAGATCCCGCGCATCCCCTTCGGGGTCTTCGCGATCTTCACCATCACTTGGGGAGCACGGCGCACCATCTGCAGGAGCGTTTGCCGTACGAACTGCGCCCGCGCCTCCGGGGTGCCCAAGCGCCCACCCGTGCCCGCGTGAGAGGACGGCCGCCGTCGTGTCACCGCAGCGCCCGCCTTCGGTGCGCGAGGAGCCCCAATATTGAAGAGGCGGCTGCCCCATTCATCTAAGGTCGCCGTGGTACGAGCGGTCACGGGGGGACTCATCGGATCTGCCAGCGCTCCAGCGTGCGGCGGAGCACACCCGAGACCAGACTCGTATGCGTCTGAATGCGGCGTGAGAGTTCGGTGATGAGCTCCGGGCGCACCGCACGCCGATCTTGCGGGGAGGTGTTGAGCGCTTTGGCAATCTGATTGAGGTTCCGCCCCATAGCGAGCAACTGCTGATTGGAGCGAGCGAGGGCGTCACGCTCCGGGGGCAAGAGGGTGGGCTCCTGGGTCAGCAGCGTGCGGACCATGGCGACGATCCAGGTGCTCGGGTGCGAGCCCTCGGCTTTTGCACGGGCCACCAACGCGGCATGCTCGGAAGGAGTCAAGCGCAGTTCCATTCGTTTCGTCACCCGTTCGGCGCGATGGGGCAGGGTGGTGCGGACCACAGCACGACCCGGAGGGGTCTGACCGAGGACCGTGATCAGGATCTGCCGGAGGGCGTCACTCGGCTTGATTTTCTGCTTGGCACACCAGGCCACCCAGGGAGCTTTGATGGTCCCAAGGTCGGCGCTGATACTGGTCAAGCGGGGAGGCATCGAGGCAGTTTCCTTTCCCAAACCACAGACAAAAATCTGGCAGACGGGCAAGCCCACGAGAGCCAGCGCAGGGGCCTGGTGGGTCATGACCAACGAGAATCTCCCCGGCGGAGGGGCGGCAGACGGACCGCCAGGAGGGGGTCTGTACGTCCCTCCAGGAGAGGAGGGCGGGACCTCACGGAGGGTAACACAACACCAAACGTAATACAATCCATGGCGAAAGCCTATCCTGCAAACTCTTTAATCTGGACTCAAACGAAATGCATCGGCCAGGACCACAGTCTGCTAGGA
>Ga0163153_10003036_pt1 | contig 23095 bp, 25 predicted proteins | sample OliLakLV19MP6IB1_FD_148629 | JGI IMG/M metagenome (GOLD analysis project Ga0163153, IMG submission 148629) | Freshwater microbial mat bacterial communities from Lake Vanda, McMurdo Dry Valleys, Antarctica - Oligotrophic Lake LV.19.MP6.IB-1 | ecosystem: Environmental > Aquatic > Freshwater >...
GTACTCGGTGTGGTGATTGGTGCAGTGTTCTATCTAGGGATTCAGTTGCCCACACTTGCCGCACTTCAAAAAGTACCACGTATAACAAAGAGTATTGATTGGCCTGTAATTACAAACCTGGTACGTCTTTCGCTTCCGCGCACTCTCGCCTCATCGTTTTCAAATCTCACCTTCCTTATGATGTCTGCCGCAGCATCGCTTTTAGTTGCAGGATCGATCTCTATCTTTCAATTCTCCTACAACATCCAAACAACTCCATTGATGATCATTGGTATCTCATACGCAGTTGCGGCATTTCCAACAATGAACCGACTCTTTGCAGAAAAAGAAACAAAGGCATTTATGGATCTAATGCATCGTGCGACACGCAATATTTTTTTTCTCTCTATACCAGCGTCACTTCTTATTATTGTGCTTCGTGCCCAAATCGTGCGAGTGCTCTTGGGGGCAGGAAAATTTAGTTGGAATGACACACGCCTCGTCGCAGCATCCCTTGCACTTTTTGCAGTCTCTATTACCGCACAGTGCATGATATTACTACTCGTGCGTGGATTTTATGCCATGGGCAATACCAAGACTCCACTTAAGGTCAATGCGGTGGCAGTAGGAGCAACGGCACTTTCTGCTATCGGATTGTTGTCGCTCCATCGCTATTTGCCAATGTTTCGAGATTTCCTCGATGTGCTTTTGCGAATCGACGCAACTATAGGTACAAGCGTCGTACTTCTCTCGCTCGCATTTTCGATTGGCCAAATTCTCAATGCCTGTATGCTTTGGTATCACTTCCACAAAAAAATCCAAGGCACGGTTGTTGAGAACAGCGCACTTGGCCGCGCACTTTTTCATACACTCGGCGCAGGAGTGATAGCCGCAACGGCGACCTATGGCATGTTACTCGGGATCAGTGAGGGAGTAGATCAAGGCACATTTTGGGGCATTCTGGTACAAGGACTGATTGCAGGAATAGTAGGCATAGCGGTGTACGGCATCGTTCTTAAAGCACTCAACAATGAAGATATCTCACTCTTCATCCAAACGCTTAAAACTAAATTTTGGAAGACCAAGCCACTTATGGCTGAACAATCAGACTTATAGTTTTTCCCAAAAACGGCTTTTTCTGCTATAGTTTCGCTACTTTATGGACCAAAATTTTATACGAAATTTCTCTATTATTGCTCATATCGATCACGGTAAGTCTACATTGGCTGACCGTATGTTAGAAGTGACGGGTACGATCGAAGCTCGTAAGATGCGCGACCAGGTGCTTGACTCTATGGAGCTCGAACGTGAGCGTGGAATCACAATCAAGATGCAGCCTGTGCGAATGCGATTCGCACAGGGAGGGGACGAATACATGCTCAACCTCATCGATACCCCCGGCCACATCGACTTTTCATACGAAGTATCGCGTGCACTGAAGGCTGTCGAGGGTTCACTTTTGCTCGTTGACTCAACCCAGGGGGTGCAGGCTCAGACGCTTACCACTCTTGAGATGGCTCGTGCGAGTGGACTGGTCATTATTCCGGTGATTACGAAAGTAGATAGTGCACTTGCACGTCCAGATGAGATTAAACTTGAGATTTCAGAACTCCTCGGCTGTGATCCAAGTGAGGTACTGGCGGTCTCTGGTCGCACGGGGACAGGTGTGGCAGAACTTCTCGCAACTATTATAGCTAGGATTCCACCGCCAAAGATTGAAGTCCAAAGTATTGTACCCCAAGGACTTATATTTGATTTTTCGTACAGTAACCACAAAGGTGTGATCATCTTTACACGTCTGTATCAAGGGGTAGTAAAAAAGGGTGACGAACTCATCTTTGCGGCTTCGAGGCAAAAGTTTAGTGTCCTAGAAGTAGGTGTGTTTACTCCTGAGGCGACTGCAACGGAGGAGATTTCTGCGGGATCAATTGGGTATATTGTGACCGGTATCAAACAACCAGGCATCGCTGCGGTAGGAGACACGATCACCAGCTTCAAGAATCCACTTCCTGCGCTCGCAGGATACGAACAACCAAGAGCGGTGGTATGGGCATCCATCTACCCCGAAAGTCAGGACGACTTCGATGAGCTCAAACTTGCACTTGGCAAGCTCAGACTTTCGGACTCATCATTTAGTTATGAAGAAGAAGTCTCTGGTGCGCTTGGGCGTGGATATCGCTGTGGGTTCCTCGGCATGCTCCACCTTGAGATTATCACCGAGCGACTACGTCGAGAGTTCAATCTAGAACTCATTGTCACTCTGCCGTCGATCACGTACAACGTCACTGTGCGCGGGGATAAAGAGTTGATTGTCTACTCACCACACCTGTTTCCTGATGACGGCACAGTCACAAGCGTACGCGAGCCATGGGTAACTGCAGATATTATATGCCGACTAGACCAGGTGGGAATACTTATGCCATTTCTGTATGGACACGAAGCAGAAGTGCTCGATGTAGGAAACTTTGCACACGATAGATCAAAGGTGCAGTGCTATATGCCACTTCGAGAATTGATGCGTAATTTCTTTGATGAGCTCAAAAGCTTGACCTCGGGCTACGGATCAGTCTCTTATGAGATCACGGACATGCGAGACGCCGATGTGACCCGTATGGATATCGTGATAGGGGACGAAATACAACCAGCATTCACCCGTATCGTCTCACGTCGTCGGGTAGAAGAAGAGGCAGAAACGATGACTGAAAAGCTTGAGAAGATCATGCCACGTCAGCAGGTGGAGATGAAGATTCAAGCCAAGGCATTTGGGCGTATCATTGCGTCCAAGAGCCTGAAGGCATTTCGTAAAGATGTGACGGGGCACTTATACGGTGGAGACGTCAGCCGCAAAAATAAGCTCCTAGATAAACAAAAGAAGGGTAAGAAAAAGATGAGAGAGCACGCTACAGTAAACATTCCCCACGATGTCTTTATCAGGGTGATGCGTGAAAATGAGTAGATATTGCCAGCGTTAGCCAAAGATTGGAGCGATCGTAAAAATAAACATGCTGATGATAATCAGGATGCCAAAAATCTTGAGCCACACGTTTGCCCGCTTTCTGTTATGATTGAATAGCATATGAACTATCCTAACAAATTATGAGAAAAAGTACCACTCATCGTCAAATCTCCCCTAAGGCCCTTCTTGGCCTTGTAGCTGCTCTAGTTGTCGCCTTCCTTCTTCTTCTCTCTGCTATAAGCGTTGCAGAGAAGTATATGAGCACTCGGCGGCACATCCGTGACCTCATCAACGAAAAGGCGGAGCTTGAACGTAAACATGCGACCCTCGAAGAGCGAAATGCCTATTTTGCAACCCCAGAAGGGAAGGAGCAAGTTTTGCGCGAGAAATACAATGTCGCCAAACCAGGAGAGGGTATTGTCGTGATTATAGCACCTACTGTGGACGGTGCAGTAGGTACTGACATAGATACTCGCTCTTGGTGGCAAAAGCTCTTGGCAGGGCTTGGATTGCATAAAAAATAGATATGCTATACTAGCTTTATATGAAACCGATCACGATCTACAGCACGCCTGTTTGTCACTATTGTAACCTCGCAAAGAACTTTTTTAAGGCAAATAATATTTCATATACTGAATACAATGTGGCTGCAGACATGGATAAGCGCAAAGAGATGATCGATCTCACCGGCCAACTTGGGGTACCAGTTATTCGGGTAGGCGAAGAGGTCACTGTGGGGTTCTCAGAGGCACATATGCGCGAAATGCTCGGCATGACAGGGTAGGGTGCGATCCCTTTTGCTTCTATAGTTAAATGGATATAACTGCCCCGTCCTAAGGGGTAATTGTAGGTTCGATTCCTACTGGGAGCACAACTTTTTTGGCGGAAACGGAGAGATTTGAACTCTCGATGCAGTTACCCACATGCTGGTTTTCGAAACCAGTGCCTTCAACCACTCAGCCACATTTCCTTTATATATTGGTCTTCAACCAAATGTACAGGTCTTCAATTGCTTTGACAGCGTCCCCCGCAGCAATATTGTTTTGGTGATAGAGACCATTGGTGCAGTCTCCGGCAGCCCAAATACCAAGAGTACCCGTGCGCTGATTCATTGGGTCCACAATGATCTTGCCCGAAGGATCAATAGGAACCACATTGTGCACGATGTCAGTATTTGGAATTTGTCCGATCTCTACAAAAACGGCACTGGTCGGAAGTACAACGGTGTCCGTGCTTTCTTTTGAGCGATATTCTACTGAAGAGACAAAGGCATTTCCTTTGATTTCAAGGAGTTCGATATTTTTCAAAAGTGTTGCGTTTGGGAGTTTGGACGCATGTTCAACCGTCAACTCATCTGCACGAAAGGAGTCGCTTCGGTGCAAAAGGGTGACATGAGAGCAGTATTGCGAGAGTTGAAGTACTGCCTCGAGCGCTGCGTTACCTCCTCCGACGACAACTACAGGCATTCCAGAAAAAAGAGGACCATCACAGGTCGCACAGTACATAATACCTTTGTGCTCAAAGTCTGTGGCTCCCGGCACCTCAAGTTTGCGATGTGCAGAACCAGTTGCTACTAGTACGCTTTTGGTTTGGATAGATTCATTTTCGCCATATGTGACTGCAAATAACTCGCCAACCTTTTCGATTTTTGAGACTCGTTTGCCAAGTGCGAGAGTGAGTGTGAGTTCCGGCGTTGTATAGTACTCTATATGTTTTTTCAAACTTTGAGCAAGATCGGTACCAGAGATTTCGGGAGACCCAATCCAGTTATAGATTGTTTCGGAGACCGCAGACTGTCCACCGACCTCTTCTGCAATGAGAAGCGTCTTGAGTCGCTTGCGAGCCGCGTATACTGCGGCTGCACACGCAGCCGGCCCCCCACCAATAATTACAAGTTCGTATTCCATAGAAAAAGAGTATAGCACACGTTCAGTAGCTCATCGCTGCGCAATTTTTTCGGTCCTCGGGTCGGCTCGGCAGGGAGTCCTCAACCAGACACTTAAAAATCACACATCGATTCACTACTTCACTTGAGCGAGAAAACCTAGTATTATTTTGGCGTCTTTCGCAAGCTGTCTGAGCTGAGAAGGAGCAAAATTTCACCAGAAATTTATGCGACGGCAAAATGATACTAGGTTTTTGAGCGTTTATTTTTTGTTTCGTCGGAGAAAGGCAGGGATCGCGCCGAAGTTGTCGATATCTTCATCAATCGGTTCGTCGGAGAGTTCTACATCTCCCGGACGGATCTCAGGCTTTTGGATCATAGGAGACTGTTCTTCTGTGGGTCGCTCCTGCAAACGAGTCGCTTGTTCTTGTCGATTGAACAATTCACGATTGTTCGGATTAAAAAGCGCACCCTTTTTGGTTTCAGTAGGGAATCCGGTTGCGATAACAGTGATCTTGATTTCACCTTTCTTCATACGTTCGTCAAGAATTGTACCGATGATGACTCTCGCATCCTTGTCGATGCTCTCCGTGATCACTTTTGCCGCATCTTGAAATTCTGCCATGGTAAGGTCGTCATTACTAGAGATTGCAAAGAGTACACCCTTTGCACCATTGATCGAGATATCAAGAAGTGGGGAATTGATCGCCTGGATTGCAGCCTTTTCAGCACGGCCATCTCCTGATGCGAAGCCCACACCCATAAGCGCTGTCCCTGCATCCGTGAGGACTGATTTCATGTCGGCGAAGTCGACGTTGATGATACCAGGAGATGCGATGAGTTCGGATATTCCCTCGACAGCTTGACGAAGCACTTCGTCACACTTAGCAAATGCATCTTTAAAGGTCGTGTCCTTGCCTGCGATCGCAAGAAGACGATCGTTGGGGATGACGATGATCGCATCTACTTCACGCTCTAGTTCTGCAATACCTTGCTCTGCGATGCGCATGCGCTGATTTCCTTCGAAGAAGAAGGGTTTAGTGATCACGGCAACGGTGAGTATTCCTTGCTCTTTGGAAGCACGAGCCACCACTGACGCGCCTCCCGTACCAGTTCCTCCACCCATTCCACAGGCGATGAAGACCATGTCGGCACCTTTGACGGCATCTTGGATTTCAGCCTTTGTTTCTTCAGCAGCGCGAGTACCAACCTCTGGGTTCATACCGGCCCCAAGTCCCTTGGTAAGGTTTTTGCCCAAATGAATTTTTTTCTCAGCGAGGGAGTTATGTAAATCTTGTACGTCAGTGTTCATTGCAATGAACTCTACTGACCGAACCTTGTTTTCGATCATGTGGTTTAAGGCGTTTTTGCCTGACCCACCGATTCCGATGACTTTGATGCGTGCAGCTGTTTCTATTGCAGGGGTGATTTTTGCCATACTGATTCTCCCTTTCCACAGGGGATTACGAATATGTCCATAATACTACCAGAACAATAGAAAAGGGCAATCAATATTGACATACTTAATTTATATGTTTCAAAATAAAAATGCACTCCTTTTGAGGGTGCATTTGTTACATATTTACACAGTGTAATATGACAGATATTCTTCTTCATCTACCGGCTTTGTCTTTCTTATGATATGCAGCAATGAGAGCAGTACTGTTCCTAGTATCATACCAATAGAAACAACATTGATGGCTTCAGAAGGTGATGCAAAGTTTTTTGATACTTTGTACAAAAGCGCACTTGTACTCAGAAGTACAACAAAAAAAGGTATAACACTAAAAATTGCATTTAGTATAAGAACATACAGATCTCGGTACTGTGGCGATTTCCATATTCTTATATGATCTTGCAATAGCGAATTGAAAAAATATCCAAAGATGAGGATAAGAAAAATAAGTAATATTTCCATATATAAATGATTTGTTTTCCACTATATAGTCATTATAGTAAAAGTCAATCTACGGCATCAACTGTTTGAAAAAGTTTTTGATAGTTGATATAAATCCATCTGCATCACTACTTGGGCCACTGTGGCGAGACTGTTTGTTTGGTACTGCACGATCAAGTGCATTTGTTGCCACACCGTACGCAATGAGGAATCGTTGATCCTTGGAGGTCTTGGTAGTGCCAGCAGTCGGGAACTCCACAAACCCTATCCGCACCGGGATGCGCAACATACTCTTGGCTACACTTTCAATCATCGGAATTTGTGCGCCCCCGCCGGTGATGATTGCACCCGCTGGGAGGAGTCCACTTCGTCCAATCTTTTTTAAATACTTATCGATAAGTTCAAATATGTCTGATAGGCGAGCTTCGACTATTTCATCGAGCTTTTTTTTGGGTACGGTACTAAAGCCCACTACACCAAGCTTAATGTTTTCTGCCTCTTCTGGAGTCACGCGAAGGCCTAGTGCGATGTCTTTGGTGATGTCCAAGTTTCCAATCCCAAATACATGCGTGGAGGCGAGTGACCCGTTTTCAAAAATTGCGACCGATACGGTTTCCGCTCCAATGTCGATGAGTGCACAGCCGAAGTTACGCTGGAGGTCAGTGAGTACTATCTGGTGGGCTGCTATAGGGGTCGCTATGAAGTTTGTCACCTTCACGCCTGCATCGTGCACCACGGCGAGAATGTCGTCGAGGTGTTGTTGCAAACAGGTAATAAAGAGCACCTTTACTTCGAGCTTAAACCCTTGGATTCCTTCGGGGCGTGTCGGGAGCTCCTTGCCATCTACTTTGAAGATGATCGGGAATGCATGAAGGATGGATTTATTTTTCAGTTCGAGGCGTGCTTCTGCATCTGCGATTGCCTTGTCGATGTCGAGTTTGCTTATATAGGAGTCTGCACGAGTTACCATAGCAGTCCCGACTGAGTACTCTGCATGAATGCCGATGCCACTGATGGCAAGACTTGCAGCACGAATGCGAGACCCTGACTCAAGTTGTGCATCGCGTAAAGCTTGTACGAGCGATTCAGACGCTTCGTCGCGACTGAGTACGTATCCATGACGAATGCCGCGAGTAGGGCTGATACCGGTGCCAATGATTGCACCCACTGCATTGCACACAACAACTCGTGTGAGGGATGTACCGATATCAATACCTACGGTTGTGTGTTGTCTCATGTGGGATAGAAGTGATAGTAAAATGTTTGAGGAGTTGCTGTTCCTTGTCTTCCATTGTACTGCCATGTTGCATTCCCATCAAATGCAGCATGCTGTGAATCAAGATATACACAATATATGTATGCAGATCCATATCAAATGCTTTGTATTGTTTCTTGAGCGCACTCATGCACAAAATGATTTCTCCACTTGTCTTCTCGAGTGCAAACGATAGTGTGTTGGGGATGTAGTCCTTGCCACGATGCGCCATATTTAATGTCTGTGCGCGTTTTGGTGTGACAAATGCAATCGAGAGTTCGTACTTTTTCCCGAGCACCTTTTCTTTAATAGCCAAAAATGGCACGCCGGGAAGGGTGCCATTTGAGGAGACTGTTAGATTGTGTTCTTCGAATGTCATTATGATAAATGTATTCCTTGCGTCCCGCAAGTTCGACGTACGTGTCCGCTAAATGCCCCTTTGGTTACCTTTACATTTTACCCAATTTCTTGAGGCGTTCCACTTCTTTTCGACGAGTGAGGTTCTTGATGCGCATGTTCTTTTGTGCAAGGCGTGAGGTTGCGCGTACTGCGTAGCGGATACTCTTCACCTTCGGAATGATACCTGCTTCCTGCATCTTGCGCGAAAAGCGGCGGATCAATGAAAGGCCGTTTTCCTTGGGGTTTCGATTCAATTCGATATTAGTCGTTGACATGGCCGATATCGTACCATGTCTTTTCATCCAATGCAATATCGAATCCAGTCTAAAACCGATCAGGATTTTGTTCTATTTTATACGGGAAGCGGAGGTGGTCGAAGAATCGGACGATTTCAGTACCTTCGTCTTCGATATATGAGAGTGGGGCCTTGATTATCCAGGTCAGCAGTATCTTCATAGAGCCCACACTGATGCGTCTGGGTGGGAGTGCCGTCATGTCAGTGTTAATGAAAAATTCCTGGACCGATTCCTTGATCTTGCCGATATATGCGACCGGAGCCGTCATGGTGATCTTCACAATCACTCCAAACGGTGGGTAGCCGAGCTCTTGGCGAAGTGAGAGTTCGTCTTCGATGACTGCGTTCATTTTCTGCGCGGCAAGTTGTTTGAGGATCGGGAAGTCAGGTTTGCGCGTGCACACGACCACTCCTTCAGAAGATCGTTCGTTGCACTCCATGACGAGACGCAATACATTCTCAGTAGTGGAAAGCGCAGGCACGGAAAGGATACGATCCATAAAAGGGATCAATGTGTAGTGAATGCCTCTGAGGTAGGGGAGTACCTTGATCGTGCCGACGATGATAACGAATTTTTTGGACTGTACTTCTTTGATCAAAGATTCGATAGTTGCACTGTCTGGGGTAATGTCATCATCCACCGCAACTACACACTCCGCTCCTACAAGAGAGGCTATTTCATCACGCAAACTCTCGGTACCGATGGCACTTGGAGAGATATTCCAACTCTCGCAATGGGTACAGGTGTGCGTTGCGGGAAGGGTGTCGCCGCAGTGAGTGCAGACGAAATACCGCTCCGTGGTGCCATCAGTCAGAGCCCGATTGCGCAAGACGACGGGCAGTTCACACGTGGGACAGGTGACAATGGTGCCACAGTCGGTACAACGTGACAGTGGTGCGATACCTTTTCTATTGGTATATACAAAGAGTCGAAATTTCTTTTTTTGGGCATGACGTATCAAGTCCATGACTTCGCTCGGGAGCACAGTTCGATAGTGATCGATCGACACGATATGAAGTTTGTCGGGGGCATAGGATCGTGGCAGGTGTTCACTCTCCAATCGTTTGAGTGTTTCAAGTCTTGGAATTGTATCGCCCCAGGTAAGTGTTAGTCCTGCGCACTCACTAAACTTTTTGAGCAATATGCGTGTATCGATGGCGAAGCGATCATTTGTTTTATACAGTGCACTGCTTTCTTCTTCAGCAATCACGACTCCGAGATCATGTCTGGGTATCAAGAAAAATCCAGGGGTCACAAAGACCAAGAGTGGTCGTTCACTTGTTTTGATAAGTGAGAATGCACTCCGCAATACCTTTTTTGTTGTTTTGCTTGTGAGTATGATCACATGTTTCTGGATTCCTTTGTCGAGTTGATCTTTCCATGTGTGGAGTGCTCGAATGGTGGGAGCTACAAAGTACACACTATGATGAGCGGCAAATGCACTGCGGATGGCACGCTTGTACTGATCTACACGATCGACGGTAGTTGCTGCAATTACTGATTCAGAGAATCCCTTGGTATTGGATTGGTACGTCGAGAGTAGGTCGGTGAGTTTCTCACTTTGCATGTACTCAAAGAGAAATTGAGGAATAGTGCTCCCTGCAACTGCGCCCACTGGTGTGAGTGTTTCAGTTGCAGTAGCACGAAGAGCGGTGATCACCTGTGCAAAGTACGGGAGGAACCCAAGTACTTGTTTGATTTTCTTGAGCGAAAATGCAGCCTGTTTGATAGTACTCTTTGCCTCGGCCAGTGGAGCACACTCTGCCACAATACCAATGATGAGCTGTTTGCCAAACGGTATAGAAACGAGGGTTCCAGGAACCAGAATATCTGGGCAATAGTAGGTCAACATGTCAAACGGAATACCACGAGCAATAGGAATAATTGTTGCTACTTGCATAGATGCACTATACTATCAGTATGCACTATGTGGAATACTACTAAAAAAATTGGCATTGACCTGGGCACCACCAACACACTTGTCTATATGAGTGGTAAAGGTATCGTATTAGACGAGCCTACGGTAGTGGCAGTGGATCAAGCAACTAAGAAGATCGTCGCTATTGGGTCCGAGGCAAAGGATATGATCGGCAAGACTCCGGACTCAATCGTCGTCTATCGGCCCATGCAAGACGGCGCAATCGCTGATTACAACATCACGTACGCGCTCTTGCGCTACTTCTTGACTAAGGCACTTGGTCGCACCTCTATCTTTAAACCCGATGTACTGGTCTCTGTGCCTGCGGGCATTACGTCAACTGAACGTCGGGCAGTGATTGAGGCTACGATGAAGGCAGGAGCAAGGAGCGCGACTATTGTGAAGGAAGCCGTACTCGCAGCCTTAGGAGCAGATGTGCCGATCAATGAGGCAAAGGGTTGCATGATTATTGACTCAGGGGGAGGCACCACTGACATCGCAGTTATCTCACTTGGCGGCATCGTCGCATCTACCTCAGTCAAATGCGCCGGCAATAAACTCGACCAAGCAATCGTCGACTACATACGACATACCTACAACGTCCATATTGGCGACCAGACCGCAGAAGACGTGAAGAAGCGACTCGCATCCGCCCTTCCGATCAATCCAGATGCCACTGGAGATGTAAAGGGGCGCGACAGTGTCACGGGACTCCCTTCGACACTGAAGATCTCGACCAACGAACTCGTCAAGGCGATTGACTACGAGCTCAAACTCATCATCAAGGCGATCAAATCCGTACTCGAACAAACTCCTCCCGAGCTTGCAAGTGACATCATCGACAATGGCATCGTTATGACCGGCGGCACAAGTGCACTTGCACATCTACCCGCGCTCATCGAGCAGCAGACGGGGATCAAGGTCCGTGTAGCAGACGACGCCCTCTACTCAGTCGTCCGCGGCGCAGGGATACTCCTTGATCATATGGATGATTATAAGCGTTCAGTACTCATGAAGCGCTAATACATATACTAATGATGAATAAAGAAACCTTTGATATCTATTCACCACAGCGAGTTTTCCTTGTACAAGGAGACCAGGTTACATACGATATACTGATCAAAAATCTCGATGGTGCATTTCCTTTGGTCCATGGGGTGTCTATATCTCGATTCACAATAGATCATGCAAAGACGGTAGCGGGATTTGCACTTGAGGGAGATGGTACTGAGCGAGTGATTGTGGTGCAGTTTGCGGTTTTTTCACCAGATGCTGCCCAAGTGCTCCTGAAGTCCCTTGAAGAGCCTGATGTACGTACGACTGTCATACTGGTGACTCCGTACCCGTATGTCGTGCCGCTCACGATTCGTTCACGCGTGGTGTTGCTGCACTCAGATCAAGTCCGTATCAAAGAAATAATCCATACTCAAAAGGACGTGCTCGAGTACATAAAGAAAGAACTTTCAAGTGAAGGGGACGAAGATGCTGCTACCCGTCGCGCCCTTGCACTTGTGCTCCTTGATCAGCTTGAGATGCAGGTGCGCAAAGATACAGACAAGGCCGGGATTGTGTACGAAGCAAAGCAGATGCTCTTTCGAGCAAATCTCCCCACAAAGTTCGTGATGGAGTATGTGGCAGCCGCAGTTTTGTAAATCAAAAATCCCCGTGTGGGGATTTTTGATTGCTTACATTTTTGTCTTGGTAGGATTGGTGCAGACTTTGCAATTTTCTTTATGAGAGAAGATTTCATAGAGTGCAGCAAGGCCAACAAGAATGTAAATAATCTTTGGTACAATTGCGTCCATACCTCCGAGAAACTTACTTACATCCCATCCGAAGATTCCGACGAGGAGCCAGTTGAGTCCACCAATAATAAGTAAAATAAATGCGACTTTGTGCATAAAAATAGTGACTACATAATAATTCGTACTACTACAGTATACCACCTACCTTTATGCACTAGGCACACATCAGTGAATTAAAATGCAGAAATCGTAAAAAAACCGTACCACACGGCGACAAAGTTGAGCACGGCATGACTTATGATGATAAGAAAGGTGTACGGATATTTGTAGTAGATCCACGCAAATGCAATGCCACCAATGAATGCAAGTGGTAAGTTGAGTAGATAGTTGGGGAAGATGGAGTGAAGAAAGGTAAAGAGGGCGGCATTGGTGAGCATAAGGGCAAGTGGAGATTTCTCAAAGGTAGCAAGAGCGGGCATGAGGTATCCACGATACGCAATTTCTTGCACAACAGATACGATAAAGAAAAGATATACAAAGTGTTGGTACTGCCACCATGGCCCACTTGGGGACTGGCCTAAATGAATGCCCGCTACGGCTATAAACACGGCACTCGCAATAGTAAAAAGTGTGTATACAAGTAACGCCTTTCTCGGAATTTTGGTGGTAAGGCCAAGCATTCGAAACGTCCACTTCTCGGAAATGAGCACCACAAAGAGTAGTCCGACGAGGACAGTGAGGATTACTACCCGATATTGTACAGGTAAAACCTTTGCATTAATCAAAACGATCGGAATGATAAAGACGAGGAGGATTTGTGCACAGAGCTCAGGAATACTCGTGCGTATCTTTCCGACGGTCTCTTGAAGCTCAAGATTCATCTATCTATGATAGCACGAGCGCATGGTACGATAGTAGTATGAAACTTATCACACTGAACACGTGGGCCGGTAAACTCAAAGAACCCTTCGATACGTTTTTGATATCTCACAAGGGGGATATTGATATCTTTTGTTTCCAAGAAATATTTAATAAGTACGAAGAAAGTACCGAAGAGTACATCAATGATAAGGGTGGTAATGGTACTATATTGCAAGATATTGCTGCAATACTGACTGACTTCGATGCACACTTTTGCCCTGTTGCTGAAAACGTCTATGGTATGGCGATTTTTTTGAAGAAGGGAATTGAGGTGATTCAAAGTGGCGAAGTACAGCTGTACAAAAACTCTTCGTATGACCCAGACGACGCCGAGAGCGATCACGATCGCAAGATGCAGTGGATGCATATAAAGCAGGGCAAAAAGGATTTATTGATTATGAACGTGCATGGCCATTGGAATGCATCAGGCAAGGACGATACCCCTCACCGTATCCAGCAGTCTATGATCATCAATGAGTTCATTGAGTTAGTGCCGTACACACCCAAGATTTTAGTAGGGGATCTCAATCTCAACCTCAATACGCACAGTATTACGTTGCTTGAAAAGTATTTCATCAACCTTGTGAAAGAGCACGGCATCAAGACTACTCGCACTGAGTTTTACGAAGGAGAAAGTAGACATGCAGACTACGTCTTTGTTTCATCTGAAGTTCTCGTCAATTCATTCAAAGTCCTCCCTGATGTTGTTTCCGACCACGCACCACTATTCATCGACTTTGATTTGTTTTAAGCATGAAATAATCTGAACGTGTATTGATTATGCTATAATCTCTATCATGTATACGTTAGACGCATTTAAGACAGAGGCAAAACAAGCAGATGAATGGTTGATCAAGGAGTACAGCCAGATCCACACAGGGCGTGCATCTCCGGCGCTTCTTGATGGGGTGCAAGTAGAAAGCTATGGTGCCTACCAACCGATCAAAAATCTTGCAAGTATCACGATCGAAGATCCAAAGACACTTCGAGTGGCGCCCTGGGACAAAAGTGCCATCAAGGATATCGAACGCTCGCTCCATGCAGCAAATTTGGGATTTTCTATTGCAGTAGACGATGCAGGGGTCCGCGTGATCATCCCCGCACTTACGACTGAGACCCGAGCACAACTCGCCAAGATCGCCAAAGACAAGCTAGAAGACGCCCGGATCACAATACGCAAAGCTCGCGAAGCAATGCTTGATACGCTCAAAGGGCAATCTCTCCCTGAAGACTCATTGAGAAATGCTAAAGACGACCTTCAAAAACTCGTCGACGCAGCAAATACAACACTTGAAGCTACTTTCGCTCGAAAGGAGACTGAAATACAGAGTTAATTAATGACTATTATTTTATTTATCTTCGTCCTATTGGTCTGCGTACTCGTGCATGAGTGGGGGCATTTCATAGTGGCAAAAAAGAGTGGCATGCTTGTCGAGGAGTTTGGATTTGGGATCCCGCCAAAACTGTGGAGCTTCAAGAAAGGCGAGACCAAGTATTCGATCAACGCACTTCCTATTGGGGGGTTTGTAAAGATTGCTGGAGAAAATGGCACAGAAGAAAACGTACCCTACCATCGTCAGTTTGAGTCAAAGCCCTGGTATATAAAGAGTCTTGTACTAGTCGCAGGGGTCATCATGAACTTCGTGCTTGCCGTTGTACTGTTTACGATTGCACAGGTGATTGGACTTCCCGGTATTACCCCAGGGGGTACTCCAACGGTTATTTCAGTAGTGGAAAGCGGTGCCGTACAAGATGCTGGTATCAAAGTAGGCGACACGATCACCTCAATTTCTGTAGGTGAAACTCTAGTACCTGTGCTTGATACAGAATCTATTCGCACTGCTATTCACTCGTCAGATGATCCAGTCACTATTGTTTATGCACATGCAGGCAAAACTCTTACTAAGACGATCACTCCCAAATCAAATGGAGATACTCGTATGATTGGAGTTAGCATTGAACCTATCGGCACTGTGAAAGAGCCGTTCTTTTCTGCAATCGGTTCCGCCTGGACACAATCCGTACATCTCGTTGGGCAAATCTTTAGCACGATAGGAATGCTTGTCGGAGGATTGTTTTCGGGCAATGGATCGGTGAGTGGTCTAATGGGCCCAGTCGGTCTTGCACGTGAAGTAGGTACTGCAGCAACGTTTGGGCTTACCTATCTGCTTGCCTTTACTGCCACTATATCGCTCAATTTGGCAGTTCTCAACATCTTGCCGTTCCCAGCGCTTGATGGCGGACGCCTTGTCGTGGTCTGGGGAGAAGCATTAACTGGTCGTAAGTTCTCACCATCTATCGTTGGTATCATTCATACGGTTGGGTTCCTGCTTTTGATCGCACTTATGGTTGTGCTGACGGTAGGAGATATCAAAAAAGCGTTGTAAACCCTTTTAACATAAGGATGATACGCCACTTGACGAATGTTTGACTTTTTTTATAACCATGATAGAGTGAATATGTAAAATAAATTAGAGTATATTTAATACACCACACATTTATGGCAGTTATCAGTTTCAAACCAAAACAAGTCACCAAACGTTTATTATCTAATCTTCAAGATCGTGCATTCGACATTATTGTGAATCGCTACGGGCTTACAGACAGTGCTGACTCAAAAACACTCGAGGCAATCGGTAAAAAATACAGTATCACTCGTGAACGAGTTCGTCAGATTGAAAACGCAGCTCTTGCTGCGATTCGAAAGAGTGATTCCTTTAAGGCAGAACACAAAACATTTGTAGAACTGAAGGCTCTCATAGAAACTGGTGGTGCAATGGTACATGAAGATGATTTTCTTTCATTTATCTCTAAAGATAAATCAGTACAAAATCATGTACGCTTTTATCTTGTACTTGGTGAAGAATTCAAAAACATGAAGGAGGATGAACACTTCTCTGCTCGATGGACAGTCGACGAAAAACTTTCTGATGTGGTTCACGAAGCACTTCACAGTGTGTACCGAACCCTTGATGACAAGGAGCTTCTTTCTGAAGAAGATCTCGTTATTCGCTTTCTACGTGAAGTAAAGGATGTTGCAGACCAGTACAAAAACGAAGAAATCGCACGTCGTTGGCTTAACATCTCGAAAAAAATTGCAAAGAATCCACTCGGTGAATGGGGTCCTGCAGAATCTCAAAACATCAAGACTCGTGGTATCAAAGATTTTGCGTTTCTCATCATGCGCAAACACGGGAGCCCAATGCATTTCCGTGAAGTAGCAAAAGCGATTCAGGACACCTTTGGCAAGAAGACACATGTTGCTACGACCCACAACGAACTCATCAAGGATGCTCGATTTGTACTCGTAGGTCGCGGCTATTACGCACTTGCAGAATGGGGTTATAAGCCAGGGATAGTGCGCGATGTGATCAAGGAGATCTTGACTAAGGAAGGCGCTTTGACTAAGGAAGATGTCATCGATCGAGTACTCAAGGAACGATTTTTGAAAAAGAATACAATCCTCGTCAATCTCCAAAATGCAACATACTTCAAGAAACTTGCTGACGGACGCTACACAGTAGCAAAATAACAAAAACCTTCTTTCTATAGAAGGTTTTTACGTGCTACACTTTGCTTTATATGGCAGATGCACCAAGTACAGGAGGATCTTCATGGGGTGCGCTCGAAATCATCCTCGTAGCAGTGCTTGCGATTGGATTTATAACCCAACTTCAAAATGGGTTTAAAGGTACACCATCTACCCCAAAGACTCCAGATATTGTAACTGACTCCAATGAGGCACCATGTGGTCTTGTACTTGCACGTCCACACTCCCTCGAAAAAGTCACAAGCTTTATTACACTAGTGGGCCGTGTCGAAGGTTGCCAGTGGCAGGCAACCGAGATGGTCGCGCTTTATGCACAGGTAATCGATTCATCAGGACGTGTACTCTCTGACTACATATCGGTACCTCCTATAAATCCCGAGTTTGAAACTGCCGCATTTGATATGACAATCACGCTTACTGCGACACCCGCAACTACTAAAGGATTTCTCATACTCGTCCCTGCCAAAAATACTGCCCAGCAAACAGAGAACTACCGAATTCCACTTACGTTTACTCGCAACTAATCAATCCAGTTGCTATACTAATGCCATATGCAAGTAGCCTCAGTGCTTGAACTCCTCGTACGCCATGTGGGTGTGTATGTTATTTTTTTGCTTGTGGTAGTGCTGGCCTGGAATCTGTGGCTTACCTATATACAAACTCAATTTCTTCGTGGTATCAAATGGATCTTGCTTGAGGTCAAGCCTCCCAAAGAAGTGTTTAAGTCCCCAGCTGCTATGGAACTCGTTCTAAATTCGCTGTATCAAGCCGGTGGAACCGGCAACTGGTATGATAAATATTGGAAAGGAAATCTGCGCAACTACTTTTCATTGGAAATAGTTTCAACGGAAGGGAAAATTCATTTTTATATACGAACCTCAGAAAAGTTTAAAAAGATTATCGAGAGTCAGCTCTATGCTCAGTACCCACAAGCAGAAATCTTTGAAGTAAAAGACTATGTAACTGATGTGCCAAATTTCAGCAAGGATGGTCCGATCAATCTGTGGGGAGCGGGGTTAGAACTTACAAATGAAGAAGAAGTAGTCCCTATCAAGACATATGTCGAGTATGGACTTGATCGTGCGGTAGGCTCGCTTGACGAAGAGCAGCGCATCGATCCGATAACGCCAATGCTTGAATTTATGGGTTCTGTCGGGATTGGAGAACATATCTGGTTTCAGATGATTGTACGCGCCGCAACAAATCGATTTGTCGCTACTAAAGACGGTGTCGAAATACCTGGTAAGGCATGGACTGACCGAGTCAAACAGGTCATCAAAGATTTTAATGAAAGTTTGATAGAGTATGAAAAAGATGCTGAAGGTAAAAAGAAAAAGATAGGTTCTCGTCGTGCAACAAAAGGCGAAGGTGCAGTCATAGATGCAATAGAGCGTAATGCAAATAAGCTCGGCTTTGATACAGGGATGCGTGCTATCTATGTTGCCAAAAAAGAAAACTTTGATCCAAACCGTATCGCTGGACTCACGGGGATGTTTCGCCAGTATGGCGCAGTTGATTACAATGGATTTAAGCCCGCAGGAGCAACAGTTATAGAGTTTCCTTGGCAGGATATTTTTGGAGGAAAAATAATTGAAAAGAAAGAAAAAATGCTTGGGGGATATAAGTCACGTGGATTTTTTTATGGGGGGTTTGATTTTGATAAAATCTCCAAATATTTCACACACCCTGCAGAAAGTGGAGGAAAGCCTTTTATTCTCTCCACTGAAGAGATAGCAACACTTTTCCATCTACCTGGTCGTGTCGCAGAAACACCAAGCTTTACTCGTATTGAATCCAAGAAAGGGGAGCCACCAGCAAACCTTCCTATATAACTATGAAGCGTATTGTATCTGTAATTGTTTTTGTTGTTCTCGTCGGTTTCTTTGTCGTATGGCTGCAGAGCTTTATGGCACCACCTGAAGACTTTCCGACGCCATATCGACTTACCGTCGAGAGTGGTCAAACACTTTTTTCTATTTCTCGTGAACTTAAGGGTGCACAGGCGATTCGTTCACCGCGGCTTTTTGAGATATGCATGATTGCACTTGGGAGCGAACGGAGAGTAAGTGAAGGTGAATACTACTTTGCCAAGCCTACATCAGTGCTCGAAATCGCGCTCCGTATCTCGGGGCGGCAGTTTGGTATCGATCGTCAAAAGGTGACCTTTCCTGAGGGTTTTACGGCCAAGCAAATGAGTGATCGACTCGGAGCCACGTTTCCCGAATTTGATACGGCTCTTTTTCTCACGCTTGCCAAAGAATCCGAAGGGTATCTCTTTCCTGATACGTACAGCTTCTTTCCTTCGATTACACCGGATGTGGTAATGGGGATATTGAAACGTAATTTTGAAACACAACTACAGCTACTTGAGGAGAGCTTCCGTACCTCGACGCGTAAGCGCAGTGACATAATTATCATGGCCTCTATTATCGAAAAGGAGGCAAGTAATGCCGAAGAAATGCCGATCATTTCAGGTATATTGTGGAAACGACTCGATAAAGGTATGGCGCTTCAAGTAGATGCCCCATTTTTGTACACACTTGGCAAATCAAGCAGTGAACTAACACGCAAAGATCTCGCCTCAAATTCTCCGTACAATACTTATACCAATAAAGGACTTCCTCCCACCGCAATCTCAAACCCAGGACTTGATGCAATCAAGGCAGCACTCGGGCCGGTTGATTCACCATATTTCTATTACTTGCACGGCAAAGGTGGTGTGGTGCGTTATGCCATTACATACAGCGAACATCAGAAAAACATTGCCAAGTATCTAAAATAAGGGCTATACTTGAGCCCACTATGATTTTGCAGCAGCCTCTCGCATTTATCGATATAGAAACGACAGGTCTCGACTATGACAAGGGTGAGATTATTGAGCTTGGCGTTGTGATTACTAAAATGAAAGAGGGAGTACTTACGGTGATTGATCAACTCGATCTCAAAATCGCACCCAAGCACATAGAGACCGCAGACCCACAGGCACTCCGAATCAATGGTTACACTGAAGCCGACTGGATATTTGCCGTTTCTATCGAGGAGGCACTAAAGACTTTTGTCGATAAAACTGAGGGTACAATTTTCGTCGCGCACAACATCACGTTTGATTACGGCTTCATCGAAGCCAATCTCAAGCGCTATGGTATTGAGGCGCGATACCACTATTACAAACTTGACACCCTTGCACTTGCATTTGGTGTGCTCCAAAACAGTGAGGACATGGGCAAACTCTCACTTCGTGCACTCTGTGAGAAATACGGCATCGAAAACAAAAAAGCGCATAGTGCCTTTGCAGATGCCTATGCAACATATGAGGTGTTTAAGAAGTTATTGAATTTGAAGTAATTGCTATACTGTCTGGCTTCGTAAGATATGCTAGTATTATTTTGTGAAATCAACTAGAAAAAAAATAGTCGTGGGTGTATCAGGTGGGGTCGACTCGTCTGTTGTGGTATACCTTCTCAAGAAGCAGGGTCATGAGGTGCATGGAGTATTTGTAAAGACATGGTCGCCTGAATGGCTTCCGTGCACATGGGTAGATGAAAAGCGTGATGCGATGCGTGTCTGTGCTGCACTTGACATACCTTTTCATTTCCTCGACGCAGAAGCTACGTATAGAGACGGGGTGGCAGAATATATGCTCTGTGAGTATCGTGCTGGCAGGACACCCAATCCAGATGTACTGTGTAATCGTGTGATCAAATTTGGCGCATTGTGGGATTACGCCAAGAGTCAAGGTGCTGAGGCTGTTGCGACAGGGCATTATGCTCGCACCGATGGAGTACACTTGATGAAAGGTGTAGATACTGCAAAAGACCAATCGTACTTCCTCTGGATGCTAACACAAGCTGAGCTCGCACACATCATGCTTCCGATCGGACACCTAAACAAATCAGAAGTCAGAGCTATCGCTGAACAAGTAGGATTATTCACAGGAAATAAAAAAGATAGTCAAGGTATTTGTTTCCTTGGAAATATCGATATGCGCGAATTTCTTGGTCACTATATAAAACAAAAGAAAGGTGAAATCATTGATACACAAGGTACTGTGATCGGAGATCATGATGGTGTATGGTTCCACACACTTGGCGAACGTCACGGCTTTCGTATCACGACGACTGATACCGACACACGACCGTATTACATCGTCGGCAAAAATATTGAGTACAATAGACTTATTGTTGATCACCAACCTGTTGCTATATTTTTAAATAATAATGCACAAAAAGTATTACTTCGTGATACCAATTGGATCCAAGTATTTGATCCTACAAAACAGTACACCGCACAAGTTCGATATCATTCGATACTTGTCGATACTAAGATTGTTTCCGAAAATGAAGTAATGCTTAGCCACAATGGCCTTGTCGCACTGGGGCAATCTCTCGTAGTATATGACGGTGAAGTACTTGTCGGCGGAGGAATTATTGATTCAGTCTCATAGGATGCGCTATACTTAAGTTATATGCAATACATCACCAACGATCCTATGATTATGAGTCTCGTCGTCGCAATGCTCCTTGGTATTGTGCTCGGTGTTGAGCGATTCCTGGCGCACAAGACTGCTGGTATGCGTACCTATGCGCTCATCTCAATGGGCTCAGCGCTCTTTGTAATCATTTCTCAAATAGTTGCTACGCGTACACCAGGCCTATTTGATCCACTTCGTATGGCAGCCCAAGTCATCGCCGCAGCAGGATTCCTCGGTGTAGGAGCAATTTTTCACAACAACCAACGGGTCAGCGGTATTACGACCGCTTCTGGTATGTGGGTTGCTGCAGGTATCGGTATGGCATGCGGATTTGGCCTTTACAAGATAGCAATTGTAGTGACTATCCTTTGTCTCTTTGTATTTGTCGTACTTTGGTTCTTTGAGAGATTGATACGTCACATCCCTATTACTAAAAAAGAAGACAACATACCCCTCTAAATCCTACCCGAGTCCCTCAAATAGGTTTTTGTGGTATGATAGAAGATATGAAATACAAGACTGAATGGAATTTGGGTCTTTTGTATAAAAGTGACAAAGATCCACAGATAGAAAAGGATATACAAACTATTGAGAAAGCTTGTTCTGTTTTTGAAAAGAAGTATAGAGGTAAATTATTTACTGATAGTGTTATTAATCTAATTACAGCACTAAAAGATAGAGAAAAATTAGCAACAATTCTTAATGGAAGTAAACCATGGTGGTATTTTGCTTTGAAGTCAGATATGCAAAGTGACAATGCTATTGCTGGAGCTGCAGCGACTAGAATAGAACAAAGACTTGAAGAAGCCTCAAACAAGCTAACATTTTTTAGATTAGAAATAGGATCACTCTCATTAAAGAAACAAATTGCGTATCTAAAAGATGTATCGTTAAAAGATTTTTCATATAGCTTGGAACGTATATTCGATCATGCCAAATATAATTTGAGTGAAAAAGAGGAACAACTCGAAAACTTGCTTTCTCAGACCAGTTACACCATGTGGGTTGATGGTCAGCAGCGAGTGTTGTCTCAGCAACTTATTTCATTCAAAGGAGAAGATTTACCTATTGCAAAAGCCATGTCTATACTCGCAGATCAATCTTCAGAAGATAGACTCGCACTCAACATAAGTATTAGTACTGCTTTAAAGAAACAGAGTTCTTTTGCAGAAGCTGAGATAAATGCAGTATATAATTATAAAAAGATTATGGATGGACTACGTGGATATAAAAGTGCATATAGTGCAACAATTCTTGGATATGAAAATGATGAAAAAACTGTTCTAGATCTTGTTGCTGTAGTAAGTAAATATTTTACTCTGAGTAGTCGCTTTTATTCTTTGCATGCAAAACTGCTTGGTAAAAAAAACTAAATATGTCAGATAGGGCTGTAAAAATTGGAAATATAAAAAAGAAGTTTGATTTTAATAGTTCCGTTGATATTGTAAAAAAATCGTTTGCAAAAGTTGATCAAAAATACGCAAATTTTTTGGATTCCTTCTTAATTAATGGTCAAATCGATGTAATCCCACGAAAAGGAAAAAAAGGAGGTGCGTATTGTTGGGGTATGGGTGTACAACAACCAACTTTTATATTACTTAACCATACCGATGATATTCGTTCAGTAGAAACATTAGCACATGAGATGGGGCACGCAATTCATACAGAATTTAGTAAAAAACAGCCACCTCGGTATCAAAAATACTCAACCGCAACAGCTGAAGTTGCTAGTACGTTTTTTGAGCAGCTAGTTTCTGATGAAATTGAATCAGGTTTAACAGTAAACGAAAAAATTATATTACTTCATAACAAAGTTATGGGTG
>Ga0163153_10003040_pt1 | contig 23091 bp, 20 predicted proteins | sample OliLakLV19MP6IB1_FD_148629 | JGI IMG/M metagenome (GOLD analysis project Ga0163153, IMG submission 148629) | Freshwater microbial mat bacterial communities from Lake Vanda, McMurdo Dry Valleys, Antarctica - Oligotrophic Lake LV.19.MP6.IB-1 | ecosystem: Environmental > Aquatic > Freshwater >...
CGGCCTTTCGCGCGACGACGCGTTTCGATGCGCGACGACGAGCACGACGCGAGCTCGACCACCATCCTCCGGCCTCGGATGCCCCCGCCACTGGCGTCCTTCCGGACTTGGACGTGTTACGGTCAACGGCTCCATGGAGATGACCAGGGAACTGTCGAACGTGTAATCTGGACAGCCCCCGTTATCGCCCTCATTTTCGCCGCGGGCGACCCCCTGAAGCACGCTTCCCTGTCTTCTCACGCTTCTCCCCGTCAACGTCGCTCGCCGTTCGCGGTCGCCCGCGGGGCAGCGCACGCAGGCGCCGGTTCAGCTTCGTCTCGAGCTTCGCCAGCACGGAATCAGTGGCCAGTGGACGTCCTGTTCGCGTGGCCCTACGCAGGCGCTCGACGATGGTCTCGTCGTCCGCCTGCCGCAGCAGCGCCTGCCACGCCTTCGGCTGGTATCGCTCCGCCCACTTCGCCGCGTTGATCAGCAACCGGCGCTCGCGCTGCCCCCTCCCCCCTCACACCCACAATGGGCCTCCGCACTCGACCATGGGTATCGCTCCGCCAGTCGGACGATCCGCGCTCGGACGGGATTGCGCTCCACGTAGCGCATCGCCGCAACCAGGTGGCTCTCGTCGAGCGGGCACGAGAAGAGCCGGCCCTGCCAGAGATGGCCGCACCAATGACCCCAATGACACGCTGATGAAGCCGATTGATCGCCTGCGTGCATCGCCAGTGCGTCCGTCCCACGGCGAGCTCGAGTCCGTCGGCCGTCTTCGGCACCAGCACCAGATGCACCTGATTCGCCATCAGGCACCACGCGAGCAGCGAGACTCGATTCTCGCCCATCTGCTCCCGCAGCGTGGCGATGTAGAATCGCCGGTCGTCATCGGTGAAGAAGATGTTCTGGCGGTTGTTCCCCCGTTTGGTTGACGTGATGGGCCATCCTCGCGACGACGACTCTGGCGACTCGAGGCATGCGTACGACTCCAGTGACTTCAATGACTCCGATGACTGCCCTGGCATGGCGACGTCCTGAGCCGCGCCATCGTGAGGCGAGCGTACGCAGGACGGGCCATAATAGGTGGCTGTCCCGGGTTCTTCCCAGGGGTGCACTGACTGCGAGACATCGGCGCCAGCGTTGGCTCCAAGGGCGCCGCGATCGACCGGGCACCACCGCCGCGCCTGCACGCCACTCCCCGACCGTCCCACGTCCGATCAGTGCGGCCACTGCTCTCTCGGGGCATTCCTGACATCCTTGAATGGTCGGATCAGGGCCGTCCTGCTTTGAATCTGCTCGCGTCGCGTGTGCGTGGATGGCATAATCGACCCGTCGACGCGCGCTGCGACGCACTCCCCATGTCGGATATGGGAGGGTTCTTGCCTACGGCAATCTCGCGTCGATCAGCCCTACGGAGCAACGCCGATGCGCGAGCAGATGGACCAGTCACCAGTGCCCACTCTCCAGGGGAAGTTGTCGGTTGGCGCAGGAGCGTCACGAGACCGTCGCTTGCGCATGTCGGTCGGCGGGATGGCGCTCGCGGCGCTGGCGTTGATGCTTCCGGCGTGGCTCTCCTCCGGGCCGACGGCGCTGGCGGCGGCGCCCGCGCCCGATGGCCTCTCCGCCGCGGACTGGTCGAGCATCCGGGCTGCGTACGAGGCGAACCGTCACGCCGCGGTCGCGGTCGATGGCGGCCATCTGGCCCGCAATCCGGGACAGCGATGGAACATTCACTTCGACGGCCGAGCGTTCGACGCCACGCCGGATGGCGGGGGCTGGTCGTGGGGGCTGGAACTTGTCAGCTACGGTCGCGCCGGTTGGGAGTCGGCGGTCGACGCGCCGGCCCGCGTCGACGCGGTCGGGGGGCGAATCAGCTATGCGTGGGACGCGGCGCTGACCGAGTGGTATGTCAACGACAGCCGTGGGGTTGAGCATGGCTACACCGTGCACCAGCGGCCTGCGGTCGAGTGGTCGGATGGCCTCGGGCGCGACCAGGGCGAAGGCCTGCGGTTCACGCTCGCGGTCCGCGGCGGGCTCAGCCCCCGCGTGAGCGACGACGGCCGCGATGTGACCTTCGTCGATGCGGCTGGCGCCAGCGTGGTCGACTACCGCGGCCTGACGGTCTTCGACGCCGATGGCGTCGCCCTCCCGGCGTCGTTCCGGACGGTCGCCGCGATCACCACTGCGGCTGGGGCGACGGCTGGCAGCCACGCTTCGGACTCCCTGGTGCTCAGGGTCGACGACCGAGGGGCGCGATACCCGCTGACCATCGACCCCATCGCGCAGCAGGCCTACTTCAAGGCGTCGAACACCGACGCCGGCGACTCGTTCGGCGCCGCGGTGGCGGTCTCCGGCGACACCGTGGTGGTCGGGGCCTACGAGGAAGACAGCAGCGCCACCGGCGTGAACGGCAACCAGGCCAACAACAGCCTCGAGGACTCCGGGGCGGCGTATGTCTTCGTGCGCAGCGGCGCGACGTGGGTCCAGCAGGCGTACCTCAAGGCGTCGAACAGCGGTTCGAACGACGAGTTCGGCAGGTCGCTCGCGGTGTCAGGCGACACGGTGGTGGTCGGCGCCTACGCCGAGGACAGCAACGCCACCGGCATCAACGGCAACCAGGCCAACAACAGCCTCGTCAATCCCGGCGCCGTGTATGTCTTCGTGCGCAGCGGTTCGACTTGGAGCCAGCAGGCCTACATCAAGGCATCGAACACCGGCGAGTTCGACTTCTTTGGCTTCTCGCTCGCGGTGTCGGGCGACACGATCGTGGTGGGCGCCGACGGCGAGGACAGCAACGCCACCGGCATCAACGGCAATCAGGCCAACAACAGCGTCTTCGGCGCCGGCGCGGCGTATGTCTTCGTGCGGAGCGGTTCGACCTGGAGCCAGCAGGCATACATCAAGGCGTCGAACACGAATGCAGGCGACAACTTCGGCGACTCGGTGTCCGTCTCAGGCGACACGCTCGTGGTTGGGGCAAGTCTTGAGGACAGCAACGCCGTCGGCGTCAACGGCAACCAGGCCGACAACAGCGCCAACGGGGCCGGGGCGGCGTTCGTGTTCATCCGCAGCGGCGTGGGCTGGAGCCAGCAGGCGTACCTCAAGGCGTCCAACACCGGCGCAGCCGACCAGTTCGGCCGCGCGGTGGCGATGTCGGGCGACACGGTGGTGGTCGGGGCGTTCTCCGAGGCCAGCAATGCCACGGGTGTGAACGGCAACCAGGCCAACGAGAGCGCCAGCGGCGCCGGCGCCGCGTACGTCTTCGTGCGCAGCGGCGCGTTGTGGAGCCAGCAGGGGTACCTCAAGGCGTCGAACACCGGCGTGGGCGACAGCTTCGGTTGGTCGGTCGCAGTGTCGGGCGACACCGTCGTCGTCGGGGCCCTCGACGAATCCAGCAGCGCCTCGGGGGTGAACGGGGATCAGGCCGACAATCTCGCCTCCGACTCGGGGGCCGCGTACGTCTTTGTGCGAAGCGGGGCGACGTGGACCCAGCAGGCCTACCTCAAGGCGTCGAACACCGGCGCGAACGACAGCTTCGGCCTCGCCGTGGCGGTGTCGGGCGGCACGGTTGTCGTCGGGGCATCCAGCGAGGACGGCAACGCCACCGGCGTCAACGGCGCCCAGGCCAGCAACGGCGCCGCCGGTGCCGGCGCGGCGTATCTCTTCTTCATTCCACCCTCCTTGGACTGCAACGGCAACGGCATCCCCGACGAGCTCGAACTCGAGGGGAACGACTGCAACGGCAACGGCGTTCCCGACGACTGCGAGCCGGGCGTCCCCTGCTGCCATGGCGACCTCAACGGCGACGGCGTCGTGGACGGCGCCGACCTCGGGATCCTGCTGAGCGCGTGGGGCCTGTGCGGGCCGTAGATGGCGGGCGGTGGTTGACGGCCCCCTGGCCCTGAACCGGGTCAGCCGCCATGTGGTGATCCTCTCCGTGGTCGTGGAGTCCCAGGGGACTCGATCTCCGTGTGCTCGGTGACCTCCGTGTCACTTCGGCTCTTCTCGGAGACGATCCAATGGTCGGTGTTCGCGACGACTGGCGTCGCCGGACGTCGAGTTGGCAGCACTCAGCAGCCCTTGCCGGCCGGCGCGATCAGCCTCGTGGTCACGCAGTTGGCCTCGCGGATCGCGCCGTGCTGGAAGTCGATGATGTTCTGGATGGTCGTCTGCGCAATCGCCGTGCACGCCTCGTGCGTGAAGAAGCCCTGGTGGGCGGTGATGAGCACGTTGGGGAAACTCATGAGCCGCACGAAGACGTCGTCCTGCACCACCTCGGCGGAGAGGTCCTTGAAGAACAAGTCGCCCTCCTCCTCATAGACGTCCAGGCCCACCGAGCCGACCCGGCCGCGCTTGAGCGCCGCGATCAGCGCCCGTGTGTCGATCACCGCGCCGCGGCTGGTGTTGATCAACATCACATCGGGCTTCATCGCCGCGAGCGCGGTGGCGTCGATCAGGTGCTTCGTCGGCGGGCTCAGCGGGCAGTGCAGCGTGATGATGTCCGACTGCGCATACAGGTCCGGCAGCGCGACGTACTCCACGCCCATCGACTCGCACGCGGGGTTCTTCACCGGGTCGCTCGCCAGCACGCGGCAGCCGAAGCCGGTGAGAATCGTGCATACGACCTCTCCGATCTTGCCCGTTCCGATCACGCCCGCGGTCTTGCCGTGCATATCGAAGCCCATCAGGCCGCCGAGCGAGAAGTTCTGCTCGCGGACGCGGTTGAAGGCGCGGTGGAACTTGCGGTTGAGCGTCAGCATGAGACCCACGGCGTGCTCGGCCACCGCGTGCGGCGAGTACGCGGGGACGCGCAGCACGGTCAGCCCGAGTCGATCAGCCTCAGCGATGTCCACGTGGTTGAAGCCCGCCGAGCGGAGGGCCAGCACGCGCGTGCCGCCGGCGTGGAGGGCCCGCAGCACAGGGGCGGAGGCGTCATCACCCACGAAGATCGAGACGGCGGGAGAGCCCATGGCGAGGCCCGCCGTCGCCGATGTGAGCGCCGCGTCGAGGTACAGCAACTCATGCCGAGCGTCGGTGTTCGCTGCGTCGAGGAAGGGCTTCTCATAGGGCTTTTTGGAATAGACGGCGACCTTCATGCACGATCCTCTCTGGGTGAGCGTTGCGATGCGCTCACGCACTCCCGATCACAGTATCCACTTCATCGGCGCCGCTGTGGGCGATTCGTCCACGGCCAGTGGGTGCTCGAACCCCTCCGGCTTGACGGCGAGGATCGAGCACTTGGATTCCGCCAGTGCCTTCTCCGCCGTGCTGCCCAGCAGCAGGTCTCGCAGGGTGGTCCGCCCGCGCGTGCCCAGCACGATCAGGTCGGCCCCCGCCTTCCCCGCGTACTCGACGATGCCGGAGCGGTGGCCGTTGTAGTCGTACACGACCGTGTTCATGCGCAACCCCGCGTGCGCTTCAAGCACCGGGCCGCAGTACTCGGCGAGCCGGCGCTCCAGTTCGTCGCGGTACTGCTTCTGCTCGTGCGTCAGATTCAGCGGCGTGGGGGCGCGGTAGTGCAACTGGTGCCACGGGGCCGCAAAGACGTGCAGCAGGTGCAACTCCGCTCCGTCCTTGGCCGCGAACATGGCCGCGCGCTCGACCGCCCGCAGCGAGTTCGGCGAGAAGTCCACCGCCGCGACGATGGTCTTGAAGGGCGCGTTCCCGCTTTCGGGCCGCGTGTCCCGCACCAGCAGCACATCGGTCATGCTCTTGCGCACGCAGGCGGTGGCGACGGTGCCCATGCCCACATCCGGCGCGCAATTCCCGAACGCGCCCATCACGATCAGGTCGGCCTCATCCTCGCGGGCACGCCGCAGGATGCCCACGATGCGGTTGTTGATGGAGACTTCGATCGCCAGCCCCGCCGCGCCGGGAATGTCCTTGGCAAAGTCTGCCCACGCCTTCTCGGCGTCCTTGACGAGGCTGTCGCGGATGCCCTGCTGCGTGGGTGAGAGGGTGGTTTCGAGCTCGATGACCACGATCGTGTCGATGACGTGGACGACGTGGACCTTGGCCTTCGACCAAGCTCCGATGCGGATCGCCTGCCCGAGCGCGACCGCCGAGCAGGGCGTGAAGTCTGTGCCGACCACGATGGAGCAGACGGCGAGTGTGCTGTTCATGGTGGTATCCAGCAAGAGAGAGAGTCAATTCGGTAAGGAGAGGGCAGGCGGCGAGCTTGGCGGGGAGCAGGTTCGAGGCGGCCCCGCCCACGCCGACCTCGGGCCTGATGATGACGTAGACGGCAACGCCCGGCTCACGCACACGCTCCGTCTGGTGGATGAGTCCACACCGACCCGCCGCGCGCGGCCCGCGGGCGTGCTCGGGGCCGAGGTGTGGGTGAAACTCGTGGATGCCGACAAACCCGCGCCCACGAATCCCGCCGCGCTGGTCTTCCTGACCAAGCCGACCAAGCCGACCTTCCGCGCCGAGTTCAAGCCCGGCGAAGGCGGCAAGACCGCCGTCTACATGGCCCGCATGGCCCGCATGGCCCGCATGGCCCGCGTGGCCCGCTGGATCAACACACGCGGGGAGAAGGGGCCGTGGTCGGAGATTGCGACGGCGACGGTGGCGGCGTAGGCGAGCCCGCGCGCATGGACGTGCGTACGTGTGTTCGCCGCATTCCCGCGTGCAAGCAGTCCCCGCATGTCCATCGCCCTTGGGTCCATCCGCCGCACGCGGCCCTTGAAGCATGTCCTGATTGCCCGCCTCATCGCGGGCCTTCCGCTGGCGGGGATCAGCGTGATGCACCTTGTTGGCGCGGCCCCGATGACGCCGATCCTCGAAGCCGCGAAGAGCCCGATGCCGGATGTCAACGCGATCCTCGCGCCCGTGCTTGGCGTGCTGGCGGGGCTGATGCTGCTGAGCGGCGCGTTCGCTCGCGTCGGTGCCGCGATCGCGTGCGGGTCGATGGCCGTCGTGCTGTACGCGCACCTGACCGCCGACTGGCCCGATGAGCCGCCAATCGTGCTCCCCATCGCCGTGCTCGCCGCGTCGCTCTATGTGCTCTGGCGTGACGGCGGGGCGTGGAGCGTGGATGGCAGGTCGAGCAAGTAGCGCACGCCCACACGCCGCTACCGGCTGGTCGAGTTCAAGCGCGATGAGTGCCCCGCTTCAATGCCCTTCCCTCACGCCGGGTTGGCTGCGGAAGCTCCGCGCCATGAATCGTTGAGGTTCTGGATCGCCTCTTCGGCGGCGGCGGCGTTGACCACTGGTACCTTGTCCGCGGCCAGATCGGCGACCACGGCGTGGGGAAGGAGCTCGCTCAGGGCCATAATGAGGGGCGGGTATTCCTGTATGTGGCGGAATGTCAGCGCTGCGGTGGCCGAGTCGTCGAGGGCCAGCGCGGTGGTATGGAGCATGGTGGTGCAGGCGGTGACAAAGCTCAGCGCCGTGTAGTCGTCGCGCAGCATGCGGGCGGCCGTCTCGCCGCGCATCTTGCCGTAGAGACCAGCCAATGCCCCGGTCACAGTGCCCAGCATGTCCTTCAGCACCCCGCCCCCGCTGGTCCCGCCCATGGCCTTGACGTGCGCCTCAAGGTCGCCGCGCTGGCGGATGAGGACCGAGTGGAGCTTGTCGATCACGCGCCCGGCATGAGCAATCCGCCGGAAGTCGTCATCGCTGGCCTGTTTGGCGACCGCCTGCGACACATGCTCCAAGACAGAGATCAGGTCACCGAGGTAGCTGCGGACGGTTTCTTCACGGGTTGCGGTCATGGGAGTTTCCTTCTAAAAGATGCGGAGTGAGGGATACAGGCCTTCTCAGCGGAGCATCCTGTTCCAACGGAAGGGGGGAAAGAGGCCGCCCGGCAGCGCACCTCTATGTGTAAGGATCAACTGTCATCATTCAGCGCGCTGAAACAACTGCGAATAGTTCCTCTATTTCGGCCACACATCCGCATCCATGCGTTGCGTGGACGATCACTTACGGCCACAGGCAGCACGTGCGGCCATTGATGACGCCCGTCACCCGTCTGCAAAAATGGGACGACGTCGTCATGACCTGCCCCCATCCTATATGTACCAGGCGCTATGAGAGTCAGTGGTTCAGTCACATTCGCTTGATCCGACTCCGGCCGCTTCGAAGCGAGGGGCGCAGCCGCGAGCGCAGGAGTGGACAGCGTCGCCGTTAATCTGGCTGGTGGCAAGTGTCCCAGTGAGCTGTGCGGCCGATGGCGATCGTAGTCGTGTCGCCACGCCGCGTCCAGCGCCTTCGCGTCGCGCACATCCTTGAAGATCTCGGCGTTCAGGAGCTCGTCGCGCACGCGGCCGGTGAAGCTCTCCGAGAAGCCGCTCTGCCACGGGCTCCCAGGTTCGATGTACAGCGTCTTCACTCCCGTCGCACTCAGGAATGCGCGGATCGCCTTCGCGAAGAACTCCGGTCCGTGGTCGCTCCGGATGTGCCTCGGCGCGCCGCGCTCCTTGAACGCTTCGACCAGCACGTCGATCGCGTCGTCAGATGTCATCGATCCAGCCACCTCCAGCGCAACGCACTCGCGCGTGAACTCGTCGACGAGCGTCAGCCATCTCAGCGGACGCCCGCGCTCGTCGCGGCCGTGCACGAAGTCCCAGCACCAGACATCATTCATGCGACGCGCCGACTCACGCATCATCCCGTTGGCACTGGCCGCCAGACGCTGCCTTCCATGCTGTTTCCGAGGCACGCGAAGGCCCTCGCGCCGCCACAGCCGGTAGACGCGCTTCCTGTTCACACGCCAGCCCTCGAGCCGAAGCGTGCCCCAGATCAAGCGATAGCCGCGCCGTGGATGCAGGCGCACGAGTTCCTGCATGCGCTTGACGAGACGCGCTTCGTCGTCGGCGACGTGCGGCGCGTACCGCTGCGTCGACCGGTGCTGACCGGGCACGCGACACGCTCTCCGTTGCGGGACGTCGAGTTGCCCCTGCGCGTGCATCACGACCGTCCTCCGCCGTGAGGGGCTTGCTGTTTTCCTGGGTAATCACTCGCCTCCGTGAGGATCGAGATGTCGATTGCCTGGTTGGCAATGAGCCGCTTCAGACGGGCGTTCTCGATCTCCAGTTCCTTGAGACGCTTCGCTTCCTCCGACTTCATGCCGCCATACTGGTTCCGCCAGCGGTAGTAGTTTTGCTCGCTGACACCGAGGTGTTGGACCACCTGGGCAAGAGTCTTCCCGCTGGCCAGCATCGCGTCTGTCTCACGCACCTTCTCAATGATCTGTTCTGCAATGTGCCGTGTCCGCTTCATCATCGAGAGTCTCCATGGCCCGACCGGGGCTCATCGGGACTCTCATAACGACTGGACCGGTTTGCGGGGGGCAGGTCAACTCGATCTCCGTGTGCTCGGTGACCTCCGTGTCACTTCGGCTCTTCTCGGAGACGATCCAATGGTCGGTGTTCGCGACGACTGGCGTCGCCGGACGTCGAGTTGGGGCTCGACGTTCCGAGGGGGCGCCGAAGCTGGGGCTCGACGTTCCCGGGGGCGCGGTGGAGCTCAGCGGTCCAAGGGCCGAGCTGGAAGCCCGACAGTCCAAGGGACGGCGAGGCCGCGGAACGCTCGGCACGCCGGCGGCTCGGGCGGCGCAATCAGGTGGTTTTGCGCTCCGGGGAGAACCACTGCACGCAGAGGCCGGCAAGGGCGAGGATTCCCCAGGCGATCATCCAGGCGAAGCGCGAGCCGAGAGTCGACTCCGGAGTTCCCGCGAACTGCTGGATCGCCGCGGCGGCGCAGAGCACCACCAGCACGCTTCCACCGAGGGCCGTGATCGTCGCCGCGGTCCAGCGGGACGCGAGGATCCCGATGCACAGGCCGAGGAACCCGCAGGCGGCGGCACACGCCAGCATGAGCGTGCGCACCGGAACTGGCGAGCGTGTCCACTGGTGGCCGAGGAAGGCGATGCCCTCGGCCACAAGATCGCGCAGCACCCCGAGGTGATGATCGACGGCGGGGGTGTAGAGAGGCTGCGAGAGCGCCCCGAGGCGCTGACGGACGCTGCCGCCCACCGAGGCCACCAGTCCGCTGGTTGCCCTGGCCGCGACCTTTGAGGTGAGATCCGCGCCCGCATCATCATGCCCCGCCCGCGGCGGTGGAGCCTTGGTCTGTCGAAGCGAGGCGTCGACTCGGGCAGGCTCGAAGGAGAGCCACCCGTGCCGATCCGCACTTGCCACCGAGAGCCAGCCGACCAGAGCGAGCACCGCGGCGAGCCCCGACGCCGCGGCCAGCCGGGAGCACAGGGCGCCGAGGATCACACCGACTGCACCGCCGATCAACCCCGGGACCCAGGTCGGGACTGCCGCGAGAAAGACCTCGCCGATGGCCCAGCCGAGAATCGTCCCGACAGCCAGGCCGGCGAGTCCGCAGAGAGCCGGGAGCAGCCGATGACCGGAGAAGACCAGCAGAAGGCCGATGACCCCGATCGCCAGGATCAGGAGGCCCACGCAAAGCGGCAGACTGGTTGATCCCTCAGGCACGCGAGCTCCATCCGTCAAGTGGCCGTCAGGTGGCCGTCAGGTGGCCGTCAAGTGGCAGTCAAGTGTTAGTCAAGTGGCAATCAAGTGGCAGTCAAGGGAGGAGTCACCGAGAACGCGACGAGCGTGAAGGGGAACCTGTCACATCGGCGATCACTCCGGCTGACCCGACCGCGCGACGAACGTCGAACGAGTCTCTATCGGCCATGCGGAGACCGAGGGTTGAGGGCGGATCCAAGGCGGGTTGCGGCGAGGCGCGCGCAGGCGACCCCGGGGTCGAACCCAACTCACGTTCCCGACCGACATTGACGATCGCCCAAGCCCTTTGATATAGAACCCGCCTGCGATTCCCTGCAAACCGCGTCGTCACGTGCCTGGCATCGTGTGTGGCGGTACCACTGGTGCTCCTGACCGTGCCCGCGTGCGATTGGATCGAGTCTCTGTTCAAGGGTGGCAAGGGTGGCAAGGGTGGCAAGGGTGGCGAGGGGGGCGCAGCAGGGAAGGCCGCCGCCGAGCCGCCACCGATCGAGGTCGTCGCGATCCCTGCCGAGGCTCGGGATGTGGCCGTCAAGGGCGAGTGGGTGGCGATCGTCGACGGCTCGGTGAACGCGGAAATCCGGGCCCGGGTGAGCGGTCACCTCGACGCCCAGCGGTACGCGGAAGGAAGCTTGGTCAGGAAGGGCGACCTCCTCTTCGAGATCGACCCGCGTCCCTTCGAGGCAACGCTTGCCGATCGGGTCGCCCGGCTGGCCAAGGCCAAGGCCGATCAATCGAAGACCGCAACCGATGTGTCGCGGCTTACACCGCTGGCGGCGAAGCGGGCGGTGAGTCAGCAGGAACTCGACGATGCCGTCTCGGCAAACGAGGCCAATCTCGCGCTGATCCAGGCCGCCGAGGCCGACGTCGATCAGGCCAGGTTGAGTCTGGAGTTCACCAAGGTGCACTCGCCCATCGACGGCATCGCCGGCAAGGCCACCGCGCAGCTCGGCGAACTCGTCGGACCGGCGAGCGGGCCGCTCACGGTGGTCTCCACCGTCGATCCGCTGCGGGTCTACTTCCACGCGACCGAACGGGAGTACCTCGCCGGTCGCGAGCAGTTGAGCAAGAGCGAGCTTGTCCCCTTCGAGGAGCGGCCGGAGCGGATGGAGCTGCTCCTTGCGGACGGAACCGAGTTCCCGCACAAGGGCCGCTTCCTTTATATGGATCGGGAGGTCGCCGCGGGAACCGGCTCGATCCGTTTCGCGGTGCAGTTTCCCAATCCCGGCAACGTGCTCCGTCCCGGGCAGTTCGCCCGGATCCGCACGGTCATGCTGGAGCGCAAGGGGGCGACGGTCATCCCCCAGCGGGCCGTCCGCGACGTGCAGGGATCGAGCGAAGTCGTGGTGATCGCCGACGACGACACCGCCGAGATCCGCCAGGTGAAGACCGGCGAGCGCATCGGGAGCGACTGGGTCATCATCGAGGGCCTCGAGCCGGGAGAGCTCATCGTCGTCGAGGGAGTCCAGAAGATGCGGCAGGGGACCAGGGTGAAGCCGGTGGCGCCGAAAGCTCCGGTGACCACGCGGAGCGCCCGAACCCCGACACGTGATGCGAAGCCGCAGAAGCAATCGCAGCGCGGCGAAGCGGGGTCAGAGTCTCGATGAGCCGATTCTTCATCGACCGTCCGATCCTCGCGATGGTGATCGCGATCATCACCGTGATCGCGGGTGTGGTCTCGGCGCTGCGGCTGCCCGTGGCCCAGTTCCCCGACATCGTTCCGGCGGAGATCCAGATTCAGGGGACCTACGTCGGCGCCGACAGCATCACCGTCGAGCAGTCGGTCGCGGCGCCGATTGAGCAGCAGATCAGCGGCATTCCCAATCTCGGCTACATCTACTCGACCAACGAGAACAACGGCCGAAGCACCGTCAAGGTGAACTTCCTGCTCGGCACCGACGTGAACACGGCCCAGATCCTGACCCAGATGCGGGCGAATCAGGCCGACAGTCAGCTTCCGGAAGCGGTCCGGGCCTTCGGAGTCACCGTGCTTCCCTCGACCGCATCGCCCCTGATGCTGGTCACACTCTCCTCGCCGGACCAGAGCCGCGACTCGATCTTTCTTGCCAACTACGCCCACGTCAATCTGAACAATCCGCTGCTGCGCGTGCCCGGCGTGAGTCAGATCACCGTCTTCGGCGCCGGCAAGTACGCCATGCGCATGTGGGTCCGTCCGGACACGCTCTTGAAGCTGAACCTGACCGTCTCCGAAGTCCTCGCGGCCATCAACGCCCAGAACACCGTGAACCCCGCCGGAACCATCGGTGGCGAGCCGGTTCCCGCAGGGCAGGAGTTCACCTACACCGTCCGAGCCCAGGGCCGGCTGGTCACCGAAGAGGAGTTCGGCGACATCGTGGTCCGCGCCGAGCCGGATGGATCGATGGTGCGCCTTCGTGATGTCGCCGACATCATTCTCGGCGCCCAGTACTGCAACCTGATCGGTCGCGCCGACAGCAATCCCGGCGCGGTCGTCGCCATCTATCAGACGCCGGGCTCCAACGCCCTCGAGACCGCGGCGGGCGTGCGGGCGCTGATGACCGACTGGGAGAAGCGCTTCCCCACGGGAATAAGGTACGAGATTCCGCTCGACACCACCAGATCGGGCTGATCATGCTGATCATGCTGATCATGCTGATCGGTCTGGCCGCGAAGAACGCGATCCTCATCGTCGAGTTCGCCGAGATGGAACGGGAGCGCGGCAAGAGCCCGATGGATGCGGCCCTCGAGGCCGCGCGACTGCGACTTCGGCCGATTCTGATGACGGCCTTCGCCTTCATCCTCGGTTGCGTCCCGCTCTGGCTGGCCACCGGTGCCGGTGCAGTCTCGCGGCAGATCCTCGGGACGACGGTGATCGGCGGGATGCTCGCGGCCACGGTGCTGGCGATCTTCCTGATCCCTGCGCTCTACGTCCTCATCGAGCGGTTGATCGGACGCCGCCCGGTCGCGGCCACACCCACCGATCCAACCGAGGGGACGACAGGCCTGCACGCCGCCGACGCGACTGCGACTCCCGCTAAGGGAGGCCACTGATGCCGCGCAATGCCGCGCTGGACCGCGCCCAGAAGCGCGGTGCCCGGAAGTGCCGCGCCAACCTGATTGGCGGAACGGCTCTCCTTCTCGTCCTTGGAGCGTGCAAGGTCGGGCCGGAGTACGCCCGCCCATCGAGTGCGACTCCGGAGTCATTCCGAGACGCCGGCGCCGTCGGCGAGGCGGCCTCGGTCGCCGATCGACCATGGTGGGAGGTCTTCGACGATCCCAAGCTGACCGCCCTGATCGATCAGGCCTTGAGCAGCAACCTCGACCTGCGGATCGCCACGCTTCGTCTGGAGCAGGTGCGATTCGTGCGCGAGCAGGTGCGCTCGCCGCTCTATCCGCAGGTCGGTTACGGAGGCGGCGTGAGCCGCGGGCGCAACGAGTTCCTCGGCGGTCTCTCCCCGGATGGCGGCAACACCGAGTCGAAGGCGATGGTCGATCTGAACGTCTTCTGGGAGATCGATCTCTGGGGGCGCGTCCAGCGCGCCGACGAAGCGGCATTGGCCGAAATCCTCGCGGTGGAGGAGGCTCGTCGTGGCATCACCCTCTCACTGGTGAGCGAGGTCGCGGCCGCGTACTTCCAGCTCGTCGGCTTCGATGATCAGATTGCGATTGCCAGGCGCAGCGCCAAGTCGTTCGCCGAGAGCGAGCAGCTCTTCCACGACCGGGCCGAGGGCGGCATCTCCTCCGATCTGCCGGTGCTCCGGGCCAAGGCCCTGAGGGCCACCGCGTCGGCGTCGATTCCCGATTTCGAAAGGCGCATCGCACAGCTCGAGAATGCCATCTGCCTGCTGCTCGGCGAGGCGCCGCATGCGCTTGAGCGCAGCACGGCCCCGCGCGTCCGTCCTCCTGAAGTGCCGGTTGGCATTCCCTCCGAGCTTCTCGAGCGGCGTCCGGACATCCGCGCCGTCGAAGCGGAGCTGCGCGCCGCCAGCGCCCGTATCGGGGTGGCCGAAGCCGACTTCTTCCCGCGCCTCGGACTGACCGCGGCGCTGGGCAAGGTCACTCCCGAACTGGACGCGTTCACGTCCGGGGCGACCAATGCATGGTCGGTTGCGGCGGGTCTCAGCGGACCGATCTTCCAGGGTGGACGACTCACCGCCCAGCTCAATCAGGCCAAGGCCGCATTCGAGGAGTCGGCCACGCGCTACGAGCGCTCGGTGCTGATCTCCCTGGGCGAGGTCGCCGACACGCTCGTCGATCGCAGCACGCTGATTGAGATCGAGGATTGGTTCGGGCTGGAAGTCACCGCACTCTCATCGGCCGTCGAACTCTCCCGCGAGCGATATGACGCGGGGCGGGCCAGCTACTTCGAAATCCTCGACAGCCAGCAGCAGCTCTTCCCCGCGGAGGCGGGGCTCTCGACCTCCCGCACCGAGCAGTTCCTCGCCTACGTCCGGCTTTACCGAGCCTTGGGCGGCGGCTGGAACCTCGGGGACGAATGGCACTCGACGGCGGAGCGGCGCGGCCCAGCCGCGACCCTCGAGTCGTCACCTCCGGCGGTCGGCGGCTGAGCAGGCCTCCCCGCGTTCATCCGTCCATCCGGATGAACGGGTGAAAGGCGGTCGGGCCGGCCGTATACTCCGCCCATGACCGAGATTGCCCCGGGAAAGAGCCTCTTCCTTTCACACCTCGCCAAGCGCGTCCTCGTCTTCGATGGGGCCATGGGCACGTCGATTCACGCCTGTCCGAACTGCACCCACGAGGATTATCTGGGGCGCGAGAACTGCACCGACATCCTGGTGAAGTCGCGGCCCGACGTCATCCAGCAGATCCACGAGTCGTTCCTCGCCGTCGGCGCGGACTGCATCGAGACCGACACCTTCGGCGCCAACAAGCTGGTGCTCGCCGACTTCGACGAAGAGGCGGTCGGATGGACCTACGAGCTCAACAAGCGCGCCGCCGAAGTCGGCCGCGCCGCGTGCGAGAAGTACTCGACCAGCGACAAGCCGCGCTTCGTCATCGGCTCGATGGGGCCCGGCACGAAGCTGATCACGCTCGGCCAGACGAGTTGGGAGGCGATGCTCGACTCGTACCACGAGCAGGCCCTCGGACTGATCGACGGCGGCGCCGATGCCTTCGTCATCGAGACCTGCCAGGACCTGCTGCAGGTCAAGTGCGCAATCAACGCCGTGCTCGACGCCCTCTCGCTCCGCCGACGTTCGCCGGAGTCGTTGCCGATTCTGGTCTCGGTGACGATGGAGACCACCGGCACCATGCTCCTGGGCAGCGAGATCGGCGCCGTCGTCAACGCCCTGAAGCCCTTCCCAATCGCCTCGCTGGGCATCAACTGCGCAACCGGTCCGGTCGAGATGGCCGAACACGTGGCCTATCTCTCGAAGCACTGGGACCGGGCCGTCTCGGTCGTTCCCAACGCCGGTCTCCCCGCGCTGATTGCGGGCAAGACCGTCTACCCGCTGCCGCCGCTGCCCTTTGCCGAGACCATGCGGCGCTTCCTCGACGAGTACGGGGTCGACATCGTCGGCGGCTGCTGCGGAACGACGCCCGAGCACATCCGCGTGCTGGAGGAGGCGGTGCTGGCCCGCCCGCGCACGCCGCGCACAATCGTTCCGCAGGCCCCGGGCTGTTCGTCCTTGTACTCCTTCGTGGAGTTCCAGCAGGACAACTCCTTCCTGATCGTCGCCGAGCGCACCAACGCCAACGGTTCGCGGAAATTCAAAAGGCTGCTCGAGGAGGAGGACTGGGACGGCCTGGTCAGCATGGCCCGCGAGGAGATGCGTGACGGCTCGCACCTTCTGGATGTCTGCGTCGACTTCGTCGGTCGCGACGGGGTCACGGACATGATCGAGGTGACCTCGCGCTTCGTGCGGCAGGTGAACGCCCCGATCATGCTCGACTCGACCGACCCCAAGGTGATCGAGGCGGGGCTCAAGCGGATCGGCGGTCGCTGCATCGTGAACTCGATCAACCTGGAGGACGGCGAGAAGCGGCTCGACGACATCTGCCCGCTGCTCCACCGGTACGGCGGGGCCTGCGTGGCCCTGACCATCGACGAGGATCCGCAGGCCGGCATGGCCAAGACCGCCGATCGCAAGATCGAGATCGCCGCCCGCATCCACGATCTCTACACCCGCAAGTGGGGGCTCGACGAGCGCGATCTCCTCTTCGATCCGCTGACCTTCACGATTGCCACCGGCAACGAGGAGGATCGTCGTCTCGGACTCGAGACGCTGGAGGGAATCAGCTCCATCTCCAGGCGATTTCCGAACTGCGGCATTCTGCTCGGACTGTCGAACATCTCCTTCGGACTGCGCCCCGCGGCGCGGACGGTGCTCAACTCCTTCTTCCTGCACGAGGCTCGGGAGCGCGGGCTCAGCGCCGCAATCGTCCATGCCAGTCGGATCATGCCGGAGAACCGGATTCCGGCGGAGCATTGGGAAGCCGCCCGCTGGCTGGTGTTCGATCACCGCGGCGAGAGTCGTCCCACGGGGATGCCGGCCAGTTTCGATCCGCTGCTTCACTACATCTCGCTCTTTCCCGATGACCTGAATGACATGGTCGCCCGCGTCGATGACGGGGCATCGCTCACACTCGAGGAGCGGCTCCAGCGACACATCATCGACGGCGAGCACAAGTCCCTCGAGGCCACCCTCGATGCCGCCCTCGAGGTCCATCCGCCGCTGACGATCATCAACGACCACCTCCTCGCGGGAATGAAGGTCGTCGGCGACCTCTTCGGCTCCGGGCGGATGCAGCTTCCCTTCGTGCTCCAGTCGGCGGCGGTGATGAAGAAGGCCGTCGCCCATCTTCAGCCGCACATGGAGCGGAGCGGAATCAGCGGCAAGGCCAAGGCGAAGGTCATCCTCGCGACCGTTTCGGGCGACGTGCACGACATCGGCAAGAACCTCGTCGACATCATCCTGAGCAACAACGGCTACGAGGTCGTCAACCTGGGCATCAAGCAGCCGCTGACCACCATGCTCGAAGCGTTCCGCAGCCACAATGCCGACGCAATCGGCATGAGCGGGCTGCTGGTCAAGAGCGTCGGGGTGATGGAGCAGAACCTGCACGAGCTCAACGCCAACGGCATGCACATGCCCATCCTGCTCGGCGGCGCCGCCTTGACCCGCCATTACGCCGAAGGGCATCTGCGGGGGATCTACAACGGTCCGCTCTACTTCGGTCGTGACGCCTTCGAGGGCCTGGCCATCTGCGACGCACTTGCCGGCGGACGGCTCGCGGTACTCGACGCCGAGATCAACGCCCGCGTGACCAAGCGGGCCGGGGTCGAGGCCAAGGTCGCCGCGTCGCGGGCCAGTCAGCCGCCCAGCGATGTGGCGCTCGCGACGCGCTCCCGTGTCGCTCGCGACGTGCCTGTTCCGACGCCTCCGTTCTGGGGCGATCGACTCGTCGAGCAGCTCGATCTCGAGGACATCTACCCCTACATCAACCCCAACGCCCTCTTCCGCGGACAGTGGGGCTTCAAGCCCGGGGCGATGAGCGAGAGCGAGTACGAGCGACTGATCGAGGAGACGGTCCTCCCGATCTTCGAGCGGCTGAAGAAGACCTGTCGCGAGGAGAAGATTCTGCGACCGGCGGTGGTGTACGGCTACTTCCCCTGCAACGCCGAGGGCAACGACCTCGTCGTCTTCGACGCCGAGGATCACGACCGCGAGGTCGAGCGATTCTCGTTCCCGCGGCAGGCGGGACAGAGTCGCCTCTCGATCAGCGACTACTTCCGACCGATCGAGTCGGGCGAGCGCGATGTCGTGGCCTTCACCTGCGTGACCATGGGCATCGAAGTGTCGCACCGTGCCAAGCAGCTCTTCGAGCGCAACGAGTACACCGAGTACCTCTACATGCACGGCATGGGTGTCGAGACCGCCGAGGCACTCGCGGAACTCTGGCACAAGCGGACCCGCGCCGAGCTTGGAATCGGCGGCGACGACAGCCCCCGGATCCGCGAGCTCTTCCAGCAGAAGTACCGGGGAATCCGCTACTCCTTCGGCTATCCGGCGTGCCCGGAGATGAGTGACCAGGAGAAGCTCTTCCGCCTGATCAAGCCGGAGCGCATCGGCTGCGTGCTCACCGAGAACTGGCAGATCGATCCCGAGCAGTCGACCAGTGCGATCATCGTCCATCACCCCGAGGCCCGGTACTTCGGGGCGTGAGAGAGGGGAGCAGCATGGCGATGGACACCCGGCCGCTGCCGCAGCCTGGACATCCGTACCGCTTCACCACCATCGCCCATCGCGATCACGTGGTGATGAGTCCGATTGCCAGCGACCGACTGGATCATCTGCTGGCCATGCTCTTCGTTGATCAGCGCCCGGCAGCTCTGCCCGCCCGCGTGGAAGGCGATGACTGCGCCGGAGGCGCCGAGCCAGATCGCGACGCCTTTCCCGCCTTCGCCGTCGGCGGGGCGACGACGGTGGTCTTCGCAGCGCTCTTCGCAGCGCTCTTCCCAGCGCTCTTCCCAGCGCTCTTCGCAGCGCTCTTCGCAGCGCTCTTCCCAGCGCTTTGGGCAGTGTTCCTGGCGGTGTTGCGGGCGGCCTCCTCCGGCGCGTGCGGCGATGGTTTCGAGAGCGTGCCCTTTCCCGCGGCGCGAAGCGACTCCTGTGATCGCTCCCTGGCCTTGGGGGCGATGCCGCTGCGGCTCGGCGTGGTCCTGATCGAACCCGCTGCTGGCTTCGACGCAATCGGCGTCCCCGCGGACGCGCCTGACGTGGCCGGCGTCGGCGAGAGTGAACGCGCATCGGCGCCGGGCTTTCGCCCTTCCGCGCGGCTCTTCTTGGCGAGTGCTCGCTCGCGCCCGGCCTCGGCCTTGGCTCGGGCCATCTCCTGAGTGCGCCGTGCGCGTTCCGTGTCGGCGGGCCCGTTGGCGTGCGGCGTTCCCGAAGCCTTCACCTTTGGGGCATCTGTGCGGTGCTCGCCGACCGTGCCCTTGGGTTCGCCGGGCTTCCTGCTCTCGGTCTGTGAGCGCTCGACGACCGACGCGTTCGGTGCTCGGGTCGTGGGCGTGCCGAGAGGCGGCGCGGCAGAGGCCATCTGAAGACCGGCGATGAGGGAGAGAACGGCGAGTCCGAAGACGCATCGAGCGGAACGTCGGGTGCGCTGTCGAGTGAGATTCATCGGTCGCTCCTTCTGGTTGGGTCTTGTCGCAACTCCGATGCGGTCCTTCTCGAGAAGGCCCGCATCGGTGCCGCGTGATGCGGGCAGTCGTGTGGATGGCCTCAGCCAGCCACGCTCGGACCACCGACACGATCACGCCGCGAGGGTCGCTCTCCGTCCGCGAAGGAACTCGAGAGCGTCCCTGACGCCCCGGTCGCGTCCGCCGCGCCTCTGCGCCGCGGGCTCGACCTGAGTCGCCCGGGCAGGCCACCGAGATTCTGGTCCGACGGTGGGCTGCTCATGACGCCGCAATTGTGCAGCGCGCCCCAGCCCCTTCCGGCCTGTGGTCCTGAAAAGACCCGAGGGCCTCGGAATCAGGCCTGAAACCGTCGATTGACGACCAAGGCAGTCGACCTCCGGCGGAAGCGTGAGTCTCGGAGGGACAGGCGGCGGCAGGCGAGTCGGGCGGCGAAGAATCGTCGTGATCGCGGCGGCCGCGACGCCCCTCCCAAGGCCCGAGGCGAACTGCGAATGGCAGCTTCCTCCCTGGCTTCGCAGTACCCTTCACAGCGTGTCATTCGATGATTCCTTGCCGTCTATGTACGGCAGAATCCTGATCCCGACTTCCAGCACAAGAGCGACTGGAGTGAACGGTGCCGAGATGATTTCGAAGTCGCGTCGGGCGCCCTTCTCGACGTGGCGGAAGGTGGAGCGTGGCCGCAGGCCCGTTGGAACGACGCATTGCACGTCTGGTCCGACAAGAAACTGGCTTCCCGGTCGTGGCAGTCCATCGCGCCAGTACTCGCGAGGGCCCCCGAGGAGGTGCTGAGCCGTCTTGCGCACTCGCTCGGCCGTTGGCTCACGGCGGTCGCGAAGGGGCTCGAGGGCGACGACCAACTGTTCTTCGCCACGATCAGGCGAGTCCTCGCCCTCGACGTTCCCGATGCGCCTCAGAGCGATGAGCCGATCACCCTTGCAATCAATCACCCGATGGGTCACGTGACGGAGGCGTTGATCTTCTGGTGGTTTCGACAGTCGCCAAGCGATGACCAGGGCCTCCCCGAGCAGTTGAAGTCGATGCTGACGGAGCTTTGCCAGTTTCCCGGCGAACGGCTTCGTCATGGCCGCGTTCTCCTTGCCTCCCATCTCGTGGCCTTGTTCCGAGGCGACCCTGTGTGGACTCGGCAGCACTTGCTTCCTTGGTTCGACTGGAAACGCTCCCAAGCCGAGGCACGAGCCGTCTGGAGCGGCTACCTGTGGACGCCTCGCGTCGATCGCCCCCTGATGGATGCGCTCAAGCCCTACTTCCCAGCGACCGCGAGTCACTACGACGACCTCGGCAAGTTCAGAGAGCAGTATGCGTCGCTGTTGACCTTCGTCGCGCTTGACAAGGGCGACGCGTTCACGACGGAGGAACTTCGTGACCACACAGGGCTTCTGCCGCCGGACGGTCTGCACGCCGCTGCCCGGACCCTGAGGCAGTCGCTTGAAGCGGCAGGGGAGCAGCGCGGCGAGTACTGGAACAATCGGGTCGTTCCCTACATAGGAACAACCTGGCCCTCGCGCGCAAGTTGCAAGACGGCAGAGATCGCCGAGGAGTTCGCTCGGTTGTGCATTGCCGCGGGAGAGCACTTCGGCGTCGCGGTGAAGGAGCTGAGGAACTGGCTGAAGCCGATTCGGTGGCCCAGCGCCGTGGTACGACTGCTTGCCGAGTCCGGGCGCTGCGAAGACCAACCTGAGCCCGCGCTCGACCTGCTGAGTGCCGTCGTCGGCGGGAGCACTCAATGGGCGCCTCGCGAACTTCGCAAGTGTCTCGATGGGATCAAATCGGGCTTGCCAGGTTGGTCTGCTGATGACCGGTTCCGGAAGCTGGATGAGGACGCGCGGAAGCGTGAGGGGTGAGGGACTGGGACGACCGCCGGAGTGAGCCCGGATCGCCGCACCGCGACTCGAAGGGCTGGACCGCAGGAGGGGGGGCCGCAGGGCGGGTCAGCTCACGAAGTGTGTAGAAACGTTGACTCTTACATGTAATAGTCGATACTATCGCACATGTCCCGCATCGACCAGTCCACGGCAGCCATCCGGCTCGCTGAGAATCTCGGCGTCATCCGGGTGCGGGATGCGATGGCGCATGGAGTGCACCCCGAGGTTCTCCGACGACTGACCCAGCGCGGTGTGATGGTGAAGGTCGGACGGGGTACCTATGCGCTGGCGTCGGCGGACGCCTCAGCCCACCGTGATCTGGCACTGGCCGCACTCCGCGTTCCGACGGGTGTCGTCTGCCTGCTCTCGGCGCTCTCGTTCCACGAGATCGGAACGCAGTTGCCGCACGAGGTTTGGATGATGATCGATCGACGGGCGCGAACGCCGAACGTCGATCACCCTCCGATCCGATTCGTGCGTGGCTCCGGCACAGTGCTCACAACCGGCCTCCAGCTCGTGGAGATAGACGGTTCTCGTGTTCGCCTGTTCGACCCAGCGAAGACCGTCGTCGACTGCTTTCGCTACCGCCGTCACGTCGGGCTCGATGTCGCGCTCGAGGCGCTGCGCGAGGCGCTCAGGGCACGCCGCTGCACACCCGGCCAGGTCTGGGAGTGTGCGGATCGATGTGGAGTCGGAACGGTCATGCGTCCGTATCTGGAGGCGATGGCATGAGTGCAGCCCCTGAGGATCGATCTCCCGAAGGCATGGCCCATTCGGTCAAGCAGCGCCTGCTGAACCACAGCCGAGGGACCGGCGAGGCCTTCATCTGGTCCTCGTGCGATTCGGCATCGAGCGGCTGCTCTACCGGATCGTCCGAGCGGGATACTCCGACGAGTTCGTCGTCAAGGGGGCGACGCTGGCGCGACGTGGAGCCGATTGGCCGGCGGAACTTCCTGTGGGACTGAGCGAGACCTTCGCGGCAAGTGCAGCGAAGCAGGCTCAATGGGCCGGATTCCTTCGCACGTTCTCTGAATCGCAGACCACGCCCACGCTCGCCACCGTCGTGGAAACGCTTCGTGGATTCCTCACGCCGGTGCTCCAAGTCGACGCGTCGACCGAACAAACCTGGTCCCCTGATGGTCCGTGGAGGTGAGCCGGCCCCGCTCGGCACTCGCCACACCGGCGCACGCATGACTCGACGACGTCGCCGTTGAGCGCGGCGACTGACACGCGGGGACCGAGGCGCCTCGACGACGGCGAGGACCTCGGCATGCTGCTGGCGGAGTCGGGAAAGAGGAATCAGGAAACAGGAACTCGGAACGAGGTCCACAAGGCGTATGTCGGCGTCACTTGCCTGCCAGCGCCTGGCGCGGCCAGGCAAGTGACGCGCGAGCCGTCGAGCGGCTACTCATTCCTCATTCCTATTTCCCCATCCGTGCCGCCCCTGGCCCTCTGGCTCCCGCCTTCTGCGCCTTACCTGATCTCCACCAACTTCACGTTCCGGAAGTGAATCTCGGCGCCCTCCGACTGCAGGCAGATCCTGCCCGGCACTTCGGTCACGTTCCATGCGCGGTTGAGCTCTTCGCCGTTGACCTTGAGG
>Ga0163153_10003044_pt1 | contig 23070 bp, 15 predicted proteins | sample OliLakLV19MP6IB1_FD_148629 | JGI IMG/M metagenome (GOLD analysis project Ga0163153, IMG submission 148629) | Freshwater microbial mat bacterial communities from Lake Vanda, McMurdo Dry Valleys, Antarctica - Oligotrophic Lake LV.19.MP6.IB-1 | ecosystem: Environmental > Aquatic > Freshwater >...
CTTGCCGTCGAAGCCGGTGGTCTTGGCATCGGATTTGCGGATTTCCTCGAGGATCTTGGCCGAGTCGATGAGCGCCTGACCCTGCGCCGTCTGTGCGTTGCCGGAGAAGATGTCCACCAGGCCGGTGTAAAGCGCCGGGTTGAGCACGGATTCACGCATCCACCCGTCGGTGTAGTTGTCGCTTGCCTTCGACGTCGAGCGGTAGAACGCCCCGTTGTAGTCCCAGCCCATCGCCAGGCCCTGGAGGCCCGCGACGAGCCGGTCCTCGGTCGTCTCCGTGCGGTTGGTGCGTCGTCCAGCGTCCTTTCCACGCCATGCGAACGGAAGGTCCCCGGTGGGGCGGATGGTGGCGCCAGCGGGGGTGACGAACGACGTCGGGTAGAAGGGCCCCCCGGCCGGGTACAGGAACGGCCCGTTGCCGAGGAAGTCGTTGATCGGCGTCTCGGACGAGGCGTAAGTCGTTTCGTTCTTGCTGACGTGGTATTCGACGAACGCCTGGTTGTCGCGGTTTATCGCGAAGGTCGCGCGGGCGAACACCGCCTTGCGCTCGAACGGCGGGAAGATGTCCAGCACCGAGGTGAAGTCGTAGCGGCAGTTGGTGCGCAGGGGGTCCGGCGCGCCCGTTGCCGCGTTGATGCGATACGAGCCGCGGTCGGGGATACAGCCGTTCGCGGCGGTGATGTTGTAGGTCACCCCGCCGAAGCTGAAGTTGGCCGGATAGGGGTTGCCGCTGGTGCGCGCGAATCCCATGTCGGGACGGATCGCCGTGCTGCCGAATTCCCGCTGCTGGGCATTGAGCGGCTTGTCCTTCTGGTAGTCGAAGGACGCGACCACGTTGAACCGGTTCTTGTCGAGGTCCCCCCACCCGATCGTGGCGTTGTATTTGCGCGAATCCCCGCCACCGCGGTCGGTGCTGGTGCCGAAGGCCGATACGTCGGCGCCGGTGAAATCTCGGCGCATGATGAAGTTGATCACGCCGCCGATGGCGTCGGTGCCGTAGATCGCCGAGGCGCCGTCCTTCAATACCTCGATGCGCTCCACCGCCGCCAGGGGTATCTGGTTCAGGTTCACGGTCCCGCCCCCGGACGAGTTCAGCGCGTAATTTGAAAGCCGGCGACCGTTCAGCAGGATCAGCGTGTTGGTGCTGCCCAGGCCCCGCAGGTTCGCGGCCGAGAGCCCGGGCGTGCCGGAGTCGCCGACGCCGACGGCGATTGCGTAACCCGCGGAGGTCATCGAGGAAACCTTGTCGAGCAGTTCCGCCGCCGTGGTCACGCCGCTGCGCTGGATGTCTTCGCGCGTTATAACGGTCACCGGAAGCGCGGTCTCACCTTCGATTCGCTTGATGTTCGACCCGGTGACTTCGATCTTCTCGATCTTTTGTGCCTGTTGGGCGTTTGCACCACCCGTCCCAAGGGTCATGGCAAGACCTGCTCCCATGACGTGTGCGAGCGCTACGGATAGCGCCCTTGTTTTGTGTTTCATGGACTCCCTCCCAGGAAATTTGAGGAAACAAAAGAAGCAATGGCGTGCCGAATGTTTTGCAGGTTATTTCATTTTGTTGCAAAGCATTGCGAGCCCATGGTTTCACGTTCCCGGCGGGAATCCAAGAATTGCCGGTGGAGGTGTGGCGGCCACGCAACAAACGGGCGCCCAAAAGAAAAACGCCCCGGAGGTCCGGGGCGTTTCCTTGTTGCGGGTACTGCCGCGTATTACTTGAACGCGTAGGACACCATTGCGTACACCACGCGGGCGCGCGGATCGTAGTACGACGGGTCGAAGCCGCTCTGGAACGAGTTCTGCTGGTTCGTCACAGGCGGATTCGTGTCGAGCACGTTCTTGGCGCCGAGCGTCACGGTGAGGTTCTTCATGCCACGCCAGGCGAGTTGCAGGTCCCACAGCGACAGCGAGCTGACCGTACGCTCGTTGCCGTCGAAGTCCGTCTGCGCGTCGGTGTACGAACTCTGGTACGAGTTGCCGAGGACGACCGTCCACGGGCCGTTGTCCCAGCTGACCGACTGGTAACTCTTGAAGCGCGGCGAAACACCCGTGACCGGGGAGCCCAGCGTGTTCGAGACGAAGCCCGCGTAGGTGCCGTCGGTCTGCTGGCTGTCGTACTTGATGTAGTACGAGCCCGTCATGTTGAAGCGGAAACGGCCAACCGGCGTCGGAGGAGCCGAGAACTGGATGTTGGCATCCAGGCCCTGGATCTTGACGCCACCCAGGTTCAGGTAGCGTTGGTCGATCTGCAGGATGCGTCCCGGCAGGCCGCCGGAAGCCGGAGCGCGCGTCACGAGGTTGCCGTACTGGTCGAGATCGCCCAGGACCGTAGCCGGTGCGATGCCGTTGGTGATGCTTTCCTTCAGGTAAAGGTCGTACCAGTCCAGGCTCAGCGACCAGCCCTGGGCGGGTTCGAACACGATACCGGCAGACCACTGCGTCGACTTCTCAGGCGCCAGGTTGGGGTTGCCACCGAACTGCACACCGAACTGCGTGTTGCAATCGTTGGAGTCGGCGGTGACCGGGCAACGCAACGGGTCGGAAAGACCCGTGGCCGACACGCCCTGGATGTTGGGCGTCCAGAGCTGGTACAGCGACGGCGCGAGGAAGCCCGTGCCGTAGGAGGTGCGCAGCAGCAGGTTACGCGTCGGCTGGAAGCGCAGGCTGTATTTCGGGTTGGTGGTGCTGCCGAAGTCGCTGTAGTGGTCACGGCGAACCGCGATGTTGCCTTCCAATGTCTTCAGCAGCGGGATGTTCACCTCGGCGAAGATCGCGTTCGAGTCACGATCGCGATTCACCGCCAGCACGTTGCCGCCGAAGCCCGACAGGTCGCCGGAGGCGAGCACCGGGGCCGGGGTCTGGCTGAAGTCTTCCTTGCTGGCCTGGAAACCGGCGGCGATGGCGACACGGCCGGCCGGCAGGTTGAACAACTCGCCCGAGATCTTGCCGTCTATGACGTTGGATTCCGCCTTGCCGTCGAACACCTTGCCGCGGAAGTTGGTGGCGGCGACGGCGTCCTGTATGGCCTGGGTGTTCGGGCCGAACAGGTTGACGTTGCCAGAACGCAGGACCGGCAGGGCCAGCGAGTAGAGCGGGAAGCCACCGTTGAGCGCCTGCTCCGTGGTGCCTTCGTTATGCGTGAACGAACCGTCCCAGTCCCAGTTACCGAAGCTGCCCTTGAGGCCGCCGACGATCTGGAACTGCTCGTTGGTGTCGGTCGAGTCCCGGTTGCCGTTCAGCACCGCGCGATAGCGCACGTTGAGCGGCTGGCCGTTGACGCCCGCGGCAGTGGCGAGGGCCGTCGGGTAGAACGGCGTGCCCGGCTGCACCAGGATGTCGGATCGGAATTCACCGTCCGGGCCATAGGTGAACTGGTCCGAGATCGGCACCGGCTGGATGACGAAGTTGTTTTCCTGCTTGGAGTAGTTGCCGCTGACGTAGCCCTGCAGGTTGTTGGTGAACTGGATGGTGCCGGAGCCGAAGACGTTGAAGGTCTCGACTTTCGGGATCATCTGCACGCCGGGCTGGCGCGCCGGGTCGTAGAAGCAACGCTCGCCGAGGTCCGGGAAGTACGTCGACGGGTCGCAGTTCGGGAAGCCCGGGGAGGTGATGCCGCCGGTCGAGATGTGGCCGGGGAACGTGTTGCCCGAGATGCCGATCAGGCCCGTGCCGATGTTCACCGAGGTGTTGGAGAAGTTGCGCGCGCGCTGCTCAAGCGGGTTCTGCTTGTCGTACTGGGCCGCCACGAAGACGTTGAAGCGGTCCTTGCTCAGGTCGCCGAAGCCGACGGCGCCCTTGTACGTGGTCTGGCTGCCGTCGGGGCCGGGGCCGCCGCGGGTCGGGGTGCTGTAGTAGACCGAGGCTTCGGCGCCGCGGTAGTCCTTGCGCACGATGAAGTTGATCACGCCGGCGATGGCATCGGAGCCGTAGATCGCGGAGGCGCCGTCGAGCAGCACTTCGACACGTTCGATGGCGTTGAACGGGATGGTTGTGAGGTTGACGCCCTGCACGCCCTGGATTTCGCCCGCGAAGCTGTTGAGGCGCTTGCCGTTCAGCAGCACGAGGGTGCGCCCGCCCTGCAGGCCGCGCAGCGAGGCGGTGTTGGCGCTGAAGGTGAGCGCGCCGATGGTGTTGGCGATCGAGACGTTGCCCGCGCTGTTGTTCGCCGCGACGAGGTTCAGCAATTCGTATGCGTTGGTCGCGCCGCTTTTCTCGATGTCTTCCCGGGTGATCACCACGATGGCCGACGGGCCCTCGCCTTCAACACGTTTGATGTTGGATCCCGTGACCTCGATCTTTTCGATCTTCTGGGCCTGCTGCGCGTACGCCGGCGCCGAAGCTACCGTCAACGCGACGCCGGCGCCGATGATCGGCGCGAGCGCGAACGAAAGCTGCTTCAATTTTGAATTCATTGTTTGGAACCCCAGGTAGTGAGAATTTTTAAGAAAAACAGAGACTTGATGGAGGCGGTTGCGCGGTGCATACGCGCTTTTTATCGTCCTTCCAGAGCCGTTGACACGGCTTGGATGATAGCGAGACTCATCGATTTCTCCAACAATATTTTCCATGATGTTGCAGAAATGCAACACGCCAACTCCTCGTTTTTGAAGGCCTTTGGGGATAAATGGAAATGAAAAGGGGGCCCGGAGGCCCCCTTTTTTGTTACGGCGTTTTTTCGCCTTACATCTTCCAGGTCACGCCCAGGCGGAACTGGCGGCCCCGGGGGTCGTACATGCTGAAGTCGTAGTTGAAGGTCGAGCTGAAGCCCGGATCGAGATACGGCAGCTTGTTGGTCAGGTTGACCACCGAGCCCTGCACCGACAGGTTCTTCGTCAGCTGGTACTTGGCGAAGATGTCGTACGTGATGTACGACGGCACCCGCTCCGGATACACACCCGTCTGGAAGCGCGGATCCCCCGGGGCGAAAAACGAGCCCGCGAGGAAGTCCTGCCGGTAGTGGCGGATGTAGTTGCCGGTCAAGGTGCTGGAAAGGCCACCCATGTCCCAGTCGAGCGCCAGTTGGCCGCGCACGCGCGGCAGCGTGCTTGTGCCCTGGCCGTTGGTGCCCGCGTATTCGACGCCGTCCTGCTCGTACGAATCGACGTAGGAGACGTTGGCGCGGGTGGTCCAGCGACCGGCGCCCGTGTTCATGCGGTAACGCATCTCGAAGTCCCAGCCGTTCGTGACCAGCTTCGATGCATTGAAGTAGTTCGCGAACACCGTGACGATGTTTCCGGTGATGGGGTCGCGGATCACGCGGGTGGGGTCACCCTCGTCGACGATGCCCTGGAAGCTCGGGGCAAGCACGATGTTGCGCCAGTCGATCTTGTAGTAGTTCACGCCGACGTTGAAGTTCTGCGACGGCTCGAAGATCGCGCCGACGGTCCAGCTTTCCGACTTCTCGGCCTCGAGGTTCGGGTTGCCGGCGAAGACGCCCGAGATCTGCACGTTGGTGGCGCCCGTGACCGGGTCGTTCACCTGTGTGAAGAACGTGGCGACCGAAGGGGAGATTTCCGGCAGGGTCGGGGCGCGGAAGCCCTTGCCCCAGTTGGCGCGCAGCAGCAGCGCATCGGTGACCTTGAACTTCAGGCCGGCCTTCGGGACCGTGGAGGAGCCGTAGTCGCTGTAGTGGTCGTAGCGGCCGGCGACCGAGGCTTCGATCGCGCGCGTGATCGGCAGGGAGAGCTCGCCGAAGATGGCGTAGTTGTCGCGCTTGCCATCCGTGGCCGTGATGCCCTGGCCGAGCACATCGCCGCTGGTGGCGGTCACGTCGGGGCGGTCCTGCAGCTTCTCGTTGCGGAACTCGCCGCCGAGCGCCAGGCCGGCGTTGCCGCCCGCCATCTTCCACAGTTCCGTGCTGGCGCGGGTGTCGAAGAACGCGAGTTCCGACGTCGCCTCGCGCTTGACGTTGGCGCGCATCAGCGCCCGCGTCGCCTCGGATGTCTGGGACGGACGATCCAGGTTCAGCGGGGTGTTGGTGACAAGGGGCACCGGCGGCTGCGGCGCGGCCGAGATACCGAGGACCGCGCTGGTGCCGCTCTTCGTGAGGCGGTTCACGTTGTTCTGTTCGATCTCGTTGCGCGAGAAGCTGAAGGCGCTGTCGAAATCCCAGTTGCGCACGGTGTACGCGAGGCCCACCAGGAGGCGCATCGTATCCGAATTGGTTTCCTGGTCACGGGTGCCGAAGTCCTGCATGTTGCCGGTGATGCGGGCGTTCGAGCTGAACGGGTTGCCGGCAGCGCCAGGGGCGAAGTTCGCGGTGTAGGCGAACGGCTTCAGGCCGGCATCCGTGGGTTGCAGGCCCGTCGTGTTGAAGAACGGCGCGGTGAACACCTGGAAGTTCTCCACGCGCGACAGGCCGAGCTCGGCGTAGCCGGTCACGTTGGGCGAGAACTCCTTGGTGAAGCGCGACAGGAAGCCGAAACGCTCGGACTTCGGCAGCGCCGTGACCTGGTTGTTGATGTCCTTGGCGCAGAACGTGTTGGATTCGAGCGCCTGAGCCGAGGTGGCACCCAGCAGGCCGCGTTCGATCGCTTGCAATCCGTTGAGCACGAAGCCGCCGCCCTGCGCGCACTCGCTGATGGCGCGGAAGTTGTTGGTCAGCGTGTTGGTGGCGCTCAACTGGCGCCACGTGCCGCCGGCCGTGAGCGACTGGAAGTTGCGACCGCCGGCATAGCGGCCGCGGTAGTCGCGGGATCCGCCGAAGTCGGTATCGCCGAGGGCGAGGTGCTCGCGCTTGTAGTAGTCAAAGGTGGCGAAGCCGGACCAGCGGTCGCGCGCGAGGTCGCCGAAGCCGGCGGTTGCGTTGAAGCGATAGTCGTTCTTGCCTTCGGAGTAGCCACCTTGGGCGCTCACCTCCATGCCCTTGTAATCCTTGCGCAGGATCACGTTCACGACGCCGGCGATGGCGTCGGAGCCGTACACGGCGGAGGCGCCGTCCTTCAGGATCTCGATGCGCTCGACCGCGGCGCTCGGGATGGAGTTCAGGTCAACAAAGGAGTCCTGGAGGTTCTGCGCGAAACCGTAACCGGCGGTGCGGCGGCCGTTGAGCAGCACCAGCGTGGTTTTCTGCCCGAGGCCACGCAGCGAGATGCCGGCGGCGCCCGATGCGAAGCTGTTGGCGAAACTTTCGCCGAAGCTGCCGCCCGAGTTCGAGGGGATGTTGCGCAGGACATCGGCAACGGTGGCCTGGCCGGTGCGCTCGATCTGGTCGCGAGTGATGATCTCGACGGGAGCAACCGTTTCCTGGTCAACGCGCTTGATGTTGGAGCCGGTCACCTCGATCCTTTCGACTCGCTGGGCCTGTTGGGCGTGAGCCGTTGTCGCGATGACGGAAACCGCCACACCCGCGCCCAGGGCTTGCACGAGGGCGCTGGACAGTTTTTTCCTTTTGATTTCCTTCATGGATTCTCCCGAACTTGTGGTTGGAGTTGATGCAGGGGATTTGGATAGTTTGAAGTGGCGTTCAGATACGGACTTTTATGATCCGCGAAGAATAGCGACGTAACTGCCAAAACTCCAACAGGTTATTTCAGTTTGTATCCTTTATGCAACATGTGGTGGCGCCGTGAAACATCGCTGGGCCGTTCACGGGCGTGCAAGATCGCCGACGTTCGCCCCTTAATCGGGGCGGCCGGCCGGATTCGGACGGGTGCCTAGGGAATCGCTACCAAGCGATGGAAACGCGCGCTCCGCCGAGGGGGGAGTGGCTGATGGAGGCCTCGCCCCCATGCCAGCGCGCTACCTGGCGCACGATGGCAAGGCCGAGGCCGAAGCCGCCCGAGTCGCGGGCGCGGCTTTCGTCCAGGCGCACGAACGGTTCGAACAGGCGCTCGCGGTCGCTGGCCTGGATGCCCGAGCCGTCGTCGTCCACGTGGATGACGGTCCGGCCGTCCTCGCGCAGCAGCGTGACGCTCACCGTCGAGCGCGCGTGCATGCGCGCATTTCGCAGCAGGTTCACGACCGCGCGCGCCATGTAGCGCGGCTCGCAGCGCACTGCTTCCAGCGCCACTTCGGACCGGATCTCGACCTCCGGCGCAGCCGTGTCGCCGCGCGCGTCGGCCAGGACGTCTTCCAGCCACGGTTCGGCCGGAACGCTCTGCAGGCTGGTGACCGGCGACCCCCGCTCGAGCTTGGCGTAGTCGAGCAATTCCGAGGTGAGCTCGTCGATTTCACCGATATCGCGCTCCATGCGGGCGAGGAACCTGTCCTTGCCCTCGGCGCCCGGCTCCTCGCGGGCGAGTGAATGGCTGAATCGAAGGCGCGTAAGGGGCGTTCGAAGCTCGTGAGAAACGGCGCTGGTGAGGGTTCGGTGCGACTGCATGAGCGAGGCGACCCGTTGTGTCATCAGGTTGAAGGCCTCTGCCAGTTCACGCAACGCCGAATGGCGCCCGACCATCGCGCGCGCCTCGAACTGCCCGGCGCCGACCGCGTCGGCCGCGCGGCGCATCTCCAGCAGGTCGCGCCAGAAAGGGCGCACCCAGAAGAAGACAGCGCGGCGACGGGCGAACTCGATCGCCCAGTTCGCCAGGTAGGTAATCATGCGCACCCTGGCCGTATTGGTGCCGGGGTAGTCGATGGCCACCACGGCGCCGCCCGCGCGAAGGCGCCTGGCCAGGGTGAAGCCGCCGCCATCGCGGTCGAGGGACACGATCGCGCCGTTGCCGAAAGCCTCGACCTGTTCCGGCCTGAAGCGCTCGCGCTCGGCAAACGTCTCGCCGGTCGTCAGGCGCGCGGGCACGCCGAGCCCGGCGGCAAGCTCCCTGAAGCGCAGGGGCCATTGGTCGCGCGGCAACCCCGCCAGTGCCTCGTCGATGAGATGGAAGGTCGGGACGAATCGCACCCGGAAATCAACCTTGATGGAGGTTTCCTTCCAGATGAAGTCCATGAGCTGGATCTGCAGCAGGAACGAAACCACCAGCGTGGCGAGCAATACGCCGTAGAGCTTGAGGAAAAGGTGGATCACCGGAGGGGCGGGGTGTTACCAGTTGGACGGGCTGAACAGGTAGCCCACGTTGCGGATCGTCTTGATGCGTTCGGCGCTGTCGACGAGGTCGCCGAGCTTGCGCCGAAGCCGGTAGATGCGGCAGTCGACCGATCGGTCGGATCCGTCGTAGTCGAGGCTGCGAAGCTTGTTGAGGATGTCGTTGCGTGACAGGACCTTGCCGGCGTGCCGGGCCAGCAGCCACAGCAGGTCGAATTCCGAACTGGTGAGATCGACCGGCTTGGCGCCCAGGCGCACCGAACGTGATGCGGTATCGATTTCGAGGGAGCCAAAAACAATGGTGTCCCCCGTGGAGGTGCCGCGCTCGCGCATCCCCGCCCGCCGAAGGATGGCGCGCACGTGCGCAAGGAGAACCCGCGGCTGGACCGGCTTGGGAATGAACTCGTCGGCCCCGAGCTCCAGGCCGACAACGCGGTCGAAATCCTCGTCGCGCGCGGTCAACATCATGATGGGTAGCGTCGCGCCGCGCGCTCGCAGTTCGCGGCAGATCTCGAAGCCGTCGAGCCCCGGCAGCATCACGTCGAGCAGCAGCAGGTCGGGTGCGAGCTCGTGTGTCTTCTCGATCGCCCCGTCGCCCCGATTGATCCAGTGCATCTCGAGGCCGTTGCGCCCGAGGTACTCGCCCTTTTGCCTCGTTTTCGATGCGGGATTTGCTGATGGGCCGATGCTACGGAAGCGCATAATTCGGTCTGTAGCGCTTTGTCGCGGAATGTTATGCAAGGTCACCGGCCATGGGGGGTGACGGGGCCGCGGGGCAGGGCCCCGAAGGGCGGCGCAGGTCGCTGTCGGTGGGCGAATCGTGCTAAAATCTCGCGGTTCTGGGGAAGGGATGGGCGTCAGCGCCCATTTTTTGTTTGTGGAATCGAATTTGTGAGTGGTGCCGCGCTCGATACGCGCGAAAGCTGGCTTCGGGAAACCCTCGAGGGGCTCGGTTACGAGCTCGTGGACCTCGAGTCTTCCCGTGGCGGACTCTTGAGGATCTTCATCGATTCTCCGCGCGGGATTTCGGTGGAGGACTGCGCGCGGGTGAGCAACCACCTGACGCGCGCATTTGCGGTCGAGGAAATCGAATACGAGCGCCTGGAGGTGTCTTCGCCGGGGCTCGATCGGCCGCTCAAGCGGGCCGAGGATTACGTGCGGTTTGCGGGACAGAAGGCGAGCCTGAGGCTGAAGCTGCCGCGCGAAGGGCGCAGGCGCTTCGAGGGAACGCTCGCCGGCGTGCAGGATGGCAGCGTGCTGCTGGACGTGGAAGGGAAAAAAGAGGCATTCGCGCTGGCTGATATCGATCGCGCCCGGTTGGTGCCGGACGTTTGAAAGGGTTGGAGGTTTTCAGGTCATGAGTCGGGAAATTCTGCTGCTGGTCGACGCGCTTTCGCGCGAAAAAAACGTTGCCAAGGACACCGTGTTCCTTGCGCTCGAGATGGCGCTCGCCTCGGCCACCAAGAAGCGCTTCAAGGACGAGGTGGACGTGCGCGTCGAGATCGACCGCGAATCGGGCGACTACAGCGCCTTTCGCCGCTGGACCGTCGTGCCCGACGAGGAGCATGAAGAGCCCGCGCACCAGATCGCGATCACCGACGCGGTGGCGGAGAATTCCGACGCGCAGCTGGGTGACGTCATCGAGGAGCCGCTCGAAGCCGAAACCTTCGGGCGCATCGGCGCCCAGGCCGCCAAGCAGGTCATCCTGCAGAAGATCCGCGACGCGGAGCGCGAGCAGATCCTCAACGATTTCCTCGATCGCGGCGAATCGCTCGTGACCGGCACCGTCAAGCGCGCAGAACGCGGCAGCCTCATCGTCGAGTCGGGCCGCGTGGAAGCGCTGCTGCCGCGCGACCAGCTGATCGCGAAGGAAAACCTGCGCGTGGGCGACCGTGTGCGCGCCTACATCGCGAAGATCGACCGCGCCGCGCGCGGGCCGCAACTGATCCTTTCGCGCATCGCCCCGGATTTCCTGGTGAAGCTTTTCGAGCTCGAGGTGCCCGAGATCGAGGAAGGCCTGCTCGAGATCAAGGCCGCCGCCCGCGACCCGGGGCTGCGCGCGAAGATCGCGGTCAAGTCGAACGATCCGCGCATCGACCCGGTGGGAACATGCGTCGGCATGCGCGGCTCGCGCGTCCAGGCGGTCACCCAGGAGCTGGCGGGAGAGCGCGTCGACATCATCCTGTGGTCGCCCGAACCCGCGCAGTTCGTGATCAACGCCCTGGCCCCGGCCGACGTGACGTCGATCGTGGTGGACGAGGAGCGCCATTCGATGGACGTGGTGGTGGCCGAGGACCAGCTCGCGCTGGCCATCGGCAAGGGCGGGCAGAACGTGCGCCTGGCCTCCGAGCTCACCGGCTGGCAGCTCAACATCATGACCACGGAAGAGCGCGAGCAGAAGAGCGAGGAAGAAACCAGCGTCGTGCGCGCGCTTTTCATGGAAAAGCTCGACGTCGACGAGGAGGTCGCCGAGATCCTGGTGAAGGAAGGCTTCACCTCCCTCGATGAAGTGGCGTACGTGCCGATCAACGAGATGCTCGAGATCGAGGACTTCGACGAGGAAACCGTCAACGAGCTGCGCAGGCGAGCCCGCAACGCGCTCCTTACCGAGGCGATCAAGAGCGAAGAGACGGTGGAGCATGCCGCCGAAGACCTGCAGAGCATGGAGGGTATGGACAACCAGACCGCCCGCGTGCTCGCGTCCAAGGGCATCACCACCATGGATGCGCTCGCCGACCTCGCGGCCGACGAGCTCACCGAAATGACCGGCATGGATGCCGAACGCGCCACGAAACTCATCATGACGGCGCGTGAACCGTGGTTCAAGGAACAGCCGCAAGCCTGAAGCGCGGCGGCAGAGGAATAGGTAGCAAATGGCCAAATCGAACGTCACCCAATTCGCCGAGGAGCTGAAGCTCCCGGTCTCGTTGCTGCTCGAGCAGCTGCAGGCCGCCGGCGTGAAAAAGAAGGCCGGCGACGACGCGATCACCGAACAGGACAAGACGCAGCTGCTCGACCACCTGCGCGAGATGCACGGCAACAAGGAAGAAAAGAAGAAGATCACGCTCACGCGCAAGCAGACCACCGAGATCAAGAAATCGGACGCGACCGGCAAGGCGCGCACGATCCAGGTCGAGGTGCGCAAGAAGCGCACCTTCGTGAAGGTCGACAAGCCCGCAGAGCCGGTGGTGCCGGAACCGCCGAAGGTAGTCGCCCCGCCGGCCCCGATCATCAACGAGGAAGAGGCGAAGAAGCGCGAGGCCGAAGCCAGGCGCCAGGCCGAACTCGCCTCGCGCCAGGCCGCCGAGGCCGAATCGAAGGCCAAGCGCGTCACCAGGAAAAAGGCCGACGAGGCCGCACCCGCCGTGGCCGATGCGCCAGCGCCCGCCGCGGCCGACGCGGAAGCGCCGAAGAAGAAACGCGTCATCCGCAAGAAAGGCGAAGAACTCGCCACCGAAGCGGAAGCGCCCGTGCTGGTCGAGGTCAAGGCCGAGGCCAAGCCGGAGCTCGCCGCGCCTGCCGCACCGGGAGCGCCTGCGGCTCCTGGCGCGCCCGCCACCGAGGGCACCTTGCATCGTCCCGTGCTCAAGCCGGGCGAAGCCAGCAAGAAGGGCCCGAAGCGCGCCGCCAAGCCGGCATCGTCCTGGTCGGACGACCAGGCGCGCCGCCGTGGCATCAAGACCCGTGGCGACGCCTCCGGCGGCCGCGACGGCTGGCGCTCGCGCGCCGGCGGGGGGCGCCACCGCGACGACGACGGCGTCAGCTCGTTCGCCGCGCCCTCGGAGCCGAAGGTCATCGAGGTGCCGATCCCGGAAACCATCAGCGTGGGCGACCTCGCGCACAAGATGAGCGTCAAGGCGGCCGAGGTCATCAAGGTGATGATGAAGATGGGCACCATGGTCACCATCAACCAGGTGATCGACCAGGACACGGCGATGATCGTGGTCCAGGAGATGGGCCACGTCGGCAAGGCCGCGAAACTCGATGACCCGGAATCCTTCCTGGCCGAGGCCGCCGCAGAGGACGAGAGCAATTTCGTGACGCGTCCGCCGGTGGTGACGGTCATGGGCCACGTCGACCACGGCAAGACCTCCCTGCTCGACGCGATCCGCAAGGCGCGCGTCGCGGTGGGTGAAGCGGGCGGCATCACGCAGCACATCGGCGCTTACCACGTGGAAACCGCGCGCGGCGTGATCACGTTCCTGGATACGCCGGGCCACGAGGCGTTCACGGCCATGCGCGCGCGCGGCAGCCAGGTCACCGACCTGGTGATCCTGGTCGTGGCGGCGGACGACGGCGTCATGCCGCAGACGATCGAGGCGATCGCCCATGCCAAGGCGGCGAAGGTGCCGGTGGTGGTGGCGGTCAACAAGATGGACAAGCCCGGCGCCAATCCGCAGCGCATCAAGAACGAGCTTCTGTCGCACGAGATCGTGTCGGAAGAGCTCGGAGGCGATACCCAGTTCGTGGAGGTCTCGGCCAAGACCGGCGAGGGCATCGACAAGCTGCTCGAATCGATCCAGCTGCAGGCCGAAGTGCTCGAGCTCAAGGCGCCGGTGAACGCTCCGGCAAAAGGCGTGGTCATCGAATCGCGCCTCGACAAGGGCCGCGGCCCGGTCGCGACGGTGCTGGTCATGTCGGGCACGCTCAAGAAAGGCGACGTGCTGCTCGCCGGCGCCGTATTCGGGCGCGTTCGCGCGATGAACGACGAAAACGGCAAGCCGGTCACCGAGGCCGGCCCGGCGATCCCGGTGGAGATCCAGGGGCTGCAGGACGTGGCTCGCGCGGGTGACGACATCGTTGTACTCACCGACGAGCGCAAGGCGCGCGAGATCGCCCTCTTCCGCCAGGGCAAGTTCCGCGACGTGAAGCTCGCGAAGCAGCAGGCCGCCAAGCTCGAGAACGTGTTCGACCAGCTCACCGAAGGCGCCAAGCCGCTCGCCCTCATCATCAAGGCGGACGTGCAGGGTTCCTATGAAGGCCTTGCCAACGCGCTGACCAAGCTCTCGACCGATGAAGTGAAGGTCAACATCGTCCACAGCGCCGTGGGTGGCATCACGGAATCGGACATCAACCTCGCGCTTGCCTCGAAGGCCGTGGTGATCGGCTTCAACTCGCGTGCCGACGCCGCCGCCCGCAAGCTCGCCGAACACTCGGGCGTGGACATCCGCTACTACAACATCATTTACGAAGCGGTCGACGACGTGAAGGCCGCGATCAACGGCATGCTGGCGCCGGAGCGCAAGGAATCGGTGCTCGGCATGGTGGAGATCCGAAATGTCTTCCGCATCTCCAAGGTCGGCACCGTGGCGGGCTGTTATGTCACCGACGGCGTGATTCGCCGCAGCTCCTCGGTGCGCCTGCTGCGCGGCGGCGTGGTCGTGCACACCGGCGAGCTCGATTCCCTGAAGCGATTCAAGGACGACGTGCGCGAGGTCAAGTCGGGATTCGAATGTGGCCTTTCCCTCAAGGGCTACAACGAGATCCAGCTCGGCGACCAGCTCGAGGTGTTCGAGGTGGTCGAGGTGGCGCGCACGCTCGCCTGATAGCGGCGCGCCCCGAAGTCCCGCATGAGCACCGCGCGAAGCGCACGCATCGCCGACCAGATCCAGCGCAGCCTGGCGGACCTGATTCGCGCCGAGGTGCGCGATCCGAGGGTCGGCATGGTCACGCTCACCGGCGTGGAGCTCTCACGCGACCAGTCCCATGCGAAGGTGTTCTTCACCATCCTCAATGGCGACGACGAGGCCGCGCTCGAGGGATTGCAGCGCGCGGCCGGTTTCCTGCGCAGCGAGCTCGCCCATCGCCTCACCACTCGCAAGGTCCCGGAACTGCATTTCGCGTTCGACGAATCGGTGGAGCGGGGCGTACGCCTCTCCCGCCTGATCGACGAGGCGGTCAATCCGCCCAAGCCGGCGGCCAAACCCCGGGCCCGAAGCAAGCGCTAGATTGGCCGCGGTCAATCCCGATGGGGTCCTGCTGCTCGACAAACCGCCGGGCTTCTCGTCGACCCAGGCACTGGCTCGCTCGAAGCGCCTCCTCGCCGCCCGCAAGGCCGGCCACACTGGCACCCTTGACCCGTTTGCAACCGGCTTGTTGCCGCTGGCGTTCGGCGAGGCGACCAAGTTTTCCCGCTTCCTGATCGATTCAACAAAAACGTACGTCGCCACGCTGCAGCTTGGCGTCGAATCCACCACCGGCGACCCCGAGGGAGTCCTGACGCCGCAGCGTGAAGTTAACGTCAATTCGGTGCTTATAGACGATGTTCTGGCCCGATTCATGGGTATCCAGGATCAGATTCCACCCATGCACTCGGCAGTCCACATCGATGGTCGCAGACTCTATGAGTGGGCGCGGGAAGGCATCGAGGTCGAGCGCCCGGCGCGCCGCATCAACATCTCGGAGCTGCGCCGGCTCGAATTCGGCCAGAACCGCCTCGTGATCCAGGTCACCTGCTCGAAGGGCACCTACGTGCGAACCCTGGCCATGGACATCGGCCGGGCGCTTGGGTGCGGGGCGTATCTGACCGGCCTGCGCCGCACGGTGGTGGGAGGCTTCCGGTTGTCGGAGGCCACGACCCTGGAGGCGCTCCAGGCATTGGGTGTGGGGGGTGCACGCGCCCGGCTGCTCCCGGTGGAGATCATGGTTCGGGGATTGCCACGCTGCGACTGCCCGGCGGAGGCGGCGCTGCGGTTTACCCAAGGCCAGGTCGTACCTTGCGAAGGGGCGATCGAAGGGGGCGAATACGCCCTGTTCGGGCCCACGGGAACGCTTCTGGGGGTGGGCCGCGCTGGCGTGCCGGGACGGGTTTCGCCCCTGCGCCTGCTGGCCACCGGAGACTGCGCCAAGCGCCCTGATTTTGCTTGAGATTGCCCCCCGTTTTACGCTAAAATCGATCTTTCACCGAGTGCAAATCGAGAGAGTTGGGGATTTAACCATGGCCGTCACCACAGAAGACCGCGCGCGCATCGTCGCGGAACACCAGCGCAAGCAGGGCGACACGGGTTCGCCCGAAGTGCAGGTCGCGCTGCTGACCTCGCGCATCAACATGCTTTCCGAGCACTTCAAGAAACACGTCAAGGATTTCCATTCGCGCCGCGGGCTGCTTCGGCTCGTCAGCCAGCGCCGCAGCCAGTTGGACTACCTCAAGCGAAGCAATGTCGAGGTGTATCGCTCGTTGATCGAGCGCCTCGGCCTGCGCAAGTAAGGTCGCTGCCGGAACCCTGAACCCCGCGACAGCTCGCATCGAGCGTTCGCGGGGTTTTCTCTTTCCGGCGGTCCCTTCCAACCCGGCAGCCGGGCACGAGCCCGCGCCAGCCTCCAGAAGAACAGGATTCCATCGTGAAATCGATCAAGAAGACATTTTCGTTCGGGCGCCACCAGGTAACCCTTGAGACCGGGGAAATCGCCCGCCAGGCCGACGGCGCCTGTCTGGTGACCATGGACGACACCGTGGTGCTGGTGACCTGCGTCGGTCGCGCCGACGTCAAGGCCGGCCAGGACTTCTTCCCGCTCACCGTCGACTACCAGGAGCGGACCTACGCCGCGGGCCGCATTCCTGGCGGCTTCTTCAAGCGCGAGGGCCGTCCCTCGGAGAAGGAAGTCCTCACGTCCCGCCTGATCGACCGTCCGCTGCGTCCGCTTTTCCCGTCCGGCTTCTACAACGAAGTGCAGGTGATCGCGACCGTCCTGTCGATCAACGCCGAAGTCGATTCCGACATCGTGGCGATGATTGGCGCTTCCGCCGCGGTCACTTTGTCGGGCATCCCGTTCGAAGGCCCGATCGGCGCCGCGCGCGTGGGCTACATCGATGGCGAATACATCCTCAACCCGTCCAAGACCGAACTCGAGACTTCCCAGCTCAATCTGGTGGTCGCGGGCACGGAAACCGCCGTGCTGATGGTGGAATCCGAGGCGAACGAGCTGTCCGAGGAGATCATGCTCGGAGCAGTCGTGTTCGGCCATGAGGGGATGCAGGCCGCGATCCAGGCCATCAACGACCTCGCCGATGAAGGGGGCAAGGACGATTGGGACTGGGAGTCCCCCGCGGAAGACGCCGTGCTGGTCGAAAAGATCCGCGCGCTGGTCGAATCCGACCTCAACGACGCCTATCGCATGAAGTCCAAGTCGCTGCGTTCGACGCGCCTGGATGAAATCAAGAAGAAGGTCTGGGACGCCTGCGTCCTGGTCGAGGAAAACCCGGCGGACGCAAACGTCGCGCGCGGCATCCTCAAGGACATGGAAGCCAAGATCGTCCGCGGCCAGATCCTGAACGGCGAACCGCGCATCGACGGGCGCAACACCCGCACCGTGCGTCCGATCTCCATCCGCCCGACGCTGCTGCCGCGCGTGCACGGCTCCGTGCTCTTCACCCGTGGCGAGACCCAGGCGCTGGTCACCACGACGCTCGGCACCGGCCAGGACGAACAGCGCATCGATTCGCTCCAGGGCGAGTTCACGGAGCGCTTCATGCTCCATTACAACTTTCCCCCGTATTCGACCGGCGAAACCGGCCGTGTCGGTACGCCGAAGCGCCGCGAAATCGGCCACGGCCGCCTCGCCAAGCGTGCGCTGCTCGCCGTGCTTCCGAGCAAGGAAGATTTCGGCTACACGTTGCGCGTTGTCTCGGAAGTCACGGAATCCAATGGTTCCTCCTCGATGGCATCGGTCTGCGGCGGTTGCCTCTCGCTGATGGACGCGGGCGTCCCGCTGAAAGGGCACGTCGCGGGCATCGCCATGGGCCTCATCAAGGACGGCGGGCGCTTCGCGGTGCTCACCGACATCCTGGGCGACGAAGACCACCTCGGCGACATGGACTTCAAGGTTGCGGGCACCGATCAGGGCATCACCGCGCTGCAGATGGACATCAAGATCCTCGGCATCACCAAAGAGATCATGAAGGTCGCGCTCGACCAGGCCAAGGAAGGCCGCCTGCACATCCTGGGCATCATGAAATCGGCCGTGCCGGGCCCGCGCGAAGAGCTCTCGCAGCACGCCCCGCGCGTGATGAAGATGAAGATCAACCCGGACAAGATCCGCGAAGTGATCGGCAAGGGCGGCAGCGTGATCCAGGCGCTCACGCGCGAGACCGGCACCACGATCGACATCGAGGACGACGGCACCATCTCGGTGGCCTGCCTTTCGGAGGAAGCGGGCATCGCCGCGATGGAGCGCATCCGCGCCATCACCGCAGAGGTGGAAGTCGGCCGCGTGTACGAAGGCCCGGTGCTGCGCCTGCTCGATTTTGGCGCGATCATCCAGCTGCTACCCGGCAAGGATGGCCTGCTGCACATCTCGCAGATCGCCCACGAGCGCGTCAATGCCGTCTCCGATTACCTGAAGGAAGGCCAGGTCGTGAAGGTAAAGGTCCTGGAAGCAGACGACAAAGGCCGGGTGCGGCTGTCGCGCAAGGCGCTGCTCGATGCGCCGGCGCGCCAGGAATCGCCGCCCGCGGCCCCGGCGGAGTCGACGTCGCAGTAACGTTATAATTCGGCGTTCGTCCGAGCGGGCTGTCTTGCGCCGCCGGACGGACGGGCGGTCGCCGGTGGAGAGGGTTCATCGCGCGGCCGTTCAGTGTGCGGGGTGTAGCGCAGTCTGGTAGCGCACTTGCTTTGGGAGCAAGATGTCGCAGGTTCGAATCCTGTCACCCCGACCCGCCCCTTCAGAATTCGGATACGCGCCCGTAGCTCATCCGGATAGAGCACCGGCCTTCTAAGCCGGGGGTAACAGGTTCGAATCCTGTCGGGCGTGCCAAACACCAGCTTTATGGTGGCTGTAGCTCAGCGGTAGAGTCCTGGATTGTGATTCCAGTCGTCGTGGGTTCGAATCCCATCAGCCACCCCAGCAAATAAAGCCCGCGCAAGCGGGCTTTGTCCCTTTCAGGGGCGCCCGCGCATCAGCCGCTGCTGCTCGCGTTGCCACTCGCGATCCTTTTGCGCATCGCGCTTGTCGTGCTGCTTCTTGCCCTTGGCCAGCCCGATTGCCAGCTTCACCCGGCCTTTGAGGTAGTGCAGGTCCAGCGGCACCATGGTGTAGCCGCGCTGCTCCACCTTGCCGATGAGCTTGGAGATCTCGGCAGCGTTGAGCAGAAGCTTGCGTGAGCGCACGGGATCCGGGTTCACGTGGGTGGAGGCCGTGGGCAGGGCGCTGATGTGCATTCCGATGACGTACGGCTCCTCGCGCTTGAGGACCACGTACGCTTCCTTCAGGTTGACGCGCCCCGCACGGATCGCCTTCACCTCCCAGCCCTCGAGGACCAGCCCGGCCTCGAAGCGCTCTTCGATGAAGTAGTCGTGAAAGGCCTTCCTGTTTTCGACGATGCTCATGCCCGTATTGTATCGTTCGCTACCATGCCAACCGTGCGCAAATCCGTGATCGTGTCGCATTCGTGCGAAACGATGTTCGACCTGGTGGACGGCGTGGAGCGCTACCCGGAATTCCTGCCCTGGTGTTCGGACGCCACGGCGGTCGAGCGCACGCCGTTGCTCACGCGCGCGCGCATCGACGTCGACTACCACGGCCTGAAGACCCATTTCGCCACCCGCAATGCCAAGGTGCGCCCGAACGACATGACCCTCGAGTTCGTCGAGGGCCCGTTCGACAGTTTTGGCGGCTCGTGGCACTTCGCGGCGCTCGGAGAAGCGGGCTGCCGGGTGGAGTTCGGCCTCGACTACACGCTCGCGGCCGGGCCGCTGCAGGCACTGCTCGCGCCGCTGTTCGGCCAGATCGCGGCGACGATGGTGGAGCGCTTCGTGGAGCGCGCGGACGAACTCGGCTCCCCCGGGGAGGGCTCGTGACGCTTCGTGTCCAGGTGACGGTTGCCTTGCCGGGGCGCCAGGAGGTGATGGAGGTCGAGTTACCCGAGGGCGCCACGGTGGGCGATGCAATCGCCGCATGCCGCCAGGGCGGGCTGCTGGCGGGCCTCGACCTGGACGCGGCGACCGCGGGAATCTGGTCGCGCCAGGTGGACCTCACGACCCCGCTGCGGGACAACGACCGGGTCGAGCTCTACCGCCCCCTCAAGGCCGACGCGAAGGCCATGCGCCGGGCACGCGCCCGCCTCAAGCCTGCTTCGCCTCGATCTCGAAACGAGCCTTGATCCAGTCCGCGCCCTTCTTGATGATGCGGTTGAGGCGGATGCGGTAGTCCGATCCGCCGGTGCGAATGGCGTAGCCGCTGGTGGAGGTGAATTCGCTCGCGCGGACCACGATCGAATCGAGCTTGCCGTTGGTGTCCAGTCCGGGCAGGTAGAGGCCCTGGACCGGGGCGCCACCGCCGGCGGGCGTCAGTTCGATGGGGATGGGGCGGTATGAAAGCACCTCCACGCCCACCAGCATCTCGCCGCGCACCCGGTTGGCGAGCTTGCGCACCACGCTGCCGACGATCCATCCGCCGTTCTGGTGGTTCTGCAGCGCGATGAGGCCGTTGAGCAGGACCGCATCGGAAGAGGCGCGGTCGACGATCAGGCCATAACCTTTCGAGCTCAGGTCCTGCACACGCCAGCGCTCGATTTCCGGGTCGCCCGCGGGCGCATCGATGGCGCCCGCATCCGAGGCTTGCGCCTGCCGGGTGGCGTCGTCGTCGACCAGGGACAGGCCGGAGGCGGACAGCTCGATGGTTTCCGAGGCCGCCGGCAGGGTGAAGATCGGGGATGCGGCAGCGGATGCGACGGGGGCTTCGCGCACCTTTCGCATCACGCGGTCGACGCCGATGGTGACGTCCACCTCGCGGTCCTCGAAGTGCGTGCGCTCCTCGATGCGGTTTTCGCTCCCGGCGAGGATGGAGTCGTACAGCTTCTCGATGATCGAGAGCAGCGCGATGTGCTCCTCCACCGGGAAGACACCTCCGGCGCCGTAGCCCGCATACAGCCGGCCCTGGCGAAGCCCCGCCTGCACCTCGTCGATCTGCGCCTTCAGGCCGTCGGCACGCATGTAGCGAACGGTTTCGCCGTGGCTGTCCTTGCGGATCAGGTGCATTCCGGAATCGGAAGCGACGTCCACGTAGAAGAGGTGCTGGCGCGAGGAGAACCCGGAATCGAGCGAGTAGTCGTTGCACCATGACGAGAACCAGCCGTCGGCGATTTCGATCTGCACCTTGGTGAGGTTTCCGGTGTTGACCAGGTCGAGGATCAGGGTGCGCAGGTAGAGCGACTGGACCGAGGGCTTGAAGTTCGGCTGCGAGGGATGCAGCACAAACGGCACCTGCGCGTACGAATCGTGTTCCGCGAGCAGGTAGAGCGCGTGCAGCTGCTTCCACGGCGCGGCGCGGCCCGGCTCGTTCAGGAAGTAGCCCCACTTCACGAAGTTGTGGATCGCGTTCAGCGCCAGGCCCGTGACGCGGAACATGACGTCGAGGTTCTCGCGCGAAGTGGCCCACGTGTTGCGGCCGCGCAGGAAGCGCTGGAAGCCGTTCGCCGATTCGAGGCATATGCGCTGGATGCCGAGTGCGAATTCGCGGTCGGATTCCGAAATCGGCGGGGCGGCGCGCAGGAAATCTATCTGGTCGTACAGCAGCAGCGCCTGGAACTGCTCCTCCATCGCCATCAGGTACTGCAGGCGCTCGAGCGTGAATTCCGAGCCGTCCCGACCGTATTCGCGCACGCCCGCCAGGAACTGCGCGCGCGCGCCGGCATCGCGAACCGTCTTGAGCGCAACGATCTGCTCGACGTCGGGGGGATATGCGAGGACGGTGGTCATGTCAGCCGACGTGGAACATCTCGACGCCGCGCAGGGCCGGCATCGGATTGGGGACCAGGTCCTGCTCGGTGAGCGAGGCGCCGGCCATGAGGCTCATGCGCAGTTCGTTGGCGAGGACCTCGTTTTCGAAATCCATCGGCGCGTTGAGCCAGTTTTCGGTGATCGGGTCGATGCTCGAAGCACCCGTCCCGGCCCCGGCGAGGCGCCTGGCTTCGCGCGGCCCGATGGTCTCCAGCGTGTTGACCGGCTGCTCTTGATAAAGCGGGTTGCCGGGATCTATCTCGCGCCCGAAGAACTGCACCTTGCGCCAGAATTCGGAGTTGCCATGGGTTTCACGGAAGCGTTCGGCGAGCTCCGCGAACTGGCCGGTCAGGCGTTCCAGCCTGAAGATCTCGAAAAGCGCCAGCCACGGCCGCATCTCGGCCGCGTTGTCCTCGATGGCGAACTGCAGCAACTCCACGGCACGGGTGATGGCGCCGTCCTCGTAGAAGAGGCGCGCGCCCTTCACGACCGAAGCCGGATCCTCCAGCACGATGGTGCGGTTCTGCACTTCCGGGAAACGTTCCTCGAGGTAGCGCTTGCGCAATCCCGAGGAGTCTTCCTTGAGCCGTGTGGCGAGCGAGGCGTCGGAATCGAGCTCCGGGCGCACTTCGGCGGCAATCTCGAACTGGTCGGGTCCCGGCGCCGGTGCACGTGCCGGCCCCACGCGTTGCGTGCGATCCGAATCCGCCGGGGCATCCATGCGCTGGTTGAGTTCGTCGTCCTGCTGACGGCTCGACTGCTTGCGATCTTCGCGATCGGCGCGCAGATCCACTGGGGTGTCTTCGTCCTCGTCGGTCTGGTTGGCCCACTCGCCGGCAGCGTGGGCGTCGCGGTTGCGTCGGCGCAGCCAGAGCGCGAGAAGGACGGCCAGGCCCAGGAGGACACCCACCATGCTCCAAAGCCAGCCCGGGAGCGAACCCGCTGCCGCTGCCGCGGCAGGCGCAGGCGCAGGCGACGCGGAGGGTGGTTGAGTCGCAGCGCTGGCTGGCGCATCGACCTTCGGAGGCGCGGGCGCGGGCGCGGCCTCGGGCTTGGGCGCATCGGCCTTCGCGGGCTCCGGCACCTCGGCGGCCTTCGGGGTCGCGACGGGCGCGGGCTTGGGCTCGACGGTGGGCGGATCGATGCGCGCGGGTTCCGTTCGCGGCGCGGCCGGCCGCGTGGGCACCGGCCCCAGGGAATCCATCTTGAGCTGCATGTCGGCCACGCGCGACTCGAGCTGGCGCAGGCTGTTGCGCATTGCCAGCATCGCCGCAACCTGATCGTCGGCATCGAGGATCAGCAGGCGTTCGCGAAGCTGGGTTCGTGTGCGGTCATCAACCTGGCCGCTGCGGGTCAGGTCGATCTCCTGCGAGG
>Ga0163153_10003045_pt1 | contig 23064 bp, 14 predicted proteins | sample OliLakLV19MP6IB1_FD_148629 | JGI IMG/M metagenome (GOLD analysis project Ga0163153, IMG submission 148629) | Freshwater microbial mat bacterial communities from Lake Vanda, McMurdo Dry Valleys, Antarctica - Oligotrophic Lake LV.19.MP6.IB-1 | ecosystem: Environmental > Aquatic > Freshwater >...
ATACCATCTTCGTGATTGGAGTCGCTTACTTTGCATTTGGGCAGCGCATCACCACGCTTCAAATTCCAGCCATAATCTTAATGCTGATTGGCATTCTCTGTGTTTCGGTCAACGTTGCTGATTTAAAAAAAGGTCAGATTTCACTTCTGAAAGGGGTCAAAGAAACGCTGTTTGCGGTGGTTCTATTCGGAATTTTCTACTGGCCGCTGAATGAGTATATCGTTGAAAGAACAGATTGGCTGACAGTTGTATTTATTACTAAGGCTGTAGCGTTGGTAGCAGTGCTGATGATTGCCCGCTGTACTAAGCAAACTGTGGCCCTGCCAAAAATTGAGACTAAGCAAAAGAGGATCATTACCGGAATCGGACTCCTGGAAGCATTGGCCGTCCTGGGAGTATCGTACGGCCTTTCAAATGGCGACTCAATTATAGTTGCACCGGTATCATCTGCTTTGACTATAGTAACGGTGACCTTAGCCATCATTTTTCTCAAAGAAAAGATTTCGCGTTTGCAAGCCGTGGGCATTGCCCTAACTATTATAGGAATCATTCTTACTACCCTATAAAATTTTTCAGTCCTTGCAATATTGGGGGCTTGCAGGTATGGTATAACCCATAAGGACTTGAAAAAGGTCCTTTTTTTATGCCTAAACGAAAACCAGCCATCGTTACTCTAGGTAGTCACTCAGCATTACAAATCGCCAAAGGTGCGTCCCAAGAGGGACTCGATTCAATTATTATCACCACTCCCAAAAATGCTGGGATGTATAGGCGTTTTCCTTTCATTACCAAAGTGATTGAAATTCCGTCTTTTGCCGATTTTCCTTCGGTTGAGAAGGAGTTACTCGGTGATCACAACGTCGTCATTCCTCACGGATCTTTCGTGGCTTATCTAGGGTTGGAAAAAAACAAAGACATGAAACTGCCGTACTTTGGCAACAAACACGTGCTTGATTTTGAATTTGACCGAAAAAAACAGCTAGAGTGGATGGATGATGCCCAGATTCAGAGTCCCAAGCAATTTACCGACAGCGCTTCCGTAGACAGAACAGTTATTGTTAAAACCTACGGCGCGAATGGGGGAGTGGGTTACTTCTTAGCTAGAAACCCCGACGACTTCAACTCACAGGTAAAACAGTTGGGGGACCAGAAATACGTGGTTCAACAGTACGTGATTGGGGTGCCGATGTATATTCATTATTTTTATTCACCTTTGACAGATACCTTAGAAATCATGAGTATCGATCGTCGATATGAAACAAATGTTGATGGCATTGGTCGCTTACCACTCCAACATCAGGATGGCTTAATTGAACCTACTTACACGGTGGTGGGAAATAGTCCTTTAAGTGTCAGAGAGTCGTTGATGCCCAAGCTCTATGAAATGGGCGAGCAAGTAGTTGCTAGTTCTCGTAAACTAATTTCTCCACAGGGTCTGTTTGGGCCATTCTGTCTCGAAACAATTATTGACGAACATCAAGAATTTTGGGTGATAGAAATTTCGGCCCGAATTGTAGCCGGTACGAATCTATTTATGAATGGATCGCAGTACAGTGACTTGCTGTATGATGAGCCCATGAGCACGGGCCGCCGAATTGCCCGAGAAGTCAAAACTGCATGGCAACAGGGAAACCTAGAGACTGTTTTACACCATGACTAATATGCCTTATACCATCGCTACCCTGGGCAGTCACAGTGCCTTGGATGTCTGTAGCGGGGCAAAGACACACGATTTTTCGACCCTAGTAGTAGCAGCCAAGGGCAGAGAGAAAACCTACACCCAGTACTATAAATCTGAGGCCGATTCCAATACCGGGTGTGTTGATACTGTGCTTTTGCTTAATAACTTTAAAGAGATTCTTACCCCGAGTGTTCAAGCTGAGTTAAACCAAGCTAACTCTATCTTCGTTCCCAACCGGTCATTTGAAGTCTATATAAATGATTATGATGCCATCGAGACTGAGTTTAAGGTCCCGATATTTGGGAATCGTTTTCTCCTCAGATGTGAAGAGCGGGCCGGAAAAATCACCCAGTATGATTTATTAAAAAAAGCCGGAATCCGGATGCCTCGTCAATTTAAGACACCGGCTGAGATCGATCGGTTATGTATTATCAAAACCGTCCAAAAACAACGCCCCATTGAAAGGGCGTTTTTCTTTGCCAAAAACCCCCAGGAATACCAACAAATTTGGACTCAACTGGTTGAGAGCGGCTTTATTGATGAACATAGTCAGCCACTTATTGAAGAGTACTGCTTGGGAGTCCAAGTCAATCTGAATTTTTTCTACTCTCCACTTAACCAGCGATTAGAGCTACTTGGCACGGATACCAGGCGACAAACGAATATCTCTGGCTTGGTGACTCTTCCAGCTCGCGACCAATTAAAACTTCCAGAAGATTTAGTGATCTCGTTTGAAGAAGCTGGTCATGTAGCGGTCACCATATTAGAATCTATGCTTGAGGAGGCGTTTGCCTTGGGAGAACGATTTGTAGCGGCTACCCAGCAGCTGGCGTCACCGGGAATTATTGGTCCATTTTCTCTGCAGGCCAGCATTGTCACCGGCGAACGTAAAAAAGAGTTTGTGGTGTTTGATGTCTCTCCCCGGATGCCTGGCAGTCCTGGAATCGCAGCTACACCTTACAGTGGATATCACTTTAGACGACCGGTAACTGTTGGCGAACGGGTGGCGATGGAGATCAAACGAGCAGTGAAAGAAGACGCGCTGAGCCTCATCACCAGCTCAGTCCGAATCTAATCTATGAGTCAAGAAATTGAAAATACCGAAAAATGCGGGGTCATTGGAGCCATTGGTGGTCGTGTTTCCCTGGCAGATTTTAAAAAAGGCTTCATGGCACTTCAGCACCGAGGGGCTGATGCGGCTGGCATGGTAGCAAAACAAGATAAACAACTTTCTGTCCTCCACAAAAATGGTGAAATTTCAGATTTATTTCTCGAACACTCAGCCCACACCCACGCCCAAGCCCTCCTTGGACACAATCGCTATGCCACCTCGGCCGGAGTATCTCTGAGTAATGCCCAACCATTCTTGTTAACCAGTGAGCGTTTCCAGTTAGCCCTCGCCCATAATGGCAACCTGCCGGACGAATGCGTGGAGTCCCTCAGATTACTGTTGCAAGGAAAGTATCCCACTGGTGCCAGCGACTCTTACTTAATGACTAGTACTTTATTGCTGGAGCGTCTCAAGTATCAAAACTGGGAAGAAACACTCCTTAAAACCCTGCCCCTGTTTCAAGGGGCTTTTTCGTTAATTGGCATCACTGATGAGGGTAGTATGTTTGGTATTCGCGATCCTTGGGGTATTCGACCGCTCTGTTTGGGTAAAAAAGATCAGACCTGGGTCTTAGTCTCAGAGTCAGTAGCCTTAGACGCTATGGGAGCAGAGTACTTCCGTGAGTTATTGCCAGGCGAAATGATCACCATCTCCGCTGACGGCAAACTCGGCTCGATCATGTATGCCGTTACTTCTCAGCCCGAGCAACGCTGCGCACTGGAAAGCATTTACTTCGCCAAAAATCAAAGTTACGACGGCAAAACCAAAATGTTTGAGCGTCGACGCGAGTTAGGTCGGATGGCTGGCCGCCGTTTTCAACAAAAACATATTCCCATTGACGTCGTGATCCCTATTTTAAATTCTGGTAAAGAAATGAGTCTGGGTGTCTCGGACGCTTTGAACATGGCCAACACCGCCGCTATCAAGGTAAGAGGGAAAAAACGGTCCTTTATTCAAAGTGACGACAGCCAGCGACAAAATGCAGTTCACCAAAAGCACATAGTTGATGGCTTACAGATAAAAAATCAGCGAATACTACTCTGTGACGACTCTTTAGTCAGGGGCACGTCACTCAAAGGCTTAATTGACAAAATAAAAGAGCTGAAGGACCAACAGCCCGCTGAAATTCACTTAGTTTTGGGCTCTGAACCGGTGGTGAATATCTGTGATTTAGGCATTGATCTGCCTGATAAAGCTCAGTTATTAGCAGCTCGTATTGGCGGTAAAACAGTAAGTGAGCTGGAAAAAAGAGTTGCCAAAGAGTTAGGGATCAAATCAGTCACATACCTTGATCGACAATCAGTTGAAGCGGCCTTTGGTCTGTCTGGAAATGAGATGTGCTGGCATTGTTTTGGCGGACCGCACCCAATCAATCACCGCCGCCGACCACTATATCGTTCCGAAAACGTACCGGCCTTTGCAAAGCAAAAAGTTGTGTTCTTAGCTTCTGGCAGTGGCACACACGTGTATAACTTCTTACGGTTAATGAGCCAAGGTGTCATCATAGCTAAACCGCTCGATGTGATCACCAATGTAGAGACTGCTGGAGTGATTCAGCGGGCAGCAACTTTTAATGTCCCTACCACCGTCATATCTTCCAAAGGCAAGTTAAAAGATCCCAATGATCGACAAGAATATGAGCAACAATTACTAAACCATATCCTGAGTTATCCCTTTGGACCACCGGACGTCATTGTCTTAGCTGGTTGGATGATGGTGTTATCAGATACCTTTCTGGAGCCGCTGGCTGCAAAGGGCATCACTATTATCAATCTTCACCCAGCACTGCTCTCAGGAACCGGCCAAGATCATGTCATGTCTTCAAAAGGTATGGTGCCTGAACTAAGGGGTGCTCATGCAGTTCAAGAAACACTGGCTTTGCCATTAAGCCTGATGCCTATCACCGGCTCGACAGTTCATCAAGTTCAACCCCGGACGGTTTTTGACACCGGCAAAGTCCTGATTAAAACCGAAATAGCCCGGCGTGAAACGGAGTCAGAAGCCGAGCTCACTGATCGCATCAAAGCTGCGGAGTATGTCATTTTCCCCTTAGCATTACAGATGGTGTTAATGTTACTTGTGGATCAACCAACCAGATCACACTATAAAGGAGTTGCTATGGCGGGAACGCATCACCAAGTGGCAGTCTTAGGCAGTGGTGGAAGAGAGTCAGCGTTCGTCGGTCAGTTGTTAAGCGATCCACGGGTGGATGCCGTCCATGTTTTCGACTGGAATGCCAGCTTCAATGAAGATTCGAGAGTAATTCGGGCGCATATTCATGTCAGTGATCAGTCACAGCTCGTTGAGTACTGTCTGCAACAAAGAATCGATTTAGTAATTGTGGGACCGGAGCAACTCGCTGAAAATGGCACCAGTGATGCTCTCCGAGCGGCTAAGATTCCGGTATTTGGAGCTTCTCAAAAAGCGATTAGAATCGAATCAGATAAGGCTTGGGCACGGAACTTCATGTCCAAACTGGATGTCCCTCAACCTCAATTTCAAGTTCACACCAATGCTGCATTGGCCAAACAAGCTGCCAAAAAAAATCCCTTGTTCCGAGTAGTCAAAGCCAGTGGCTTGTGCGGGGGCAAGGGCGTGATTGTGTGCGACAGCTATCAAGAAACAGCGGTGGCAATTGATAGCATTTTAGCTAAACACCAGTTTGGGACGGCCGGAGACACACTTTTACTTGAGGAACGATTGGGTTGGAGTGATGAGTCAGCCCAAGAGGTCTCGGTCATGTATTACACTGATGGCAAGCACCTTATACCTTTACCGCTGGTCAGAGACTATAAACGGGAGTTCGATCATGATTTAGGAAAAAATACCGGCAGCATGGGTTGTCACACAGCTCCAGAAAGTTTGAGCCTCGCTGAGGCAGATTTTGTTCAAACTAAAATTGCTTCCCCGATTATTATTGAGTTGGCTGCTAATAACCAGCCGTTCATTGGAATTTTATACGTCAGCTTAATGAAAACCAGCGACACCCGGCATAACCCCTTCGGATTATTTGTGATTGAAGTAAACGGCCGAGGTGGTGATCCCGAAACGATTGTCCAGTTAGCCGGTCAGCATCATCCACATATCGCTGAGTTTTTTCTCGCCTGTGCCACCCAAGAATTAGGCTCGATCGATGCCCCTACTTTTGATGGAAAACAGTATCTAAACGTAGTCTTAGCCGCCCGAGAGTATCCTGATGGTCAAAGCAAAGGCGAACGTATCACTGGTTTGGAGGAAGCAGAAGCCACGGCGAGGGTTATTCTTCATGCCGGAACGAGGCTTCAAAAAGGCGAGGTCGTCACCAACGGTGGACGAGTTCTAGACGTTGTTGGTTCAGGAGAAAGTCTGGCGGAAGCCACCCGCCAAGCTTACGCTGCAGTCAGCAGCATTCGGTTTAACGATCTGCAGCCCAAGTTTAGAACTGACATTGGCGACGCGACTGCTGAAATTGAAGTCCCACGCGTAACCAGCTCTGAGTCACTCTCCACTACCGGAGTCTCATTGTCACTTTTCTCTCAACCGTCAACTCGAATCGAGATCTACCCCAAAATACTTGATACTCGAACAGTCGGATATCAAGATAATATATCTAACATAGTTCCCGGTCTGGTTTTAAAAGCAGTCGCCATGGCTGATGTCTATACCATCGACAGTGAACTCGCAGTAGAAAATCTAGCTCAAATTAAAAATATTCTAAGCAATGAGGTCATTCATCACGCCGTCATCGCTGGTACCGATGCAGCTTTTGAGCCTCTAGTTGAAAAGGATGGCTGGGTGATTGAAATCGGCTTTTTACCTGGAGTGACCGACAATGTGGGCGAGACGGCTCGTGAGATGATCACCGATGCTCTCGGTATGGTGTTCACCCCTCAGCAACGAGTGTATACTTCAAAGCTTTTTTTCATAGCTGGGACTTTTTCTCCAGCAGAGATACACCAGCTGGCAGCTACTCTGTATAACCCATTGATTCAGAGACTACATCTAAAGACGTTCCAACAATATACCAGCGATAACGGCATGGAGCTGGTGATTCCAAAGGTTACGCTTTCCACCCAACCAAGTCTTTCTTTCATTAGCTTAGACGTCAGTGACGAGGAACTGACCACCTTAGGTAAAGCCGGCATTCTTAGCAGTGACGGCACTCGGCGTGGCCCCTTAGCTCTGGACTTGGCTTACCTACATGCTATTCGTGACTACTTCCAGCTACTTGGTCGTAAACCCACCGATGTAGAACTCGAGTCGATTGCTCAGACTTGGTCTGAGCACTGCAAACACACCATCTTTGCTGATCCCATCGATGACATTACAGACGGTTTATACAAAAGTTACATTCAAACCGCGACCAAAAAAATTCGCCAGCTAAAAGGGAAGAGTGACATTTGTGTGTCAGTTTTTTCAGACAATTCAGGCGCCATAGTTTTTGATGACGATTACCTGATCACTGATAAGGTCGAAACACACAACAGCCCCTCAGCCTTAGATCCATTTGGCGGCGCCATCACGGGAGTGGTGGGGGTTAATCGGGATGCACTTGGTTTTGGGCTCGGAGCCAAACCGATTTTAAATCGCTTTGGTTTTTGTGTCGCTGATCCAGCAGATAAAACTCAACTTTTCCGCAGTCCAGATAGCGAACAATCCTTGCTTTCAGCAGAACGAATTTTGAATGGCATTATTGCGGGAGTTAATAGCGGCGGAAACTGTTCTGGAATCCCCACCCCACTTGGCTTCGTGAATTTCGATAAGCGTTTTCGAGGTAAGCCACTCGTCTTTGTCGGTACGGTTGGACTCATTCCCCGCCAACGAAACGGCATCACCTTGTATGAAAAGCAAGCTCAACCGGGAGACTATGTAGTGGTAATCGGCGGCAAAGTCGGAATTGATGGCATCCACGGCGCAACATTTTCATCTGAAGCCTTGTCGACAGGGAGTCCAGCTACCGCTGTTCAGATTGGTGATCCCATTACCCAAAAGAAACTTTCAGATGCTCTGGTTAAAGAAGCGCGCGACCTCGGTCTGTACAGTAGCATTACTGACAATGGTGCTGGAGGCTTGTCTTGTTCTGTAGCAGAAATGGCTAAGGAAGCCGGTGGTTTTGAGGTCAACCTAGATCAAGTGCCGCTTAAGTATCCTGGCTTAGAGCCATGGCAAATCTGGATATCAGAATCCCAAGAACGCATGACCTTATCAGTGCCCCCTGCAAAGTGGCTAGCATTCCAAGAGTTGATGCAAAGACGAGGCGTCGACGCTACTATCATTGGCAACTTTACTGACACGGGAAAATGCATCGTCACCTTTCAGGGGAGTACGGTAGTTAATCTGGATATGGAGTTCCTTCACTATGGCTTACCTCCCCGAGCCATGACCACAAACTGGGTGCCACCGGTGCTAAGCGAGCCAGAATCATTAACAACTGCAGATTTGTCTGAAGTCCTCAAGGCGATGATTGGACGGTTAAATATTGGCAGCATCGAAAAAATATCGATGCAGTTTGACCATGAAGTCCAAGCTAGTTCAGTCTTAAAACCATTACAAGGTAAAGGTCGAGTCAATGGAGACGCCGCCGTCATTAAACCTGTGCCTGCCTCTACTAAGGGTGTGGTTGTGTCACAAGGCTTGTATCCTTCCTACAGTGACCTTGATCCGTATGCGATGTCAGCAGCCAGTATTGACACAGCCATTCGCAACGCGGTCGTGGCCGGAGCCAGTTTAAATCACTTGGCAATTCTTGATAACTTTTGCTGGTGCAGCGCTACTGAGCCAATGAGACTGGGACAGCTCAAGCTGGCTACTCAAGCCCTCCATGATACTGCAGTTGCCTATGAAACTCCGATCATTTCGGGGAAGGACAGCATGTTCAATGACTTTAAAGGTTTTGACCACACAGGTCAGCCAATCAAAGTATCTATTCCTCCAACCTTGCTGGTGTCATCTATCGGTGTCATTGATGATGTCTCGAGTGTGGTCTCGATGGACTCCAAGTATGCCGACGACCTAGTGTATCTGCTCGGTGAAACCCATGATGAAGTTGCGGGCTCTGAGTACTATGACTGGCTTCTTGAGGAAAAAAATATTGAGGGTACGGGAGCCGCTGTGCCTAAGGTACATACCGCACTCAATACAGAAATGTATCGTACCTACCACGAGGCAGTTCAGGCCGGTTTGATTGCCTCCGCCATCAGTGTCAGTCATGGAGGACTAGGGGTGGCGATTGCCAAAACTGCTTTGGCAGGTAAATTAGGGATGAAGCTGAGTCTCGAAAAAATGATCGGCTCCGCCAGTACCGATGACCGGTGGCTGTTTTCAGAAAGTCAGGGTCGGATTCTAGTAACAGTCTCGCCCCAAAATCAAGCTGCCTTTGAAGCCCAATTTGAGAAGCTTGCCTTGAGTTACTTGGGGAAGGTGACCCTGAGACAAGAATTGGAAATAACGGGCCGAAATCAGCAGCAGGTACTTTTTCTAAGTCTAAAAGACAGCCATGAATCGTACGCCTCCCGCTTTGGGGTCAAACATACTGTTAAGCCATACGCCGCTGTTTTAACTGGCTATGGCATCAACTGCGAAGAAGAGACCGCCTTTGCTTTTGAACAGGCAGGAGCGATTCCCTCGATTGTGCATGTGAATGACTTTATTGATGGCCACCGAAATCTGGCTGATTTTCAAATGTTGGCTATACCGGGAGGTTTTTCTTTCGGAGACGACACTGGATCCGGAAATGCCATGGCTCAAAAACTAAAAAATCAATTATGGGAAGAGTTGCTCCATTTTATTCAAAATGACCGGCTGATGATTGGTATTTGCAATGGCTTTCAAGTTCTTACCAACTTGGGACTACTACCGGCAATAGACAACAACTATGGACACCGGGAAGTTGCGCTTATCCATAACGACAATGCCACGTACACCGACCGCTGGGTTGACTTGAAAATTAGCTCCACCAGTCCTTGGCTAACAGGTATTGATACACTAAGCCTACCAATTGCTCATGGTGAAGGTAAGTTTTTTGCTGATGCTGAGACACTAAAGAGGATTCAAACCCACAACCTAGTTGCTGCTCGTTATACCTCGGGTGAGATCTGTCGCTATCAATCGTTGGAAGCAAATCCAAATGGTTCCCTGGATGACATCGCTGCCATTACTGATGGTAGTGGTCGCATTCTGGGCATGATGCCGCATCCAGAACGGGCGATCAGCTTTACTCATCTACCGCAGTGGCCGTTACTAAAAGAAACGTACCGCCGGCAAGGTAAAGAGATTCCGGTCACTGGTCCTGGACTACACATTTTTCAAAATGCTGTGGGCTACTTTAACTAAAATGTATGAAAAATAAAATCGGCATTGTAGGTGGGGGACAGCTGGGCAGAATGTTAGGCATAGCTGCTAAGCGGCTGGGCTTTCATGTGACGGTGATTGACCCCACACCTGATAGCCCTGCTGGGCAAGTTGTTGATAAACAAATTGTGGCCGCGGTTACCGATAGCCAAGCCATAAAACAACTGGCCTCAGAAGTTGATTTTCTCACGTTTGAAATCGAACTCGCGGATTCAAAGTGCTTAAGTGAGTTAGCCGCCCAAGGCATTACTATTCACCCCTCGCCAGCCACGCTCACCATGATCAAGGACAAGTATGAACAAAAGAAATTTCTAGCCGCGGCGAACATCCCTGTGGCAGTGACAGCCTTAGTTTCTGCAAAAAAAGACATTCTGGTAGCGGCAAAGAAATTTGGATACCCGCTCGTCTTGAAAACTCGCTTTGGGGCGTATGACGGCAGAGGGAACGCCTTAATTAAAAAACCCAGGGATATTGAGTCAGCTTTATCTAAGCTAGAGGGCCAACAGCTGTACATTGAGCAGTGGGTTCCGTTTATCAAGGAGCTCGCAGTCATGGCCGTAAGGAGCACTACCGGAGAGGTCAAAGTCTATCCAGTAGTTGAAACTATCCACAAGAATCATATCTGCCACACTGTTTTAGCTCCCGCTCCGGTTTCTACCCAAATTCAAAAGAAAGCCCAACGCTTAGCGATCAAAGCCATGAAACAGCTTCAAGGAGCTGGGGTGTTTGGGATTGAGATGTTTCTAACCGCGGACGAAAAAATCATGATTAACGAGCTAGCCCCCCGGGTACATAATAGTGGCCACTATACGCTCGAAGCCTGCGTAACTGATCAATTTGAGCAGCACATTCGAGCAGTCACTGGTATGCCATTAGGTAGCACCCAGATGTTGATGCCGGCTGCCGTGATGGTAAATATTTTAGGTAATCGAGTGGGGAGCGTGACGATTCAAGGTCTAGAAAAAGCCTTAGCCATTCCTCACACTGCGGTCCATTTTTATGGAAAGGCTGAAACGAAACTGGAACGAAAAATGGGACATTTAACAGTAACTGACACTACGCTGGAAAAGGCGTATAAAAAAGCTCGCAGAGCTGGAAAGTATCTCAGCATATGAAAAGTTCACTTTCACTAGTCAGCATCATCATGGGCTCAGATTCAGACTTACCGGTTATGGCTGAGGCTGCACGAGTTCTAGAAGAGCTTGAAGTGGCTTTTGAAGTCACAATCGTATCAGCCCATCGCACACCGGAAAGATTATTTGGATTCTCCCAGTCGGCACAAAAAAGAGGTATTAAAGTTATTATTGCCGGCGCGGGTGGAGCCGCCCACTTACCAGGAATGGTGGCCTCGCTTTCCAGTTTACCCGTGATCGGAGTCCCCATTCACTCCAAAAACCTGTCTGGACTGGACTCGTTATACTCAATGGTACAGATGCCCCCAGGAATTCCGGTCGCTACCGTGGCAATTAATGGGGCAAAAAACGCTGGATTACTAGCGGCTCGAATTTTGGCAATCACTGATCAAACTCTGGCAGATCGATTAAATGTTGTCACTCAAGATATGAAAGACTCAGTCTTAAACAAGGTGAAAAAAATTGATGAGCAAGGATACAATTTATATCTAGACTCACTGAGTCAGAAATCATAAATGTCGAAACACCATGAAACCCTTACCATCGATGGCGTGCCGCTAAAAACCGCAAATGTGTCTTTGATCTCGTTATTTGCCTTTGACAGATATTGGTTGTTACCTTTTGGGAGTACTGATCAAAAAAAACCAAGATATGATCTCATTAGTGTTGAGTCGGCTGCGGATAGCAGCTGCAGAGCCACACTCCACGAGCACCTAAAATCAATGGGTCTGAGAGCAACCATCGACCAAGGTTACTTGGGAACTGCCCGAGCGGTGGCTCCGTATCAAAATAGTCCAGATGGCACTGTGTACCGAGATTCTCGGCGAATGTTTTTTTCTTCCAGCAACCGGATTCTAAATGAGACAGCATTGCAAAGCAGTGGATTGGTACCACTGACTCTGGGGAGAATCAGCAGCTTGATGACAGCCAGCTACGAAGACCGAACATTAAAAGAGCAATTACTGAACATGACCGAAGTAGACAAAATCAAGATCGGGCTATCTCGATTCCTTTTACCGAGACTAGGCCTACCAGTGATGCTGCAGTGTTAACATATCTAGCTGAAAATCCTTGGATGTATCCCATTAGTTCGGTTAGCTTATTGAAAGAGTGAGTCTATGCTCCAAGCAAAAACAATTTTAAAAGCCTTACCCGATGTCTTGAAGTCCTTTGATTCAAAGCAATTAGGCGAAAAAAAACAGGGAAAAGTTAGAGATTTTTTTATTCAGCCTGAGCAAAGAGTAATAATTACTACTGATCGCCAATCAGCATTCGATGTTCATCTTGGATACATTCCGTACAAGGGCGCTGTTTTAAATCAGCTGGCAGCATTTTGGTTTAATCAAACAAAACACATTATTCCAAACCATCTGATTGAAGTACCTCACCCAAATGCCTTGATTGCTCACAACTGTCAACCAATTCCAGTAGAAATGATTGTGCGGGGATATATTTCTGGGGTCACTAAAACATCCATTTGGCATTCATACCAGCAAGGTCAAAGACAGATATATGGCATATCATTTCCAGACGGATTAGAAAAAAATCAGCAACTGCCTTCACCAGTAATCACACCCACGACTCATGGGGGAGGGAGTGATGGTCATGATGAACGACTAACCAAACAGGAAATCATTGACCGTAAAATCGTCACCAACAAACTCTACGAGCAAATGGAAGAAACCGCTCTGGCTCTCTTTGACTATGGTAGTCGGTGGTGTCGAAAGCATGGTTTAATACTGGTAGACACCAAGTATGAATTTGGCTTGTATCAGGGGAAACTAATGTTGATGGACGAAATTCACACTCCTGATTCTTCACGCTTTTGGATCGCCAAAACATATAAGCAAAGATTTAAGCATCATCTAGAACCAGAAAATTATGATAAAGAGTTTTTGCGATTGTGGTACTCGGATAAAGGCTACATTGGTGATGGAAAACCACCAGCAATGACTAAAGAATTGATCGTGTCGTTGGCAAAACGATACATCGGTGTCTACGAAAAAATTACCAATCAAAAATTTGTAGCCTACAGCTACCCCGTTGATGCAGCGATTAAAAAAGCCGTTCACCAGCCATGAAAATCGCAAAAAAAATCACCTATGCTACCAGCGGAGTCAGTTATGCCCAGATGGATCCAGTAAAGAGATTAGCTCAAAAAGAGGCCGCTAAAACAACTCCAAATTTGTTAAAGCTAGGCTTGCAAGAACTAGCTGCTAGCCGCGGGGAGTCAGCCTATGTTTGGCAAGAAGGCAATCACTACAAAGCCTTTGTGGTTGAAGGTTTAGGCACCAAAAACTTGGTGGCGGACGCCATGCAAAAAATTACTGGGAAAAGTTACTATCAAGCCATCGCTCAAGATACCGTGGCCATGATTGTCAACGACTTAATCGTGGTCGGGGCTACCCCTGAGGTCATTAATGCCTACTTTGCGGTCGGTAATAGTGACTGGTTTTCAGACGAAGTTCGGGCTCGGGATTTGATTAAAGGCTGGCGCAAAGCCTGCGATTTAGCCGGAGCTGCTTGGGGAGGGGGCGAGACTCCCACGCTCAAAGATATTATTCATCCAGATATGATTGATCTCTCGGGAGCTGCAGTCGGCAGTATTAAGCCTAAATCACGACTGACTTTGGGCACCACCATTCAAACCGGGGACCGCCTTATTTTAATTGAGAGTAGTGGGATTCATGCTAACGGTCTAACTATGGCTCGGGCGATTGCAGATCAGCTGGAAGCCGGCTTTGCCACCCCCTTACCCAGCGGCAAACTGTACGGCGAAAGCTTACTGACTCCAACTCACATCTACGCAGAGCTCGTTAAACAACTGTTTATGGCTCGAATTAAACCTCACTACATGATTAATATTACTGGCCATGGCTGGCGAAAGTTAATGCGAGCTACGCCAGCCTTTACGTATCACTTAAACAAAATCCCTCCAGTACCTGAGCTGTTCTCATTTATTCAGCACCACTCAGGCAGTAGCGATGAGGAAATGTACGCTAACTTTAACATGGGAGCTGGATTTGCTGTCATAATTTCAGCCGCTCAATCATCAAAAACGATTGCTATTTGCAAACAGTTGTCGTTACAAGCCTGGGATGCCGGGGTTGTTGAGACCGGTTCTAAGCAGGTGATCATAAACTCCACCCGGCTTAAAAGTATCATCACCTTCTCGGAAAAAACTCTGGGCGTTCGCTAAGTTCTTCACTTGCTTTACAATCAAGGGCATGCGACGTACTTTCGTGGTCTTAGTTGTTTTATTGCTCAGTATTTTTTTGAGTGGATCAACGAATCCAGTTTTGGCTGACAGTAACTTTTACACCTCCCTCCACACCTCATATACTGCCAACACTCAAGGCATAACTACAGTCTCGCATTTAATCAAATTAACTAACAAAACTCCCACCCTCTATGCTAGACAATATGCCTTGAAAATTAGTTCTCCTTCCATCTCCAAAGTCACCGTCATGAACAATGGTCAAGTCATCCCGGCTGAAGTGGTTACCAGCAATAATCTAACCAGTATTGGGATTACATTTCCCGATGAGATTGTGGGCGAAGGCAAAAGTCGGACGATTGAAATTACGTATCAAAATCCTGACTCGAGCTTGATTTCTGGCAAAGTCCTCGAGGTGTTGGTGCCTAAGCTCGCGAGTGCGGAAGAATACGACGAGTACTACGTTACCCTGTACACCCCAAAGGCTTACGGCCAACCCACTCGAACCACGCCCAGTAGCTCCTCAACTGGCGAAAATGAGACTTCGTATATTACTGCTTTTCAACCCCAGGGAGGGGAGAGTGTGAATGCTCTCTTTGGCAGTTCTCAGGTTTTTAAGATGAACCTCCGCTACCATCTCCAAAACACGGGTCCGAATCCGGGCTTGGCTCAAGTCGCACTTCCTCCAGATACGCTCTATCAAAAGTTGCTCTACGAGACCCTTGATCCCACTCCCCAAAAAATGGAAGTTGATGCCGATGGCAACTGGATCGCTACCTATGAAATTCCCGCCCAAAGCACTACTACCGTTAATACCGTGGCTCGAGCCTTGGTCACTCTGTCACCGAATCAAAACCGACCCCAGTCACCACCAAGTAGCTCTCTCACTAAATCCCAGGATTTTTGGGAAAGCAAAGATCCCCTAATTCAAGACCTTGCAGCTCAAAACCAGACCCCCAGAGAAATGTATACCTTTGTGGTTGACCAACTTAGTTATGATTACAGCCGTCTGGCTGGTGATGCCAATCGACTCGGTGCCAAAGCCGCTTTAGACCAACCAGCTCAAGCCAACTGTCAAGAGTTCACTGATGTCTTTATTGCCCTGTCCCGAGCCAATAACATTCCAGCTCGCAGACTAACCGGGTATGCCCATACGGAAAACAGCGTCCTGAGACCACTGAGTTTAGTGGAGGATATTTTGCACGCTTGGCCTGAGTACTATGACAAATCGAAGGGTACTTGGATTCAAATTGATCCAACCTGGGGCAACACTACGGGGGGAAGTAACTATTTTGATCAATTTGATTTGAATCACGTCGTATTTGCTATTAATGGCAGTTCCAGTGGTACTCCGTATCCAGCCGGCTCATACAAACTGGCTGACACCAACACCAAAGATGTTGAGGTGGTATTTGACCAAAGTTTTCCCGCCACTACCCCCAACTTCACAGTGACCGCCGAACCTCAAAGAATATTTGGTCTCGCAATTCCGGGTATTCAGGAGTTAGTCGTAACCAATACTACTGGTCAGGCTTGGTATAATATTGATGTCCAGTTGTTTGCAAATGATTCTGCAATTGAGTTAAGCCGGAGCCACTCATACATTAATCAGATCTTGCCGTTTCAAACCGTGACGGTGCCATTCACTGGCTACTCTAGCCAAACTGTTTGGGGAGTGACCGCCCCAGCCGAGGTCGAAATCAGTTATGTCGACGATCAAAATGAAACCTTTAACCAAACCCAAGTCCTCCCAGCCCAGCAGCTCACCTTTGAAGCGGGTGGCCATGGCCTCAAGGTCATTACCCACCCAGTCTTTCTCCCTGCCTTGGGAGCCCTCAGCCTTGGCTGCGCCCTCCTCGCCGGGGGTCTACTGGTTTATCGACGAAAATGACACGGTGTTGTACGTGGGTAAAGCCAAGAATCTCAAAAATCGGGTCAATAACTACCGCCGCTTTAACCAACTGCATGAACGCACTCAGCGGATGGTGTACCAAGCCAAGTTTCTAAAGTATGAAGTCCTAGAAAGCGAGCTGGAAGCCTTACTGGTGGAGGCGGAGTTAATTAGAACTCATCAACCCGCAGCCAATGTTTTGCTCAAGGATGACAAAACCCCTTTGTATGTGGTGATCACCCAGGAAGCCTATCCGCGAGTACTGACCATCCGCAAAAAAGAGATCGATCAAGGCACGATAAAAGGTACAATTTTGGGACCCTTTCCGAGTAATTATAAAGTCAAAGAGGTCTTGAGGATCGCCCGAAAAATCTTTCCTTGGTGTAATCAAGGAATTTCTCGGCTCAAAGTAATAAATCCCAAAGATAATTTTGAGCTGGATACATTTGTGTCCAAAGACTCACCCTGTTTCTACTATCATATTGGTTTGTGTCCGGGGGCTTGCATTGAAAAAATCACCCCCGAAGAGTATCAAAAGAATATCCGGGAGTTGGTATTATTTTTACGCGGAAAAAAGAAAACTGTGCTCAATGATATTGAGGAGCGGATGAAGCTGTCAGCTGAGCTAGAAGAGTATGAGATAGCCCGAGTGCTGCGGGATAGAATACTTTTGATTAAAGCGGTGACGCAACAACCTCACAGCTTACGGCCTGAACTAGCTTTACCAACGCTGAAACAAAATCAGGCAGAAGAAAGTGTTATCTATCTGAAAAAACTCCTAGCTGATTATTTATTCTTGCCCAAACAGTATCCCTTAAACCGGATCGAGTGCTACGACGTTAGTAATACTTCGGGGGAGTTGGCATCGGTGTCCATGGTGACGTTTGTGGACGGACAGTCTGCTACTGATCACTACCGATTATTTAACATTAAAACTATCGAAGGGCCCAATGACTACGGCATGTTGCAGGAGGCTTTGCAGCGGCGGCAGAACCACCCGGAGTGGGGTCGGCCAAACCTGATTGTGATTGACGGCGGCAAAGGTCAGTTGCGGGCGGCGCTGTCGGTGTGGCGTTGGTCAGTGCCAGTAATTAGCATTGCCAAAGAACCCGATCGGCTGATTATTCCCATAGTCCAAGAACAAACCCGTGTGGAAAAAATTCTGAAAGGTAGGCGGATAGTGCCTCTAGAAGAGCGACCCAAAAATTTAAAACTAAAGTACCATGAGCTGCTACTGCCTGCTACTCATCCAGCATTGAAGCTAATTCAACAACTGCGCGACGAGGCACATCGGTTTTCAAAGAAGCAGCATTCGAGAAGGCGGACGAAGGAGATGTTTCGGTAGTCACAATATATAGTGAAGGCGGTAGCGCCTCACTGTCACAAAAAAATCAGCTTCTAGCTCAAGTTCCTAAAGTGGTTTATTCTAAAGACATGGGTTTACTCAGACCAGTTGTTGTTACAGCCCTTAGTTTGGTCATTTTAGCCTGGGCTTTGCCCACGGTTAGTTACGGCAACTTCACCACCCTTATCATTGCCAGTATTGTACTGTTACTTCTCCAAAAAGTTGCTCGACCAGTGCTCAGCCTGCTGTTGTTGCCGATTAACATCGTTACCCTCGGCTTATTTTCAGGGTTCCTCAACGTTCTCTTGATGTGGTTCGCCACCGCAGTGGTACCAGGCTTTCACATCGAGCCAATGGTTGTCTTTGGATACCAACTGAACTACTTTTTCTCGTTGCTGTTTGTGTCCTTCTTGATCAGTTTTCTTCAGTCGGGGATAAGCATCCTGTTTTAGGAGCTCGTATATGCGTGAATCTCACATCAAGGTATAATATAAGTATGAAAAACGTCGTGGTGATTTTTTTAATCCTTTTAGCGGCACTTCTCATCTCGGGAAAACCTACCCAGGCACAGCGAGGTGTTATTCTTGCTTCACCAAGTCCTATCGTGATTCCGGGAGCCACAGATTCGGCTACTGCCAGTGACTCCGCCATCGCCACACCTTCGGCCGCAGTGGAGCGAATCCAAGAGAAGAAAGATGCTTTGACCGCATTTCTAGACGAAAAACCAATTTCCGAACTCACTTGGCACAACGTCTTACAACATGGGCTGCGACGCGCCATCAACAATGGTCTACCCGCCAATATTATCGTGGTGTTAATTTTGTTTCCGATTATTACCTCCATCATTGCTGCTTCGAGGCACTTGATTGGCCTGCAAGGCTTTGGTATTTATATTCCAGCCGTTTTATCGGTGGCATTTGTATCCACCGGCATCACCACTGGAGTTGCAGTGTTCGCGGCAGTTTTAATAGCTGCAACTGTCTTTAAAGCCCTATTAAAGCGCTTGCGTCTCCAGTACTTACCTCGAACAGCCTTGTTGCTGTGGGGAGTGTCGCTGGTAATTTTAATTTTGTTGGTCCTAGCCTCACTTTTCGGCGTCAGCGGCTTTTTATCACTCAATATCTTCCCGCTACTCATCATCATGTTGTTGACTGAGAACTTTATGGAGACCCAGCTGACATCCAGCACCTCCCAAACCATCCAGTTAACAGTCGAGACGTTGGTGATCGCCATTGTGTGTTCGTTATTAATCGGAAATGAGTATATTCAAAGAATCGTGCTGCTCAGACCAGAAGCTACCTTTATTTCAGTGGCGGTGTTCAATCTAGTAGTTGGTCGGTATTCTGGCTTACGATTACTGGAGTACATCCGCTTTCGTTCCTTAATTGAGAGGTAAAATCCATGCTCAAAGCCCGCGACATTCTTGGTATGAACGCCCGGCAGCAGGGATATGGTGTCATGAACACGGCTGCTGCCAAAAGTTTTTGCAGCTCCAAATACGCAACCAAGGTTTTATTAGAAAACAAGGGGATCCCCACTGCTCGCGTACACGGGGTCTTGGCTACCAATGAGGACATCAATGACTTTGATTGGCAGGGTTTAGAAGCCAACTTTGTGATCAAACCCACCAACGGCAATGCTGGTAAAGGTGTGGCTATTTTTCGCAAACAGCACACAGACAGGGTTCATTGGACTGACGGCGTTGGACACACTTGGAGTTTTGATGACATCAAGCTACATTGCTATGACATTCTCGAAGGTCAGTACAGTACCTACGGCGCTAACCACAATGTGATTGTCGAAGAACGGGTTCCGATTCATCCTTCTTTTAGTAAGTACGCATACAAGGGCACGCCCGACGTGCGAGTGATTGTATTCAATCAGGTTCCGGTGATGGCGATGTTACGTCTGCCCACTAAACAGTCAGAAGGCCGGGCAAACTTACATCAGGGTGCGATTGCGGCTGGAATTGACATGGCTACCGGCATCACTACATTTGCAATTACAGGCAGCGGACAATCAATTCAGTTTTTGCCAGATAGTAAGAAGAAGCTGAACGGTATTAAGATTCCAGACTGGAAAAAAGTTCTGACAATTGCGGTCGATGCTGCCAACGCCGCCGGACTGGTTTTTAGCGGCATTGATTTATTTATGCATGAGGACAAAGGACCATTAGTCGTAGAGTTGAATGCTAATCCGGGACTCTCAATTCAGCTAGCTAACCGAGCTGGACTGCGCCGACGCCTAGAACGCGTTCAAGATCTAAACGTATTGAACTCTGAACACGGCGTCAAAATTGGCCAGGCCTTATTCGCTGAAAGTTTTGCTGACAAAATTAAGGCTGAAGAAGGCTTAGTAATTGTGAATCCCAAAGAAACAGTCCTTGTTTACGGACGAGATAAAGAACGACATGAGGTCGAGGCATTAATGAACACCGGCCGTTTCCGCAGCGCCATCGCTAAATCGCTGGCTGAAGAGTTGGGTTTGATTGAAATTGATGACTTCTTGTGGTTTCAAACTGAGAGTGATGAAACCAAAGCTCCAGTGGTAGGGGTCACTGTCAAAGTTAAAAATAGGCGCATTACTACCGCCATGGTCGTAAGTAAAACCTTAAATAAATCAACAAACAAAGTTGAAATTGGTCGCAATGATTTAGCTGGTTTCTTAGTGGGGGAAACCGAGTAATGGATATTATTGTTGCTACCACCCCCAATAATATTCTGGTAGAGAAACAGAAGTTTTTCGCGGATACCAGCTATAACCCACAGCTAACCTACGCCCATCCGTTGCCCAGTGACCAAGAACTCCACCAGTGGGGAGAGCCCAGTCCTAAATGGTATCAGCACTCACTCCAAATGATGCAGGAGTTTCCGCTGACTCACTCAACCCCAGTAGGAAAAACACCTGAACGTGTTTCTACGGAAATTGTGCAAGCCGCTATAGATGAGTTTAACCAACGATACTCACTTGCCACTCCCATCACGGCTGTCTTTTCCGAAAGTTTAGTGACTCGCTGCCGGGTCTCGGGCATGAAAATCTATTTTCAGCTGCCAATTCGTTACTCCAAAACCCGATTTAGAGATTTGTACCGGCATGAACTTGAGACTCATACTTTGCGAAGACTCAATCATCACCTCCAGGGTTGGGAGCAAGAAATTTGCCCTGAAGCCGAGCTCAGATTAACTGAAGAAGGATTGGCTGGACTACACACTCACTTAAAGCGTCCAGATAAACTCTTCCGCAAAAGTTATCTGACCTATATTGCTGCCTATGATGCTCAACATGGTTCTTTCTCGAGTGTGTATCACACCATGAGAAAGCTCAATGTGGGGGAAGCCACTGCCTGGAATATTGCCTTACGAACCAAACGAGGTTTACTTGATACATCCCAGCCAGGTGGTCTCACCAAAGACATTAGCTACCTCGAAGGCGCCGTCCAAGTCTGGCAGTGGATGATGGATCCGAGTAATAACCCTAAAGACTTATACGTCGGTCGCGTCGGGATCAATCAGGTCAAACAGTTTCAGCACTTGAATCAAACGCCTGGGCTACGATACCCCTCCTTTTTTGAGGATCTAGTAGAGTACAATCAGCTCATAAAAGACATTGGTGAGACCAATCTCTTTTCGACCTTAGTGGAGTAATGACCATGCCAAAACTAAACGCCAGTTCCCGCATCATGTTCGAAGAGGCCGAGAGTCGCGGCATTGTCGGCACCACATTTGGTGACTCTGAAACCATTTTGATGCAGTACCAAGGGAAGCAATGGTATACCCGAGGATCCCGGACCTCCCTGCAATCCTCAGTCGGCAAAACCATCGCTGATAATAAAGACTTAACCAAAAAAGTACTGGCCCATTTTCACTTACCCACCGCTAAACATATTAAAGTCAACTCTGCCAGTGATTTGGAGCTACTTACCCCGTTACAGTTCCCTGTGGTCATGAAACCGCTGGACGAACGACACGGGCGGGGAGTGGTGGTCGGCATCCCCAACCTGGAAGCAGCTACAAAAGCTTACACAGCTCAGAGCTACACCAAGGTTATTTTCGAGGAGATGCTGTCAGGGCTTGAGTATCGGATTGTGTGCGTTGACTTTAAGTTTGTGGCAGCGGCTTTTCGCAAACCAGCTCATGTGACTGGGGACGGACGCAGCACAGTCAGTGAGTTGATTGCACAAAAAAATCAACATCCATGGCGTGGTAAAGGCCATGCCTTTAATTTAACCTTGATTGAAACAGACGAACAGGTAGAGACTTTTCTTAAAGAACAAGCTCTGACCCTCGATTCAGTACCCGCGACCGACCAGGAAGTTCCGCTCAGAAAAACCGCCAACCTTTCCACGGGTGGTGAGGCCTGGGATGTGACTGACGAAGTCAGTGACGAAAACAAAGCCTTGTTTGAAGCCATTGCCAAGGCTTGCGATCTCAACGTGGCTGGCATTGATGTGATGTGCCAGTCGCTGCAAACAGCAATTGGGGATCAGCCACAAGCCGGAGTTATTGAAGTCAATGCTTCTCCTGGCCTGAGGATGCATCACTATCCGATCAAGGGTACTGCTCGAAATATTGCTGGGGCAATTATAAATATGGTACTTAAATAGTAACTGCCGAGAAAGACTCTATGGCTTCTACAAAATATAGTTATGTCAGCGAACGATTAGGAATCTCTGACATTATTGAGATTCCCTTAAGCACTCGCCTGATCCTGGAACAAGCTGATGAATTCGGGGTGGCTTGGGAAGCAATTCCTAACACCAAAATCATTAAGTTAGAGTACGGCGGCAAAATCAAGTTCTTTCGCTGGCAAATTTCTTCCGAGACTAGCTTCATTGGCTTTAACGCTTGCTTGGACAAGGGAGAAACCAAAGCCCTACTGCAACAAGCCGGTATCTCCACTCCAAATGGCTGCAAATTAACGCCTGAGGACTCCGAAGAAATCTGGGAGCAGGTTTACAATTCACTGCAAAAACCTTTGGTCATTAAACCCAGCCATGGTTGGCAGGGTCAATCAGTGCTGATGGGAATTAACGATTTGGCAGCGTATAAAGTTGCTGTTAAAAAATGTTTTGCTTTCACTGATGCAGAAGATTCAGGGGTGATGGTAGAAGAAACTTTCGTGGGCAAAGAGTATCGTCTGGTTACAACTCGCCAAAAAATGGTGGCCGCAGTGTACCGGGAACCTGCCAACGTTATTGGTGATGGCACCGAGACTGTGGCTGAACTCGTTGCTGAAAAAAATAGCGATCCCCGCCGAGGGAGTGATTTATCATTTGCCTTGTTCAAAATTGAGTTAGACGAAGATGCCCTAGAAACCTTGGCGGGACAAAACCTCACGCCCACTAGTGTTCCCACTGA
>Ga0163153_10003052_pt1 | contig 23027 bp, 27 predicted proteins | sample OliLakLV19MP6IB1_FD_148629 | JGI IMG/M metagenome (GOLD analysis project Ga0163153, IMG submission 148629) | Freshwater microbial mat bacterial communities from Lake Vanda, McMurdo Dry Valleys, Antarctica - Oligotrophic Lake LV.19.MP6.IB-1 | ecosystem: Environmental > Aquatic > Freshwater >...
GGCGCAAGCCGTCGCACCGGGAATGAAAGCTCGTAAATCAGGTCGAATCATTAGCTTCAGCATGGCCAACGCCGATCAGATGATTTCACAGCCGGACGTGACGGCCCATTACATCGCCAAGGCCGGCGTCTTGATTCTGACTCGCACACTGGCCAAACTACTCGCGCCCCATGGCATTACCGTCAATGCGATTTCCCCCGGCTTCATCGATTCCGGCAGCGCGCCGCCGGGAGAGCTAGCCGGCATGACCAAACGCATTCCCGCCGGCTACATCGGAACTGTAGACGACACCGTGGCCGCAGTACGCTATCTCCTCAGCGACGAAGCGCGATACGTAAATGGGGCAAATATCCAGATTAGTGGGGCGTGGGGGGTGTGAGGGGATGGAGCCTGATGATCTCCTGTGCTCGCGGAACGCGCACGATCAGAATGTGCTCGTTCGATGCGCGCAGTCAAAGGGCACCTCAGGTCACCCTCTGAGGAGTCAAAAGAAGCAATGAAGAGAAGACTTTGAGGGAGGCACTATGAAATCAGAACAAGAACAGACAGCCCACGGTCGGTTTGTCCAGGCCTTACAGCACGAACATCTGACCTGTGCTCAACCTGGATGCGGCGGAGCGATGAACGTGACCGACCACAGCCCCCATCTCGCCCGTATCAAGACGTATGAAGCCGAATGCAAACAATGTCATGCGAAGGAACAGATTACCGGCAAAGAAGAGCCGATGCCACCGTGGGACGGCGCCTCGATCACGATGATGGCTGAAGTGCATCTCCTCCACGATCAACCCACATGCCCCTTCGATGACACCCCCATCACCTTTACCTCCATGCCGAATCCCAGACGCAAAGCCCGTTACCGCCTCTCCTGCTTCTACTGCGGCAGACATGCGGAACTGAATTGGCCGCCGGCGGAAGCAAAGAGGTGACGGGGGCAGGCAACTATCCTCCTTGCTCGCAGAACGCGCACACTAGGAAGTATGCTCGTTCGATGCGCGCAGTGGAGGACAGCTTGCCTACCCCCTTTAGAAAACGTGAAGAATCAGAAAGCCTCGCTCGACGGCCGCAGTAGAACCAATCATGGGTGTCGTTCCGAAAGAGAGAAATGCAAGGTGGGTGTGAGATTAGACGCTTTTCGAAGGCGGACCGGAGAGTCGTTTCGGTCGTTTCGTGCGCATGCCAAGTTCAAGAGCGGTTTCCAAACGAATGACTCGTCCCACGAGATCTTCTATGTGCTGTTGTTGTTTGATAACGGTGGCATTGAGTTGTTCAACCTTGTCGGCAAGCTTAATCGTGGTGGCAAAGGCATCCCACACCCGTTCTGTCCACCCCATGCTTACCCTCTCTGAGAAGCCGCCCTAGTAAGTTGCTGGATACGTCGCTCAGATTCCGCCACAAGATCAAGCGTGCGATCAATCGAACGAATAGCTTTCCCGGCAGCACGGCTAACTTGTCGGGCGAACTGGTCTAATAAATCGGAGTCTTCATCGGGCGAATAGCGTTCTCCACCTCGGCGTAGAAGTTCCCCCATGGTCAACTTTGCCACCTTGGCTTTCCGCGCCAAGCGCAACTTTTGTGAATGGCTCATAAGCACAGGCACTTGAACCGTATTGGTCGGCATAGGCCCTCCATTCATGATCTATATAGACGATGTATACCCTATCACGGGAGACGAGTCCCAGTCGATATCCGCCGCGAGCAACTCGACTACCTACAAAAAGACTCCCGGTACATCTTCTATCTCGCGTGCCCTATCGACGACACCCCCATCACTTTTACCTCCATGCCGAATCCCTGGCGCAAGGCCCGTTACCACCTCTCCTGCTTCTACTGCGGGAGACACGCCGAATTGAACTGGCCGCCGGCGGAAGCAAAGAGATGAGAAAGGGCAACCTGGTCGTCCTCCTGCTCGCGGAACGCGCACGATGGGAATGTGCTCGTTCGACGCGCGCAATCGAGGATCGACCATGCTGCCCTTGAAAATGAAATGAGCGGATTGGGGTACGCACGCAGTGGAAGATCCATCAGCCCCCATCCCTTAAGAGAAAACGAGCGAGATTGGAAGACTATTAATGGTGGTCGTTGGACACGCACAGTTGAGGGCAATCTCGTTACCCTGCTTAAGAAGTAACGGGGAGAGCGCGAAATGAACTCATCGGACAAGAGGGAGAGGCGCATGCTTGTAAGGGCCAAAATCTTCTGATTACTACCTGCAACTACGCACTACTTAGCCGCATGAGCACCTATTTGCTTCTTAAGTTTTCCGTGCAGCTGAATAACAAGTTGTTTCATTCCTACCGTATTATTAATCACGAAACGATTCGAGAGAACGATGTTATTCCGCTTATCGATTACTACTCCCACTCCTAGCTTCGTAAAAGCTCGAATATCGGGTTCATCTTTTCTCCCTTTGATGCATCCAACGGAGTGAGCAATAGCATTACGCAACTTACGAAGACTATCCGCAAGTTCCTTGCGATAGCACATACTCGCGGTATTTAGGCCAGCCTTATCTTGCAAGTACTTTAGTGCATGCTGGATAACGTCGCGGCCATCCTCTCGGAATTTAGATTTAATATCGAGGTTGCTGTGTGCAACTCGACAAAGACGCACAAGACAAGACTCTGTCGTGCTCATCATGCTTACCAGCAACGAATACCGAACAATGCGAGGAAAGTCTCGCTCAATTTCAAAGAGGCTATCCTCAATAGCAACGCTATTGAAAGCTTGCTCCTCCTCTCCCTCACAATCCTTACGTTGAATCCGCGCACGGGCATGACGTCGCTTAGCCTCTTTACGGATTACTTCCTCTAAGAACTCGCATAGACTACTCATGCGATCAAATTGTCCGTGAATGAAATACCTCAACTCGGTCAATTCAGGAGACACTATATCTAATATTCCTTCCTTCATACTGCTCACCATGCTTCTCGATCAAAACAACGACAGCATTGTGCCACTCAGGAAAAAATAAAAGTTTTGAAATGCCGCTCTGCCAATGCTGGATCGAACTTGCGCAAGGCCTGATAAATCTCCCGCACTTTGTCGTGAATCGCCGCAAGAGTCGTTGCTTGACTTGGCATCTGAAAATCCCTGCTGTTTTGAAGCACATTGATGTCAGATGCAAGTTCAGAGAAATATTACGCTGCGAATTCTACGCGAACTGTGCGCCCTATTCGCGCTTCAAGCGTGATCAGCATTTCAAGGCTAAACTTGGCCCATTTGCCACGCACGAGGTCGGAGACACGGGATTGCGCAATGCAGAGGCGCTTGGCTGCATCAGATTGCGTGAGCTTGTGTTTTTGGATGTAGAGGCGAAGGTCGCTCATCAAATTCGCCCGCATTTGGAGCACGGTGGCCTCGGCAGGATCAATCCAAGGTCAACAAAAACATTGCCACTGGACTTGGTCATTTTCTTTTTCATGATCAGGATCCGACGCTTCGCACATAAGATCAGCGGATCGCCGATTGCAGCAGAAGCGCTCATGGACAATCCTGCCTAGGCACCGAGTGTCAGAAAGGTGGCTTGCTCATGGCTGCAGAACTCTTGAATATTTTGATGACGTGTTCTCAGCAGACGAATGACCTCTTGATTGGAACAGTTGCCCACAGCAAGCCAGACGACTTTCGGCGGCGCACCGAGAACAATGCTCAGACGGAGAAAATCCTCGTCGCGCGTGACTAACACACAGCCATGCTCCTTTGCCAACCGCCACACCACATCATCTGGGGCTCCCCCCGCGCCAAGCAAGCGAACGTGGAGAGACTCGGGATATAAGTCGACTATTGCAGGGAGAACAGATTCAGAAAGGTTTTCATCCAACAGTAGCCGCACAGTTCCTCAAGCGGCAGGAATCGACAAGGTGCGACGCTCGCGTTCAGCGGCATAGGCAAGACAAGCCAACACATCTTCGTGTGTCAGTTGAGGAAAGCTGGATAGGACTTCCGCTTCAGACATGCCACCTGCCAAATATCCCAGCACTTCGCCGACAGTAAGTCGAGTGCCACGGACGCAGGCTTTGCCGAAGCGGATCGTCGGATCTATACTGATGCGATCAAGGGATGACATAGCGCTATGATAGCCAAGTCTTGCTCGTGCCGCAAGAAAGGATCGCCTTGCCACACGCAGTCTCCAGCAAATCTGCTAAAGGGAGCAGCCAGAATGTTCTTCGCTGCGCGCATCAAGGGGGCGCATTCTGGTCTCGCGCGTTCAGCGAGAAGATGGCCTTCCGTACTTCTTTCTCTCCCAACCGGTGCTGAAACCACGATAGTATGCCGACGGGCGGAAACGGAGATCGCCCTCACCGGAGAGGGCGGGACACAACTTGCAGCAGCTCGCGGCCGTTGTTCTTCGTGAGCAACGGCGAAGCGCGTACTGTTCGAGTCGCTTTGGACGAGTTTACGGGCTTCGGGCGAATTGGGTGCCCTCGAAGGTGCAGGCGGCGGAGTTTCCCCCCGTCGGCCTACTTGCCGAACGCCTTCTTCAGCAGCGGCTCTATCTCGCCTTTGGCTGCCATCGGATCGAGCACATCGGTGTCGCCGTAAAACTGCCCGTCGATGAACACCTTGGGAAGGGTCGGCCAGTTGGTCATTTTTGCGAGCGCTTCTCGCTTGGTCGGTTGAGACAGGACATCGATGAGTTCAAACGGATACCCGTACTTGTCGAAAAACTGAATCGTCTCTCTCGTGAATCCGCACATCGGCATCTGTTTAGTGCCCTTGCCGTAGATCAAAATCTTGTGCGTGGCGACTTCCTTGTCAATTTCTTCTTGAATGGGATCTGCCATGGCTTGGCCTCCTAAGTTTCGTCTGTGGTTTTAGCGGTGATTTCGAGCGCATGAATCCGCCCGTCTTTCATCGGGGCATCCAACGCCTGATAGATCATTCGATGCCGATCCAGCAAATTCTTCCCCGCAAAGGATGCCGAGATCACCACCACCTTGAGATGATCCATCGTGCCGGTCCGGTCCGAGACCGTAACCGTGGCATCCGGCATCGTGTTGCGCACATATTCTGTCAGGATATCTGGCGTAATCATCACCCCTCCAATCTCATTGCATAGTTAGAATACTCCAGCCGTAAGCCCAAAGGCAATTCGAGCCCTTTAGCAGGATGCTGAAAAAGACCGCCAGCTTCGAACCCTGAGTTTCGAGTCGCGCCTTTCTCGCATGTCGCGCAAGTCACGCACCGCTCCGGCGCTGGTGGTGGATTTCAGCACATGCTGGTGGATAGCCACCACATCTGCTCTTGTCGCGTCACGACAAGAAGCCACTTCACTGGAAAATTTAAGCCATTGCCGCATGTCCATGATGGCACGAGCCTTGCGCTTCAGGTGGGGCAAGAACATGTGAGCCGACCATGACGCGACCACATCTACCTATCAACCAAGGAGGGTGCCATGGATGAGTTCAAATCTGGGTTTTTCATCGGGGGGGAGGCCTGCGAGGGGCGAGTGCTCGTAGTAGACGACGAACCCGATATTCGCAAAGTCGTAAAGATGACGCTGCAGAAGGCCGGCTATGAAGTCCTTGAAGCGGAAAACGGTGAGAAGGCGATTGAGGTCATCAACTCTGGAGAAAACCGGCTTCTCCTCGACGTCGTCATCTGCGACATTCGTATGCCGAAAATCAACGGAGCCGAAGCCGTCGCCTACTTCCGAAGCAATTACCCTCGCGTTCCGCTCATCGTACTGACTGGCTTCCCGGATACCGACATGGCGACCTCCTTCCTCCGGCAAGGGGTCGTGGATTATCTCGTCAAGCCGGTCGAAGGAGAGAAACTACGATCAGCCGTCGCGCGAGCCATAGAACAGAGGGAACTTGCAAAGCTGTGACAATGACCTGCCAGCCGTATGTGGGCACGGAGAGGCATGCTCCTCCGTGCTTTTCTCGGCAATAGCATGTTGGGAAAGAACTATTGTGGCCCACAGTCCAGGGACAACAGATGACCATCCCACAGGATGCTCAAAAAGGCCGTCCAGGAAGGCCGCAGGCGAATCGAAGCCGGAGCCGTACCCTCTGCGGTACGTTGAGGATTTCGATGAGCCGAGAACGACGCTGGCGGACTTTTTCAGCATCCTGAGTAGGGGCACAACCCTGCCACAGAAAGACCGGCTGAATGGAACGCTCTGACTCGACCAAAGTCGCCATTCTGGGAGCGGGGCGCGGTGGTCACGCGCTCGTAGATTTGCTGCACCAAATCCCTTCGATTGAGATTGTCGGCATTACAGACCGTAATCCTACTGCACCAGGGCTCCAGCGCGCACGTGAGCTTCAGATTCCTGTGACCACCAATGTGCCGGATCTGATCAGGAACCACGGCGTAACCCTGATTTTGGATGCCACTGCTGACCCGGAGATGGAAGCATATCTGCATGCCCACAAACTCCCTGGGGTCAACATCCTCAGTGGGTCGGCCTCCCGGCTGCTGTGGAAACTGATTCAGCATGAAGCCAAGCTCGAAGCCGAACTCCTCCAATCAGAAAAGCTTGCAGGAATCGGCTCGTTCGCTGCGGGAATCGCGCACGACATCAATAACCCTCTGCAACTTATTTTAGGCCTGGCGGAAAACCTCGCAGAGGAACGCGACCTGACCATCGTCCACGAGCAAGCCCAGGACATTATTGAAGCCGTCAAACGGACGAGTGCCATCTGTCGGGACCTCACTCGCTACTCACGGCGCGCATCCCCCCACCAAGATGTGCTGGTGCCTGTCAACGAAAAGCTCGACGAGGCGCTGAAAATCGCACGCTACGCGTCAAGTCTTCACGATATTGAGATGATCAAACAGTACCAGCCAGGCGCAGCCGTCAAAGGCAACCCGGATGAATTACTGCACGTCCTCGTCAACCTCATCACCAATGCGGTCCATGCCATGGAGCGCGGCGGCGGCACACTGACACTTGAGACCGCACTCCACGACGGACAGGTCCATGTCCGGATCTCCGATACGGGATGCGGAATCGCCCTGAGCAAGCTCGATGAGATTTTCGAGCCGTTTTTCACAACAAAAGCCCCCGGCAAAGGCACGGGGCTAGGACTCTATAACGTCAAAACCATTGTCAACAAAATGCACGGCGCCATCGCCATCGACAGTCAAATCGATCGGGGAACGACCTTTACCTTAACCTTTCCCAAGGCCGAGCCCGCAGGACAAGGATATCTGTCATGAATCCCGCGCGCGCCCCATCTCACTCTGAAACGGGGTGGGGGCTCCAACCCAAACTGATTCTCTCCATGTTGCTCGTGGGAGTGGTACCGCTCATGATGGGTCTCGGTCTCGCCTTTTGGCAAGGCTCTCGCGAAATCCAGGTTGTCAGCGGCGAAAGCTTCAAAGCCCTAGCCGAAGAAACGGCACGGAAAGTCGATCTCTTGATATCGGATGAGGTCGGACGAACATCACGAATCGCGACAGACCCCTCGATTATCTTCGAGCTTGAGCAACGGCGCGATGCCCTACTGAGCATGACTGAAGATCAGCGCCGCCTGACCGTGGACAGACTCAAGAGTGGGTGGGAGGCGAAAGATCCCGCAACAGTCCGCACGATCACAGAAGGGAAAATTGCTGGCACGATTCAGGACTATCTTTCGGGAGCCAAGAACGAGGCCGATCAACTGATCCCGCAAGTGGTCCGGTCTGCCACCAAAATGCTGTACATCACCGACAGTGAAGGCAACTTGATTGCCTCGTCGACCACGCTGCCACCTTTTGCCAATAAAGATACGACCTGGTGGAAAGGGGCCTCCCATCGCGGGGTCGGCCAGTTGTTCATCGAAGATGTGCACTTCGACGACCGTGTCCAGAGCTATGTCATCAGCATCTCGCTTCCCATTATGGATCGCATTCGCTATGAGGCAGTCGGTGTGCTCCATCGCGTGATCGACGCCAAAGAGTTGATCTCGCCCTCGATCTCGCCCATTCGCTTCGGCAAGACCGGGCATGTGATGCTGATCGACCATCGCGGCATCGTCCTGAGCTGTCCCATTCTGCCGACCGGGGTTCCCCTCTCGGATGCACAGCTCATTCCGCTCGTCACCCCATTTCAGCCAGGCTGGGTCAGCGCGCCCAGCGATGGTCACGGCGGACAATCAACCTCGCTCATCGGATTCGCTCCGGTGCCTGAAACCAGCCGTGCGACGAACGACGATCGAGGCAAGGGCTCCTGGCACACCTTCGTCTGGCAAGCCTCTGACGAACTCTTCGCTCCAATTCGTCACCTTCTTACCTGGATGGCCGTCTTCAGCCTCGTCGCCGTCGGACTCATGACGACCCTCGGCTACCTTGCAGCCCATCGTATCGTCAAGCCAGTGCGTAAATTACAAGCCGCAGCACAGTTGATCGGACGCGGTGAACTTCAGCAACCCATCGACATTCAGACCGGCGATGAGATCCAGGACTTAGCCGATGAATTCAATCGAATGAATCGCCAATTGGAAGCCGCCTTTGCGGGACTGACCGATCAAGTGACCAGCAAAACTCAACAAGTGGAGTCTCTGCTCCACTCGACGGACGAAATTCTGGATGCTGTCCCAACCCCGATCATCATGGTCAATCACGAGGAACAGCTGCAGTACATCAATCAAGTCGGACGCACGGCCTTTCAATCCATACTTGATTCGGCCCGATCAATCCCCTTGTTCGATGTACTCCCCGTCGATGCGGCGGTGCGAGAGCACCTGCGAAAAGAATTCAGACGTGCTGGGAACGGAGAACATGCCACGATGACGTCAGGGGAAGAGGACGCCGCGGTCACCAATACTGCCCGTGACCCGTTGGCCCCTCTGATGGGTGCGGCGGGACCAGGTCACCGACAAGAAATTCAGATTGGTCCACGACGATATCACTATCAGTGGTTCCACATGGCAGGGAGAAATCAGGGGGAGGATCGGATCGGCCTTGTCTTCAGGGATACGACTGACGAGAGCCGCCTCCAAGACCAACTCATCCAGGCAGAGAAATCAGGCAGCCTTGGAACCCTCACAGCCGGAATCGGACATGAGTTGAATAATCCGCTTTTTGGCATTCTCGGACTGGGAGAAGCCATCGAAGAAGAACCCAACCTTGACCGTGTCAGATCCTATGCCCGCGACATCGTCCAGCACGGGCGTCGAATGGCCTCGATCATTCGAGACTTCACAGGCGTCACAGCTCGCGAGACATCGGACCAGCGGCAACCGGTTCACCTCGAACAAGAACTCGATCGGGCCATCACCACACTCACAGACAGCATGGACACGGCAGAACTTGTCATCCAAAAAACCTACGCGGGAGACACCTGTGTGTCAGCTCTCCCCGATCAGCTTAGACAGGCCTTCACAAATCTGTTGACGAATGCCCTTCAGGCGATGAAAGGTCGAGGCATCTTAGGCCTTTCGACGTCCCTTACCGATACCTCTGTCGTAACCACGATCACGGATTCAGGCCCCGGCATTCCTCAACAGCATCTGTCGAAGATTTTCGACCCGTTCTTTACCACCAAAGGCCAGGGCGAGGGATCCGGACTCGGCTTGACTGTCGCACGCCGCCTTTTCAAGAAATTCGGAGGGGATATCAGAATCGAGAGCCAGGAGGGGAACGGCACCTCCTGCATCGTCACCCTCCCGGTCATCTCTCACCGGCCACCCACACAGGAGGCTTCATGCACCGAGTCAACGTCGCGCTCTTCGCCACAGCCCTCACCATCCTAATCTCAGGGCTGGGGTGGGGGCCCTCCGTTCTCTCCGCGAAAGAGCGCACGACATCGCCCGGCATTCCCCCGGAGAAAGCGGCGGCCTATATCTACGCCGTCATCAAGGCCGATCGCACGCTCTACACCACAGAAATCGTCAACCGACTCCAGGCGAAAGGGATCACGCCAGCGTCCGAACATTGGGAGTTGGAGAATACCCTCATGTTGCCGGCCCAATTTCTCCAGCATTCGGGCAAGCTGGCAGCGGAGAGCGGAAGCGGGGTCCGTTATCGGCTGATCGGACTCTGGCCTATTTACCGACGTAACGCTCCGGCGAGCGACCTGGAGCGCAACGCACTGGAGTCTCTCAGGAAAAATCCAGACCTGCCTGTCACCGGAATCGTGAGCAGCGGGCAGAAGCAATACTTTCAGGCGATCTATCCTGATCTCGCCGTCTCACAGGCCTGTGTCGACTGCCACAACGGACATCTGCTCAGCCCGAAACGGGACTTTAAACTCAATGATGTGATGGGCGGGATCGCGATTACGATTCCGCTGGAATAGCGGCGGCGGTCACTCGTCAATGGTCACAGGTCACTGGCGGGAATAACGACCGGCTTCCCAATAACCGATGACTATTGACAAAATGGTTACGAAGGCGTGGCTGGATCGGATGGTGTACCGGTTTCAGCTCCGTGATATTCCTCCCGGTAAATCTGGATCGTAGTCATCAACAAACTGACCAGAACCGGCCCGATAAAGAGTCCGATGATGCCGTAGAGTGCCAGTCCGCCTAGGACGCTGAATACGAGGAAGAGCACGGGGATCTGTGCCGCCTGTCCGATCAACCAGGGTCGAAGAAACTGATCGATCATCGACACGACGCCGATTCCCCAGCCCAGCATGACCAGCCCTTTCCACATCGGACCGACCGTGAGGAAGTACAGGACAACAGGCCCCCAAACCAATGCAGTCCCGCCAAAGGGCAGCGGCGCAAGAATCACTGTCACTGCCGTCAATACGACGGGAAACGGCACTCCGAGGACCCCATAGGCCAGCCCCGCGAATAGACCTTGAATAATCGCGGTCACGCCTATCCCCTTCACCACGGCACGAATGGTCTGATCCATGCGATCGACGATCCGTTGCTTATGGGACGCCTCCAGAGGAATCACTTCCTGAAGAGACGCCAACCATTGCTTCCCATCCTTGAAGAGAAAAAACAGCGCGAAGAGCATGAGAAAGAAATCGGTCACGAGCAGAAATGCATTCTTGAGCAGATCGCCGACCTGCTCAAGAAAGAAACGACTGAGGAACGTCGCAGCCGACAGAAGCCCCTGCTCCAGGGAATCTGGCGTCAATAATACCCTGTCATTGAACTGCTGAAGGAGCCCTCCGATAACCGGCCATGTGCGTAATTGCTCCGGCAGCCTCTGGAGTGCCCCGCTTGCGATCCACTCGCGAATGGCCTGCTCTGCAGTAATCGCTTCACGTGCCAGCAACACTCCCAGCATGGAAATCGGAATCACCACGAGGGCCAACACTAGGAGGGTGAGACAGGAGGCTGACACAACCTCCCGGCCACGCACGAACGAGGTGAACCGGACATGGAGTGGATAGGTGAGATGGGCAAGGAGCGCAGCCCAGAGGACGGGAAAGAGAAACGGCCGAAACATCAGAGCGATCTGGTACAGCAGCAACAGAAGGAGAGCAAAAAACACGGCAGTGAAGAGCTGCGGCTTCGTCATGGGTCGGACACGAAAAGGAGAGTACCGGCAGACCTATCGCCGCGCGTCTCCGCTGGACTCTTTCTCGAGCACCACAACCTGCTTCGCTCGATGTGCGGAGAGATCACTGACACCACCCGGCAATTTGGGAAGCTCGTCGGACCAAGCAGCCACCCCCATATCCGTCGAACCCTGGAGCTTCGCGCCGTCTTCCATGATAAGGACCGGCGTCAAGACTTCTCCGATGAGCGTCGACGTCTTCAATAACTGGACTCGCTCATTCGCCGTCACCTTCGCCTTGATGCGGCCGCTGCTGACGATGGTGCCTGCGATGATCGTTCCCTGCACTAACCCATCCTCCCCGATGATAACATGTCCCTTGGTCTGAATCTCGCCATCGAGGCGGCCATCGATCCGCACCGTCCCTTCGACATGAATCTCGCCCTTCAAGACAACCCCTTTAGCCAAGAGGGTGATGTTGTCGTCCCCGGCAAAGTTGCTACTCTTCATGCGTCATCCTCCCTTCACAACCAATAATTGACGCCAGCTTACACCATTCATCCTACCAAGGCCTAGGAGAATCCAAATGTATGCCGCAGACGTTCCCATATCCCCTCGCCATGCACTTCACAGTAGACGCCGGGCTCTGTCCCTTCAATGAACACCTCCGAAACCTGCTCGGGACACTGAGACGTCGCCAACTGCCCGGTCTTCGGATCGATGGCGCGAACGATGACACCCGGCGGCGCCACAAACGCGGAAACCGTGGGTGGAATGATCCGGCTCGCAAGATCCATCCAAATGGGCAACGCCGCCTGCGATCCTGTAAGACGCAACGGTCGTTCATCGTCGAACCCCACCCACACCCCAATCACCACGTCGGGCGTGTAGCCGACAAACCATGCGTCACGATACCCATCGGTGGTGCCGGTTTTTCCGGCCACTGAACCTTGAAATCCCAGAACGTTGGCTTTTCTCGCCGTGCCTCGCTGGATGACGCCTTCAAGAATGGAGGTCAACACATAGGCCGCTTGAGGCGATGCGGCCTGTTGCCGATCCTGCACGCCATTCCACACCATGTCTCCTTGTCGATCCCTGATTGAGCGAACCGCCGTGGGCCTGACAGCAATCCCTCCGTTCGCAACAGCTCCATACGCCGAGGTGATCTCCATCAACGACACGGACGAACTGCCCAAGGCCACTGATGAAAGATCGTCGCCGATCACGCTTGTGATGCCAAGACGATGCAGCAGCTGTACGATCGGCTTCGTCCCCAGCATCTTGGCTGCGCGTACCGCCGGCACATTGAACGACTGTTCCAACGCGCTCCGTACCGTCACGGGCCCATGAAATTGTTTATCGTAGTTCTGCGGAGACCACGAACCGGTCTCCGACTCAAAGGTGACCGGTTCGTCCGACAACAAACTCGCCGCGGTCAACTGGCCGACTTGACTCTCGCGGGCCGCTTCCAATGCAGCAAGATAGACGAAGGGTTTGAAGAGCGAACCCGGTTGCCGCCGTGCCTGAACCGCACGATTGAATTGACTCCGCCGGTAGTCTCGCCCCCCCACCAACGCCAGCACAGATCCGGTCTTGGGATCGAGCACCACGACCGCCCCTTGTACGACCGATTCCACTGACGCGGTGAGGTGGGGATGCGCAGCCTCTAATTTTGCCAGTCCCTTCTCTAACGATTGAGCGGCCGCCGGCTGAATCATAGAATCGAGTGTGCTGTTGATCCGCAAGCCTTCCGGCAAGTGGGCTTCACCAGCCTCTTCCACCTCCCGAAGCACCGCATCGACGAAGTAAGGCGCATCGGTCAGGATATCCTCTGACGGAGTCACGCGGACCGGTGTATGCGTGGCACGTGTCCAGGTTTCTTCCGTCAGAATGCCTGTCTCCCTTAGCCGCCGCAACACCACATCGCGCCGGTGCTTCGCCGACTCAGGATGTTTCGTCGGCGCATAGCTATTGGGGCCTTTCACCAGACCTGCGATCATCGCGACCTCTTCGACCGTCAACTCCTGAAGAGTCTTGCCGAAATAGCGATGGGCGGCTTCCCTCACTCCATAGATCGAAACGAATCCCGCCTGCCCAAGATAGATTTCATTCAGATAACTTTCGAGGATCTCCTGCTTCGGATACTTCACCTCCAACACCATCGCGGCCAAGGCTTCCTTGAATTTTCTCCCCATCGTCCGCTGCGGTGAATAAAACAAATTCTTCGCCAGTTGCTGGGTGATCGTACTGCCGCCCTGCACCACTCCGCCCTTGATGAAATTGGCCCAGAGCGCCCGCCCAACCGCAATCGGATCGATGCCGAAATGGGAATAGAACCGGCGATCTTCGATGGTGAGGATGGCCTCGACGATCGATGGAGGAATCTGTGCCAACGGAACCCATTCGCGTACCTGGCGCGACTCGCCACGTACTCCGCTCAGGAGTTCCGGTTCCAAAAAAATAGGGAAGAGCGACGATCCATCGAGCGGAGAAAGCACATCCGTCACTCGTCCCTGATCCAGCGGCAACATGACCCTCGTCGCATCAACATGGCCCTCCGGCTGTGGGTGAAGATAGACCGTCAAGGCTTTATCAGTGACCTGATAGTCGCCGGGAGTCTGCACCGGAACGGTCACTCGTCGATAGCCCAGCCGCTGCAGTCGCTCAAGTAGCTGGCTGTGCACAATCGAGAGATTGGGTTGCAGCAGGAATGGCCCACTATACAGACGCAGTGGCGGGTGCTCATCGCTCTTGGGCAGAGCGAGAAATGTGGCCAGATACGCGCCATAGGCCACAACGATGAGGCCGAGCACGGCAAGAATGCCCGCTACGACGACGCTCGAATATTTCACCCATCGGACAGGTCTATTCATCGCTCAAGAACCTCGACACAGCATAACCGAAAAACAGGCAAGTTCACCTGGATTATCTGGTTAGTCCGTCTAATCAAATACACGAGACAAACCAAACACGCCAGAAGAACCAATCGGTTTTTATGCTTCATGCACTCCGATCTTCTGAGGCAGAAGCGAGCCGGCGACCATCCCCATCGCTGCCATGAAAAAACCAACCAGTTGAGGATGCCAGATCGAGCCGAAAGAGCCGAACAGTTCCAGCCCCGTCCAGGTTATCAGCCCAGCCGCAAGGGCGCACAGGGCTCCCTGCGTCGTCGCTCGAGACCAAAACAGTCCGGCACAGAGTGGAACGAATGCTGCTACCAACGTCACCTCGTAGGTACCCACTACTAGCTGGTAGATGCTGGAACTGGAGATCAGAGCGATCGTCAAAACCAAGACAGCAAAGATCACCACGACCAGCCGCATGACCCGAAGAAACTCCCGGTCACTGAGGTGAGGCAGCAGTCCTTTAATCACGTTCTCGCTCAGTATCACTGACGGCGCCAACAGCGTCGCGCTGGCGCAGCTCATCACCGCCGAAAGGACGGCCCCGAAAAACAGGATCTGTGCGAAGACCGGTGTGTGGCGCAGAATCAAAGTCGGCAACACCAGCTGAGAATCCTGGTCGAGCAGCGTAGTGAACAGAGCCGGATCGATCAGCGTCGCCGCGTAGGCCAGAAACATCGGCACAAAGCAGAAACAGAAGTAGAGTGTGCCGCCCAGCAGCGATCCACGGACAGCTGTGCGTTCGTCTTTCGCCGAGGTAATTCGCTGAAACACGTCTTGTTGGGGAATCGACCCCAACATCATCGTGATCCAGGCTCCGATGAAGGGTACCCAAGCCGCGAACGTAGCCGGCGGAAATAAATCCAGCTTGCCGGCTTGGGCAGCATGGCTGATGACCACGTCTACACCTCCGGCCAACCCACTCACCACGGAGGCAATATAGAGCAGCCCTCCCATGATCACAGAGATTTGGACAAAGTCCAGAATGGCGACGGAGAACATGCCGCCGAACGTCGTATAGACCAGGACGATCACTGCGCCAATGACCATCCCGACCGGCTGACTCACGGTGCCCTCCGTGACCGTGTTCAGCACGAGTCCAAACACTTTGAACTGCGCAGCCACCCATCCGAGATAGGACATGGCAATACACACGGCACAGACAACCTCGACGACGCGGTTGTACCGCAGACGATAGAAGTCGCCGACGGTCAAGAGATTCATCCGATAGAAACGGGGGGCAAAGAACAACCCAACCAGAATCAGGGCAAGGCTCGACCCAAAGGGATCGGCGACAACGCCGCGTAACCCTTCCTTCACAAATGTGGCTGAAATCCCGAGAACGGCTTCTGCGCCGAACCAGGTTGCAAAGACCGTAGCGATGACGATTGGTAGCGGTAAGCTTCGACCGGCTACCGCAAAATCCTTCGCGGTATGGACTCGCCTGGCGGCAGCCAGTCCGATCCCCACCGAGAGGAGCAGATAGAGAATGACGAACCCAAGAATCATGCAGGCGGTTTCGACATAGGTGTGGGAGAATTCTAACGAGGCTTCGGCAAGGGCGCAACGACAGATGCAAAATGAAGCCAAGGGTATGGTTGAGTCGTCACCAGGCTGTTTGCTCTCTCAGTCGTAACTTTCCGGAATGCCGGCAGACTTTTTCCGCCTCCCGCTCGCACCCCCTGTTCCTTTGAACGATCGCATGTTAGTCTGATATTCGTTGCTCGCAAGAGAGGAAACCTATGAGGGATCTTCCAATCTATCGGCTAGACTCTCCTCAGAAAAGTGGAGGGCTGTGGTCCCGGCTCTTCATCGGAGCGATAGGACTGGGAATAGTGTTGGCTGGACTACCGGCTCAGGCGGACGAGTCACACACACCGTGGGAATGTTCAAGTTATACCGGTGACGCCCACACTCGCTGTGTGGAGACCTTCGCGGAATGGCAGCGCGACCAGATCACGGCACTCCAAGGAAAGTTACAAGCACAACAAGAGACCCTCAACCTCTTAAAAGGTCAGCTCGACCTCCAGGCTTCCACGACTGCCGAGCTGCAACGTCAACTGGCACGACCGCCCGTCGTTGTGCAATCGTCCCCTCCCCTTTACACGTATCCCTCTGTAGGACTCAGCTTTTCCTTGGGTAGTCCCTGGATCTACGGATCTCCATTTTTTGATCGCCCATACATCTTCGGCCCACACTACTATGGACCGCGCTACTGGGGCCACCGCTGGTAATGGGGTCTTCCTGACATCGATTCGCCTTCTTGTGTGTGCAGGTTCGAAAAATCATTGTGACTTGCAGGATGCTCAAAATGGCCGTCCAACTAGGCCGCAGGCGAGTCGAAACCGGAGGCGTACCCTCAGGGGTACGTTGAGGATTTCGATGAGCCGAGAACGAAGTTGGCGGACATTTTCAGCATCCTGCCAAGCATAATTGTCTTGAGCCAGACCGCAATATCGCATACCCTACACCGGTCTAACGCTTTATGATCTCACATCCATCTTCATCACACATCAAAGAAAGGAAACCTCATGCGCGTTATTGTCTCCTGTTTGATCACCCTGCTCTGCCTTGGGACCACTACGGCATTCGCGACGGCCCAGGAGCCCACAACCGACGAACAGAAAACCCTGTATGCCTTGGGATTAGCTATCAGCCAGTCGCTCGGAACCTTCAGCCTCAACGAGTCTGAACTCGAACTTGTAAAATCCGGCATTGCCGATGGGGTCTTCAAAAAGACCCCCAAGGTAGACCTCCAGACATTCGGTCCGAAGATTCAACAGCTGCAACAGGCTCGCGCCTCGGTCGTTGCAGATGCGGAAAAGAAGGCGGGGGCCGCATTCCTCACGAAAGCCGCAGCAGAATCCGGCGCCAAAAAAACCGAGTCCGGCGCAATCCTTACGACCATCAAGGAAGGGAAGGGCGCGACCCCGAAAGTTACGGATACCGTGAAGGTGCACTACCACGGAACGCTGACCGACGGGACAGTGTTCGACAGTTCCGTCAAGCGGGGCGAGCCGGCCACGTTTGGATTGAATCAAGTGATCAAATGTTGGACGGAAGGGGTCCAGCAGATGAAAGTCGGCAGCAAAAGTAAGTTGGTTTGCCCATCCAGTATCGCCTATGGCGACAAAGGCGCGCCTCCTATGATCAAGCCCGGTGCGACGTTAGTGTTTGAAGTCGAACTCCTTGAAATCGTGACCAAGGAAGCCCCCCACTGAAGTCTTCACGAGGCCGAGCGGGAACATATCCCGCTTGGCCTCGTGCCCCTTTCCGCGCGCATCAAGCAACCACGTTCTGCCATCTTCTCTCTTGAGGGCGAGCGAGGCAGCCTTCGCTTCCCCAGACTGACAAATTTGTCTTGATCCCCATGCACAACATCGCATAACGTACGGGGCTTCAGGTCTTGCAATATCGGGCCGGGCGCAGTCACACACAAAGAAAGGACAGCTCATGCGTTTCGTGATCTCCTGTTTAGTGACCCTACTCAGCCTTGGGACCACTGCATCATTCGCGGCAGCCCAAGAGCCCACGACCGATGAACAAAAAACCCTCTATGCGTTAGGACTCGCCGTCAACCAGTCGCTCAGCAACTTCGGCCTAAGCGAGCCTGAATTTGAGATTGTGAAATCCGGCATCACCGACGGGTTTCTCAAACGGCCTGCCAAAGTGGACCTTCAAGCCTTTCGCGCAAAGATTTCACAACTGCAAGAGGCTCGCGCAGCGGTCGTCGCAGAAGTGGAGAAAAAGGCGGGAGCCGCATTCCTCGCAAAAGTCGCAGCAGAACCCGGCGCCAAGAAAACCGAGTCCGGCGCGATCCTCAAGACCATCAAGGAAGGGAATGGGGCCACCCCGAAAATCACAGATATGGTGAAGGTACACTATCAAGGAGCGCTGATCGATGGAACCCTGTTTGACAATTCCACCAAGCAAAGCGAACCTGCCTCGCTGAGAGTGAATGAAATGAGTAAGTGTTGGGTCGAAGCTATACAACAGATAAAAGTCGGCGGCAGGAGCAAGTTGGTATGCCCGTCGAATCTTGCCTTTCGCGACAAAGGCCTTCCTCCTCTCATCAAGCCAGGCGCCACGTTAGTATTCGATATCGAACTTCTGGAAATCATCGCTGCCAAGTAGCTCGCACTGTGGTCTCCACACCGTCGAGCGGGACATTCTCCCGCTCGACGGCGCACCCTACACGGCACCTGCCTAGCGACCTTTAGGCATCTGATTGATCCTTCCAAGCTTGCGCGTTATGTCTCTAGGGATGGGGGCTGATGGATCTTCCACTGCGCGCGTCCATTCGTACCTCTTTTCCAGCTCAATACTCAGCCAAGCAAGGACATGAGGAGCTTTCGACTGCGGCCGTCGAGCGAGACCCTTCTGAGTTTTCAATCTCTCTAGAGGGAACAGGCAAACCGTCCTTCACTGCGCGTATCCTCCCAATCCCCTATTTCTATTTGAGGGTGGCCTAGTCGATCCTCGAATGCGCGCGTCGAACGAGCACCTTCCGAGCGTGCGCGTTGCGCGAGCAGGAGGACGACCAGGCACCCTCCCCTCTTGCAGTTCTCCGGCCCACCCCGTACACTAATAATTTCACGATCCAGCCTGGCCTGAACAGTCCTGCCTGATCGTTTATCAACTGATCACTCATGTCGTCATTCATTCGGTAGAACTATGCCACCTACAATTCTGTTGAGTTGCGAGTCCATCAGCAAAAGCTACGGTGTAAAACCGCTGTTTACCGATCTATCGATCGGGTTGGCCGAAGGCGATCATGTTGGATTGGTCGGACCTAACGGCTCTGGTAAATCGACCTTGCTGAAGATCATGGCAGGGCTCGAAGAACCGGACGAGGGCACTCGATCCATGCGCCGACAACTCCGCATCGGCTACGTGCCGCAAGACCCGTCATTTGACGGAACGCATACGATTGAGGACGTGCTCGCGCAGGTCTTGATCGACGAAGGTCATGACCCCCACGACCATAGTGGTCGCACGTCCGCGGCGCTCAGTCTCGGAGAGTTTCCCGCAACCGACCAATCCACCGCCACGCTCTCCGGAGGATGGAAAAAACGCCTGGCCATTGTCCGCTCGCTGATGCTGGAGCCGGACGTCCTCCTGATGGACGAACCGACCAACCATTTAGATGTCGAAGGCATCATGTGGCTAGAGCGACTACTCCGGGCGGAAGCCCGAGCTTTTCTCGTCGTCAGCCACGATCGGCGTTTTCTGGAAGCCGTGACATCGCGGATGATCGAGCTGAATCGCAGCTATCCCACCGGGGTGTTCGAAGCCAAGGGCAACTACAGCGACTTTCTGGAACAACGGGACGCTGCGCTGCACGCGCAAGCCAACTATGAGGCGTCATTGGCCAACCGTGTCCGCCGCGAAGTAGAGTGGCTCAGGCGTGGCCCCAAAGCCCGCACGACAAAGGCCAAATCGAGGATCGACTCGGCCGGCCGCCTGATCGAGGAATTGAACAGCGCCGACGCCAGGAAAGACCAAGGCACGGCCGGCATCAACTTCACCGCATCGGGACGCAGGTCGAAACAGTTGGTCGAGGCCGTGCAACTCTGCAAATCGCTCGGCGGGCGACCGATCGTCACGAACCTCGACCTGCTGCTCGGACCGGGCCAGCGGATCGGACTGCTGGGTCCAAACGGAAGCGGAAAGAGCACACTTCTAAAATTGGTGGCGGGCACACTCAAGCCGGACGCAGGCACCATCACCCGCGCAGACAAACTGCGTGTGGTCACGTTCGAACAGCACCGTGAATCGCTTGACCAATCCTCTTCGCTCCGTCGATCCCTCGCCCCGCACGGCGATTCGGTCGTCTATCAAGACCGTTCAGTACATCTCGTTTCCTGGGCAAAACGGTTCCTTTTCCGGCCTGAGCAGTTGGATCTCCCAGTCTCCCGCCTCTCCGGAGGCGAACAGGCGCGGCTCCTTATCGCGCGGCTGATGCTGCAACCGGCCGACCTCTTGATCCTCGACGAGCCGACGAACGACTTGGACATTCCGACGCTCGATGTATTGGAAGACAGTCTGGTAGAATTCCCCGGCGCACTGATGCTGGTCACTCATGATCGATGGCTCTTAGACCGTGTATCCACGGTATTGCTCGCGCTGGACGGCACAGGCCAAACCGAATGGTTTGCCGACTATGCGCAATGGGAATCCACACAAGAGCGAAACGCGTTAGAACAGGCTCGCACCTCGACATCACCCCCCTCCAAGGCATCCCGGGCTGAGTCGGAATCGACTCCGAAGACAAAACGGACAGGTCTGTCCTATCGTGAGCAAAAAGAGTGGGCAAAGATGGAGCAGAGAATCCTCCAGGCCGAGGAGGCCATCGCCGCCTGTCAAGCCGCCGTGGAAGATCCTGCCATCGTCTCCAACGCAGCCGCGCTACAAGAACGATCCGACGCGCTGGATGCAGCTCGCACAGCCGCGGAACGGCTCTATACCCGTTGGACCGAACTCGAGGGAAAACAGACACAGTCGGCCGGACAGCCTCAGACCTAGCAGTGAAGGTTGCTTGACTATCTGGCTTGTTCAATCTCAGCTTTCACCTAATCCTCAACCATCCAATTAAGCGCGGCGAACAATTTCAGATCCTGCGAACAGAAAATCCTGTTTCTTTGCAGGCTCCAGGAAAATCTGTACAATACGCCCATGCGTCTCTCGACCTCGCTCTATACGCTGTTGATTCTCACGTCCGCACTCATCGTATCCGGCTGTGAGACGACCGATCGAGCCCTTACGGCAGCTGGACGAGTCGCACGAGGCCAGACCGGACAGGCCATCATCGATCTCGCTGCGGGAAAAGATCCGTCACAGATCGCCAAGAGGCGGCTCGACCAATATGCGCGCGATCCTGAGGCGGTGCTCAGAGATCTGCGCGAGGCGAAGAAAGACTTTGAATCCATCCTCGCCGTCCTTGGGGTGAATGTTGGAAAAACCTGGGGAAAGAAGGAAGTTCAACTGCCCGAAGCCAAGAAATATGTGAAGTACACGCAAAACTATAAGAGCCGGGCCATCGTCGACTTCGATTCAGGCGAAATCCTGGTCGAGACGTTGGACGATCAGGACCCTCAACGAAGTCTCAAGAATGCCGTCGTCACCACGCTCCTCACCCCGCAAGATCCCCGATCGGTCGATTTATTTTCCGACAAAGAAATCGTCCTCACAGATGACAAGGAGCCCTACCTCTTAGGCCTCGTCCTCGATCAGCGAAATAAACCGATACGCACACCGACCGAGGCCGAGCCATTTGCCGCCTATCTTCTTGAAAAGAAATCCGGCACACGAACAGTCGACCAAGACGGAACCAAGAAGACGGTCCACCATGTCACCATGCCCATGGTGTCGAACCTTCCGATGAAGCAGGCGGAGAAATACCGAACGCTGGTTCAGCAATTTGCACAGCAATATAACATCAGCCCCAGCCTGGTCTTCGCGGTCATTCGCACAGAGAGCAACTTCAACCCCTATGCCGTCAGTTCAGCCCCTGCCTATGGACTCATGCAACTGGTCCCCACCAGCGGAGGCCGTGAAGCCTACCGAAAAGCGAAAGGCCAGGACGTGGCCCCCTCACGAGAGTACCTCTTCGATCCGGCTAACAACGTCGAGTTGGGAACCGCCTACTTGAATGTGTTGATGTTTAAGCAGCTGGAAGCGGTGGACCACAATGTGTCACGCGAATACTGTGTGATTGCCGCCTACAATACCGGCCCGAGCAACGTGTTCCGCACCTTTTCGCGAGACCGCACCACGGCGGTCAATCAGATCAACAGCCTCCAACCGGCCGGCGTCTACGATCAATTGCGGAAAAGCCTCCCCTACGAAGAGACCCGCCACTACTTGGAAAAAGTGACCGGCTACCGCAAGTCGTTCGTGAGCTCGTCGGAAAGTTCCAACCAATAAGGGCCAGCAGGGTTGCTGACAGTCGTGTGTCCCTCGTCGTTCACCCGCAAACACTGAGCTTGCGAGACACTCTTCACGACCGACGGTGTTTTGAGATACTGTGTCACAGGTGGCGAGCATGCCGCTCAGACTGTTTCCATAATCATCAGGCAGGAGCAACTCGTCAGTGACGTTGTGGCTCATCGCCTTCCAACTGACGAGCGCGTACGAGCGGCTTCCGAGTCGGAACGAGATTGACGCCATTGGCTATCAACCAAGCCGACAAGACCGTCGGCAAATGGTCCGGTTGGTTTCTAAGAATCCCGGGATCGGGAAGCGCTTCGTTCTCCGCGGTCTGCAACAGCTGTTTTACCTCGTCGAAATGGCGGTCCAGCATTTCATGGATTGGAGCCGGTCCCTCAGAGGATGCCATCTCGTTCAGGAACCGCGTGACAGCGATAATCTGCGCAGGTGAAAAGGGCGGCGGCTCTTTGGAGACATCGGACCTGGTACCATCCTGAGGCATCCCATTCCCTAATTCCTCCTGAGAGTACGCAGGGTGGGCAGCAGTTTTCGACTCAACGATTTCTACGCTTTGGGGCCGTGACCCGTCTGACTGCAGGAGTCGATCTTCTGTCGGAATCGTCGCTTTTTGCAATGATACGCTACCACCCACCAACCAAGCTGGCGTCTGATTCACGTTCGTCACCCTGATCGTAAAGGCTTCGTCATAGGTCAGCCCGCCGCGGTCCGTCACCCGCACCGTCACGCTATGGCTCGGGGCACTCTCATAATTGAGCAAGCTGCCGTTCGCCACCGTGAGCA
>Ga0163153_10003054_pt1 | contig 23003 bp, 20 predicted proteins | sample OliLakLV19MP6IB1_FD_148629 | JGI IMG/M metagenome (GOLD analysis project Ga0163153, IMG submission 148629) | Freshwater microbial mat bacterial communities from Lake Vanda, McMurdo Dry Valleys, Antarctica - Oligotrophic Lake LV.19.MP6.IB-1 | ecosystem: Environmental > Aquatic > Freshwater >...
ATGCACGCCGGCTCACCTGGCCGCTGTTCATCCACCACCAGCGCCACGTGCGGCGCGAGGGCCGCCTACAAGCGCTGCTACTTTGTAGATTGGGTCGCGGCCAACGCGCACAAGGCGGCCCTCGCGCCGCACGTGGCGCTGGTGGTGGATGAACAGCGGCCAGGTGAGCCGGCGTGCATGGCGGGCGACGATCTGCGCGCCGCGCTGGCGGATATGGCGCACAACTATTTTCGGGCGCGGCCGTGGTTTGAGCCGGGGCCGTGGGGCGGGCAGTGGATCAAGGCCAACCTGCCCGGCCTCGCGCCGGACGTGCCCAACTACGCCTGGTCGTTTGAGTTGATCGCGCCTGAGAACGGCCTGCTGCTCGCAAGCGACGGCCGGCGGCTGGAGGTGTCGTTCGATTGGCTGATGGCCGCGCAGGCCGAGGCCGTGCTGGGCGACTCGGCGGCGGCGTTCCGCGCGGAGTTCCCGGTGCGGTTTGACTTCCTCGACACGGTGGCGGGCGGCAACCTGTCGGTGCAGGTACACCCGCGCCGCGCCTACATCCGGCGGCACTTCGGCGAGAACCTCACACAGGACGAGACGTACTACATCTTGCAAGCCGAGCCGGGGGCGCGCGCCTACCTGGGCTTCCGAGCCGGCGTTGACCCGGCGGCGTTCCGGCAGGCTTTGGAGCACAGCGCCGCCACGGCCACGCCGCTCGAGATTGAGCCATACGTGGTCGCCGTGCCGACGCACAAGCACGACCTGCTGCTGATCCCCAACGGCACCATTCACGGCTCGGGCGCGGGCAACCTGGTGTTGGAGATCAGCGCCACGCCCTACATCTTTACCTTTAAGCTGTACGACTGGCTGCGGCTCGACCTGGCCGGCCAGCCGCGCCCCTTGAACATCGGCCGGGGGTTTGCGAACCTGGACTTTGAGCGCCAGGGCGCGCGGGTGGCGGCCGAGTTGATTTCGCAGCCGCGCACGCTGGCGGCGGGCGAGGGGTGGCGCGTGGTGCATTGCCCGACGCACCGCGAGCACTTCTACGATGTCCACCGGCTGGAGTTCAACGCCGCTGTTGACGTCGCCACTGACGGCTCATGCCACATCTTGAGCCTAGTCGAGGGCCGCCGGGTGCTGCTCGAAACGGCCAATGGCCTACGCCACCGCTTCAGCTACGCCGAGACCTTCGTGGTGCCCGCCGCCGCCGGCCGCTACCGCCTGGTCAGCGAGACCGGCGAGTGGCTGAAGGTGGTCAAGTGTTTCATCAAACCGCAATCGCAGTGGTCGGCAGCCATCACCCCTCCATAATCACCAATGTCATAGGAGTTACGCAGTTGACGCACTGAGGCGCACTTAATGGGCACCGAGACGCCACATCTGGCGGGTAGATGGGCAACATACCCGCCACAGGCGCGGTCCGCACATCTCAACTGCGTAAGTCCTATGTCATGCCGAGCGCGACCGCCTATACCGGCTATTTCCAAAGCGGTCGCGCTCGAGGCTACGGCCCCTTCTATTAGGGCTAGCCGGGGTGGGATTCCCCCTAAAGGGTGCTGCGCGATCACCCCGCCATAAGGCTGCGCTGCTATCAAGCCAGCGAGCGGGGGTTCGGAATGACAATGTCATAGGGGTTTTTCGGGAAGCCCCCAAACTGAAATGCACCCGGCCCGCTACCCCGCCGCCTTCCTGAACGCCGCCACGTCCGGCATGCGCTGCTTGACGAGGGTCGCCAGTTCGCCCTGAGGGTCAATGCCGCAGACCGACTCGAGCACGGCGTCGAGGCCGTCGGTCGCGAGCAGGGCTTGCAGCTTCACCGCCGCCGGGTCGTGCGGGTTGTCGTAATGCAGCGCCGCCGCGATCGCCAGCGCGAGGGCGTAGGGGCGAATGCCGTACTCCAACGCCAGGCAGGCCGGGCCGATCAACCGGTCGTAGCGGCCGAGCTTGCGCAGCGGGTCGCGTACCTGGCGCTCCACCGGGTCTACGATCTTCGAGTCCTGATACTTGCGCAGCGAGGCCAGCGCGAAGGCGGCCTGCTCCTCGTGGGTGTAGCCGTGCTTGGCGCAGATCGCCGCGCCCGACTCGTCGTACACGCCCTGCGCCACTTCCAGAATCTGCGGGTCGGTCGCGGCCTGGAACAAATACTCATGCCCGCGCAGCGCGCCCAGGTAGCCGATGACGGCATTGCCGGCGTTGTAGGTGAACAGCTTGCGCTCCAGCGAAGCGTAAAATTTATCTTGCGGCTTGAGGCCGGCGATGGGCGGCAGCGGCTCGACCAGCGCAGCAGCGTCAATCTGCAATTCCCAATAGTCCTGGGCCTGCACGGCCAGCGGGTCGGCGGCGCGCTGGGCGGCGGTCGGCTCGATGCACGAGCGCAGCACGGTGGCCTCGGCAATGCCCACCTGCCCGGCCAGGTAGGCCAGGTCGTCGCCGGCCAGCTTGGCGGCCAGGTGCTCGCGCAGCAGTTGGGCCGGCAGCCGCCAATTCTCGCAGCAGACGAGGTTGAGCAGCTTGGCCCCGGCGGCGCGGCGAGCGCTCAGGCCGGGGGCCAGCGTGGCGGCCACGGCCGGCAGGTTCGGCCCGCCGACCGAGACAAAAGCCAGGGGGGCTTTAGCGACCACGGCAGCGACGCGCGGGTCGGCGCTGTGCAGGGCGGTGATGTTGGTCACGGTCATGGACTTCTGCTCGTTGCCGAGGATATGCACGGTGTAACGGCCGCGCTCGTTGATCAGGCGCACGACTTGCTCGTTCACGTCCACAAAGCAGATCGGCGTGTTGGCGAGCGCCACGAGATGGCCGACGTAGCCGCGCGCGATCTTGCCGGCCCCAATGATGAGGACCGGCGGCTGTTCAGGTTGGTTCATTCGCTAAACTCCCTCGGTGATGGTGATGGCCGCGAGCTGCGCGTATGCGCCGCGCAACTGCGGATAGAGACTGGTGTAAACGTCAAACAGCGCGTCGTAGCGCGCGGCCGGGCGCGGGTCGGGGTCCACGACCTCCCCAACGTGTACCATCGCGGCGGCGGCCGGGCCGGCCCCGGCGTGCCAGCCAAGGCCGATGGCGGCCAGCAGGGCGGCCCCGAGGCAGGCGGCGTGCGTCACTTGCGGAATCACCAGCGGGCGGTTGAGCACGTTGGCTTTGATGCTGTTCCACAGCCGGATGTTGGCCGGGCCGCCGGAGGCATACACCCGCTCGACCGGCGCGCCGGTCGTGGCCTCGACGACTTGCAGCACCTGGCGCAGGCTGTAGGCCACACCCTCCAAGATGGCGCGCACAAAGTGGCCGTGCCGGTGGCCGCCGTTCAGGCCGAAGAACACCCCCCGCGCCGCCGCGTCCCAAATGGGAGCGCGCTCGCCGTACAGGTAGGGCAGAAAGATCAGGCCGCCCGCACCCGGCGGCGTGGCGGCGGCGCTGGCTTCCAGCAGCGCGGGCGAGGCGGACGGCAGCGCCAGGCCATAGGCGCCCAGCAGATCAGGCACAAACTGGTTGGCGTACCAATCCAGCGCGCCGCCGCCGGCCGAGGTGACACCGTAGCACACGCGCGCTGCGCCGGCCGGCTCATCAGTCAGGTAGGGCGCGAGCATCAGGTTGGCGGTGGAGGTCAGGGCGGCCTCGGCCGTGACTGCCACGCCCAGGTGCTCGGATGTGCCGCCGATGTCGAAGCCCAGGCCGGGCCGCACGATGCCGGTGCCAAGCAGGCCGCAATTGAAGTCGTTCCAGCCGGTGACGACGGGCGTGCCGGCCGGCAGCCCGCAGGCTTCGGCGGCGTCCGGCGTCACCGGGCCGATAACGGCCGAGGGCGCACACCGCCGCGCCAGCAGATCAAGCGGCAGGCCGAGTTCGCGTAAGAGGTCGGTCGCCAGTTCGGAACCGGGCAGGCGCACCAGGCCGCGCCAACTGGAGGCGTCGGTCGCCAGCTCGCCGGTCAGGCGGTAGGCCACATAGTCTTTCACCTGGAGCAGCCGCCAGGTGCGCGCCAGGTGTTCCGGCTCGTGCCGCTGGAGCCACAACAAGCGCGGCAGCGGCCAGGCCGGGCTGGGCGGCAGGTCAATCCCCAGCAGCGCCGCCAGTCGCGCCCGCCCCACGCGCTGGTCGAGCGCCGCCGCTTCGGCGCGGGCGCGCGTATCTTGCCACGAGAGCGCGGGCCGCACCGCTTGCCCGGCCCGGTCCAGCAGCAGGTGCGTGCCTACCTGCCCGCTCAGGCCCACGGCGGCGAGCGCGGCCCCCGGCGCGGCTTGCAGCGCCTGGCGCACGGCCCGGCAGACGCTGGGCCAATAGTCGTCCAGGTTCTGCTCGGCTTGCCCGTCCGGGCCGCGCGTGATGGCGTAGGCCGCCTGGCCGATGGCGGCCGGCCGCCCGGCGGCGTCGAACAGCCCAACCTTGCAGCTTGACGTGCCCAGGTCTATGCCCACGACGTAGGCGGCTGCCGCGTGCCCCATGCTAACCGCCCCGCTGCTGGTGAGAATGTCCGCATTGCATCGGAGTCATCCTACCATAATGAACTGCCGTGCACCCTAGCTAAAACCGACCGGCCTGAGCGTACCCTTACTCGACAAAAAGTCACCCCTCTCCCGTAGGCGAGGGGCCGGGGGGAGGTCAATCACCGCTCCGTGGTTTTCAAACTTGGGCGTATACTACGCGCGCGCCGGCCCGCTTCGGGAGCCGGCGTCTTGCCGCACAACCGGGCGCGGTTGTGCGGGTCCGCTTGCGCATTGAAAGGCACCGCCATGTCTGCCAAAGTCTCGCCGGCGCTAGATGATCTGCTCGTCTCGCCGGGCTTCTATCAAGACCCCTACCCGATCTACGCCGAACTGCGCAGGCAGGTGCGCGTGGCCTGGAGCGAGGCGCTGGGCGGCTGGCTGATCCCGCGCTACGACGACGTGGTCGCCACCATGCTCGACGTGAAACATTTCTCCAGCCAGGGGCGCGTGCTGGCCGTGCTCGACCGGCTGCCGCAGGAGCTGCGCCCACACTTCCGCCCGTTCGAGAACCACTTTACCGGCGGGCTGATCAACGCCGACCCGCCCAATCATACGCGGCTGCGGGCGCTGGTCAACCACGCTTTCACGCCGCGCACGGTCGAGCGGCTTAAGCCGCGCATTCAGGTGTTGGTGGACGAGTTGATAGACAACGTGGTGGCGGGCGGGCAGATGGACCTGATCCACGACTTCGCCTACCCGCTGCCGGCCATCGTCATCGCCGAAATCCTGGGCGTGCCGCCGGAGACGCGCGAGGACTTCCAGGTGTGGTCGGATGGCGTGCTGGCCTTTCAGGGCACCGGCTTCGTCACGCCGGAGGTGCTCGACGCCGCGCAGACGCACCTGATCGCCATGCGCAACTTCCTGGCGGAACTGCTGGACGACCGCCGCAAGCAGCCGCGCGACGATTTGCTCAGTGAACTGGTGCGGGCCGAGGTCGAGGGCGACCGCTTGACGCCCGCCGAGCTGCTGACCACCTGCGTCACCCTGCTGATCGCCGGGCATGAGACCACCACCAACCTGATCGCCAGCGGGCTATACACGTTATTACGCCAGCCCGCCGCCCTCGACCGGCTGCGCTCTGACCCCAGCCTGCTGCCCTCGGCGGTGGAGGAGATGATGCGCTATGAAGGCCCGCTGCAGCGCAACCCGCGCCGCATGACCGAGGACTACGAGTACGGCGGCGCGCTGCTGCGCAAGGGCGACTATGTGCTGCAAATGATGGGCGCGGCCAACCGCGACGGCCAGCAGTTCCCCAACCCAGAGCAGTTCGACCTGGCGCGCACGCCCAACCGCCACATTGCGTTCGGCTTCGGGATTCACTTCTGCGTCGGCGCGCCGCTGGCCCGCATGGAGGTGCCTATCGCCGTCGGCACGGTGCTGCGCCGCCTACCGAACCTGCGCCTGGCGGCCGAGGAACTAGCCTGGCGGCCGCACGGCCTGCTGCGCGGGCTATACAAGCTGCCGGTCAGTTTCTAAACTTCTGTGGAGCCGAGGCCCATGCCCGATAGCGCCGACTGCCGCCTCATCACCGACACCCTCACCGGCTGGCGGGCCGTGATCCTGGAGAACGGCCTGCTGCGGATCGTGGTGCTGCCCGAGCGCGGGGCCGAGATCCTCAACTTCATCCATTTACCCAGCGGCGTGGACGCGCTGTACCAGGCGCATTGGGGCCTCCAGCCGCCGGGGTCGCCGCCGCGCGCGGGCACCAGCGAGCGCGCCTTCGAGCAGCACTACGCCGGCGGCTGGCAAGAGTTGTTCCCCAGCGCCAACCACGCCTGCACCTACCAGGGCCGGACCGTCCCCTTTCACGGCGAGGTCGCCACACTGACCTGGGCCTACACGGTGGTCACCGACACGCCGGACGAAATCGCCGTGCTGTTCTCGGTGCGCTGCCGCCAGACGCCCTTTCGCATCGAGCGGCGCATGACGCTCAAGCGCGGTGAGCCGACGCTCTACCTGGACGAAACAGTCTTCAACGAGGCCAGCAACCCGGCGCACTTTGTGTGGGGGCAGCACGCCGTGGTCGGCGCACCGTTCCTAGAAGCGGGCTGCCGCCTGGAGCTGCCGGCCGGCGCGTTCCACAACAATCCGACCGTGTACGACGAGAGCGCGCGCCTGGCCCCCGGTCAGCATGGTATCTGGCCGGTGGCCGAATTGCGCGGCGGCGGGATGCTCGACCTGCAAGAGGTTCTCGGCCCCGAAGCGCACTCGCACGACGGCATCTTTGCCACCGGCCTGAGCGACGGCCGGCTGGCCGTGACCAACCCCCGCCTGGGCCTAACCTTTAGCCTGCACTGGGACCGCGAGGTCTACAAGTGGGTGACCATCTGGCTGCCGTACGGCGGGCCGGAGAGCCAGTTTTTGTCCGGCGTGTACGCCCTGGGCATCGAGCCGTGGAGCGCGCCGCACAATCTGGAGCAGGCGCTCCAGGCCGGCGATGCCATCGCGGTGCCCGGCGGCGGCAGCTTTCACACCGCGATGCACGCCACGTTCCAACCGACGCCCGCCTAGCACTCGCTGCGGTCGCCGGCCTTCCCACCCTGCCTAAGGATCACGGCTCATGGAAATTTCGATTTCAAGCGAAGCTCAATTTGGCATGACCTGGCCCCGCTGGCAGGCGCTGGTGGCCGCCGTCGAAAAGTTGGGCTTTGCCGGCCTGTATCGGGCCGACCACTTCACCATTCAGCCCGCGCCGCCGGACGAGGCCGCGCTGGAAACGATTGTCTCGCTGACCTACCTGGCCGACCATACCCAACGCATCCGCTTCGGCACGCTGGTCGCGCCGCTCTCGATGCGCGACCCGATCATGCTGGCGCGCCAGGCCAGCGCCATTGACGATCTGAGCCACGGGCGCATGGTGCTGGGCCTCGGCGCGGGCTGGAACGAGCGCGAGCATGCGATGTTCGGCTACCCGCTGGGCGACAACGCCACGCGCTTTGGGCGGTTAGAAGAGGGGCTGGAGGTCATCACGCGGCTGCTGCGCACGACGGAGCCGGTGACGTTTAGCGGACGGTTCGTCAATCTCAAGGAGGCCATGTTGTTGCCCCACCCGGCCCGGCCCGGCGGCCCGCGCATTCTGGTGGGCGGCAGCGGCCTCAAGCGCACCCTGCCGCTGGTGGCCCGCTACGCCAACATCTGGAACGGCGACAACCTCAGCCCTGAGGGCTTCAAGGAACGCTCGGCGATCCTTGACGGCCACGTACGCGCCGCAAACCGCCAACCGCAGGATGTGAAGCGCACGCTCTCGCTCTTTATCGTGTGCGGTCGCGACGCGGCCGAGAACGAGCGGCGGGTGAAGGGCTTTCGCGGCTTCGTGTCCGACTTCGCTCACGCCTCGACCGACGACATCCGGCACACCCTGCGCACCGGCTGGAACGCGTTCGTCGGCACCCCGGCCGAGGTGGTGGACCAGATGAACGCCTACGCCGCCGCCGGGGTGGAAGAGATGATGCTGCACTGGGTGGATACGGCGGAGATGGAAGGGCTGCACTTGCTGTCAGAGCAGGTGCTGCCGCACTTTAAGTAGCTCGGCGGTAGAGGGGCTGTTGACCTGGGCGCTACCTTATCGCACATAGCGCCGGTTGCAATTTTATGCGTCTAATCCGCGCGATGGAGGTCGTGCCAGGCGAGGGGCGGAGCCGCTGAGTACAGCGGGGAGGCGACTGGAAGAGGCTGACTTGATTGTGGGTTGGTAGCGCAAATGGCGCTAGTCAGCGAAATAACCTTTAAGCCGCCCCCCCCTTCCAAACGACAGCACACCGCTTGGGATGGGATTAGACGTTTTTTTTAATCGCCTCGCGCCATCGTGCGACGACGGCGGCTAAGCCGCCACCCGCCTAGCCCGCGTACTCAAAGGCTTCGACGCCCTGCACGCCGGGGCGCACCTTGAACAGCGCGCCGGCCAGCGGCTCGGCCGCCAGGGTCGCCGCATCGAGGGCGATGGTGCCGGAGGTGATGTACAGTTCATCCAGGTTCGGCCCGCCGAACGCGCACGAGGCGATCTGCCGGGTGGGCAGCTTGATGCTGCGCAAAAGCTTGCCCTGCTCGGGGTCCCACTGGAAGACGCGGCTGCTGCCCATGACCGCCAGCCACAACATCCCGTCGCGGTCAATGCACATGCCGTCCGGGTAGCCCTCTTCTGGCGGCAGCGTGAACAGTACGCGCCGATTGCTGACCTCGCCGGTGGCGTCGTCGTAATCGTAGCCGGCCATGGCATACGCCAGGGTGTCCATGTAATACATCGTCTTCTTGTCGGCCGTCCAGACGATGCCGTTGGGGATGCCCAACTGGGTCAGGCGCGGCGTGAGGCGGTGCTGCGCGTCCAGGCAGTAGAGCGTGCCGGCGTGGCGGGCGGTTGGGTTGCCGAGGTCCATGGTGCCGGCCCAGAAGCGGCCGGAGGGGTCACACTTGCCGTCGTTGAAGCGGTTGGTCGGCTTGTGGTCGTCGGGGGTGGCGACGATCGTCAGGGCCTCCGTCTCCAGGTCGAGGCTGGCGAACCCCTGCTTGACCGCCAGCATCAGCCCGCCCGACCGGCGCGGCACGACCGTGCCCACCGCCTGCCCGACCGCGATGGCGCGGTCGGTGTTGGTGGCGGGGTCGTAGACGTGCACAATCCCTTGCAAGATGTCCACCCAATACAGCCGCTGCGTCTGGGCGTGCCAGAGCGCGCCTTCGCCCAGCTCGGCGTGCGCGTCGAGGACGATTTCAACTGAGTCGGTCATGGGGGTGCTCCTTGGAGTAACTGCTTAGGTGGAACGCTGCGGCCTATTCTAGCCCGGAGGCCGCGCGATGCAAGCGGCGAGGGCGGAGGGCGGAGGTCGGAAAGAGCCGGCAGCGGCAGGCTGTTGGTTGTTCTGACCCGACCGGGGTAAACTGATTGCGCCTGGTTTGATTGCACCAACGCCATAGCCTCTCAGGGGCGGCCCACCGGCCTGCCTCAAACCAGTCTGCTAAGGAGCGGTACGTGAAGATCACAGATTTGAAATGCACGGTGATCGGCCAAAATCCCATCGTGCGCATCGTCACCGACGCGGGCGTTGACGGCTATGGCGAGATCGAGGCCGCCAAGCCCTATGTCGTGCCGCAGGTCTTGTTCTACAAGCAGTTTATCGTGGGCGAAGACCCCACCAACGTCGAGCGGGTCGTCAGCAAGATCCGCCGGCTGGGCGCCTTCAAACCGTGGGGCAGCGCCGTCAGCGCGATTGAGACGGCCCTGTGGGATCTGGCCGGAAAGGCGGCCGGGCTGCCGGTCTACAAGCTGCTGGGCGGCAAAGTGCGCGACCGGGTGCGCGTCTACTACTCCGGCAGCGCGGAACAATTCAAGGACCAGTCGCCCGACGGCTATGCTGACATGGCCCTGCAAAAAGCCGGGCGACCGGAAGGCTTTACTATCATCAAGATGGGCGTCGGCTGGCATAGCGGCATGCCGCCGGCTGTGCCGAACTTTACCTACGGCGAGCTGCGCCAGGGGCCGGCGCACCCCAACCGGGGCCTGCTGACCGAGCGCGGCCTCCAGCACGTGGTCGAGAGCATCGAGGCCATGAAGAGCGCGCTGGGCGACGGCATCGGCCTGGCGATTGACTGCGGCCCGGGCTGGGTGCTGCCCGACGCCATCCGCCTGGCGAAGGCGGTGGAGCACCTGCACATCCTGTGGCTCGAAGACCTGCTGACCGGCGACTACTCGCCGCATGTGTCGGCCAGCGTCTACCGCGAGGTCACGCGCGCGACCAGCACCCCCATCCACACCGGCGAACAGATCTACTTGCGCCAGAACTTCATGGAGCTAATCGAAGGCCAGGCCGTGCGCGTGGTGGGGCCGGACCCGGCCGACGTGGGCGGGTTGGCCGAGATCAAGTGGATCGCTGAGTATGCCGACTTGCACAGCATCCTGATGGCCCCGCACGGCGGCGGCAACGGCTTGATTGGGCTGGCCGGGTTGGTGCATTCGGCGGCGGTCATGCCGCAGAACTACATCGCGTTCGAGTATCCGATCGCGCAGCCGGGGTGGTGGTACGACATCGTCACCGGCCTGCCGAACCCCATCGTCAAAGACGGCTTCATCGAAGTTTGGGACGGGCCGGGGCTGGGCGTGGAGTTCATCGTTGAGAAGGCGCGCCAGTACTTGCCCGCCGGCGACGAAACCTTTTTCGACTAAAACACTTTCAGATCGGCCACCCTGGTTCACCTTCAGCGACATTCAGCTTGAATGCCGCTGACCATTCTGCCAAGGAGCGGAACATGAAGATCACAGACTTGAAATGCACCGTCATGGGCGACAACCCCATCATCCGCGTAGTCACCGACGCGGGCATTGACGGCTACGGCGAGATCGAAAACTCGAAGCCATACGTCAAGCCGCAGGTGCTGTTCTACAAGCAGTTCATCGTCGGCGAAGACCCCACCAACGTCGAGCGGGTGGTCAGCAAAATCCGCCGGCTGGGCGGCTTCAAGCCGTGGGGCAGCGCGGTCAGCGCCATCGAAATGGCCCTGTGGGACATCGCCGGCAAGGCCGCCGGGCTGCCGATCTACAAGCTGTTGGGCGGCAAGGTGCGTGACAAAGTGCGCGTCTACAACACCGGCGGCTATGTGCCCATCAAGGACCAGACGCCTGAATCCTACGCTGAGATCGTGGCCCGGCAGATGAAGTCGCCCGAGGGCTTTACGATGGTCAAGCAGGGCGTGGGCTGGCACAGCGGCATGCCGGCGGCCGTGCCGAACTTCACCTATGGCGAGGTGCGGCAGGGGCCGGGGCATATCGGCAAGGGCCTGCTGACCGAGCAGGGCCTCAAGCACGTCATCGCCTGCATCGAGGCCATGAAGAGCGTGCTGGGCGACGGCATCGGCCTGGCGATTGACTGCGGCCCGGGCTGGATGGTGCCGGACGCCATCCGCCTGGCGAAAGCCGTGGAACATCTGAACCTGATGTGGCTCGAAGACTTGATTACGGGCGACTACTCGCCGCATGTGTCGGCCAGCGTCTACCGCGAAGTGACGCAGGCCACCAGCACGCCGATCCACACCGGCGAACAGATTTACCTGCGCCAGAACTTTATGGAACTGATCGAGGGCCAGGCGGTGCGCGTGGTCGGCCCCGACCCGCTGGACGTGGGCGGGCTGGCCGAGCTGAAGTGGGTGGCCGAGTACGCCGACCTGCACAGCATCCTGATGGCGCCGCACGGCGTGATTGACGGCGTGTTCGGGCTGGCCGGGCTGGTGCAAGTGACGGCCACCATGCCGCAGAACTACATCGCGTTCGAGTACCCGGTGGCGAACCCCAAGTGGTGGTACGACATCGTCACGGGCTTGCCGGACCCAATCGTGAAGGACGGCCTGATTGAGGTGTGGGACCGGCCCGGCCTGGGGGTGGAGTTTATCGTTGACAAGGCCGTGAAGTATCTGCCGGCCGGCGACGAAGGCTTCTTTGACTAGGCCGGTTGAGGACTGACCCAGCGCCGCATTCTGAAAAATCGCCGCTCCGGTTGAGCGGCGATTTTTCTAGCGTGGACCCGGGGCGGGCGCTTCAAACGCGAGGGCGTGCGTCGGCGCGAGCACCAGCGCCTCGTAGATCGCCCCCATGCGCTGCGGCGAGTACGGCAGGTCGTGGTCGAGCCACCATTGGATCAGCGCGATGGAGGCCGACACCAAGTGGTTGGCCGCGATCTCAGGCGGCACCGGGCTGCCGGGCCGGGGGCGATACTGCGCCAGCGTGTGCGCCACGCTCGTCGCGCGGATATGCTCGACCAGCGAGGCCGACCCCTGGCTGTGAAGCAGCACGCGGCACAACTCGTGATGGGCCTGGATGTAGTCGAACACCACGCCGCCGCTGCCGGCCGCCGGAACGTCCCCGGCGCGGCGCTGCAACAGGCTCATCAGCTCCTCGACAAACACTGCGAGCACGTTGAGCAGCAGCGCCTCTTTGTCGGGGAAGTGGCGGAAGAAGGTGGCATAGCCGATCGCCGCCCGCTCGGCGAGGTCGCGGATGGTGATGGCCGCGTAGCCCTTTTCGAGCGAGAGGGCAATCATCGCCCGCGCCAGGGCGTCTTCGGTGCGCTGAATGCGGCGATCTTTCTTTTCCATAGGGCTCACACCAATCTCTCAGCCTTGACCAGATTACGTTATGATATACTATAGCTCATAACTTGTAAAGGCTGAGGTAAACCTATGACTGCTCCTGCCACCGTAAAACCGGCCGCCGCCGAAGCGCCGCGCTGCCCGGTAGATCACACCGCCTTCTCGCGCCAGAAAACCGCTAAGGAAGTCGAGCCGCTCACGCCTGCCCCCATCGAGCGCGATGCCGCCGGGGTGTGGCACGTGCGCGGCTACGACGAGACCCAGCAGGTCTTGCGTGGGGCCGACACGCGCCAGGCCGGCTTCAAGGCCGAGCTGATGGAGAAGATGCCGGGGGAACGGCCCAAGCCGATCCTGTACCAGGAAGGCAAGGCCCACCTGCAGCAGCGCAAGCAGACGGCGCGCTTCTTCACGCCCACCGCCACCAGCGCCAACTATCGCGGGCTGATGGAAGCGCTGTCGGACGAGCTGGTAACACAATTCAAGTCCAAGCGCCGCGCCGACCTGAGCGAGGTGAGCATGCGCCTGGCCGTGCGCGTGGCGAGCGAGGTGGTCGGCCTGACCAACAGCCGCCGCCCCGGCATTGACCGCCGCATTAACGCTTTTTTCTCCGGCGACATCGGCGTGCTGGGCTGGAGCCCGCGCGCCATCCTGGCCCTGGTGACCAACCAGGTGCGGCTGGCCGCCTTCTTCTACTTTGATGTGCAGCCCGCCATCGCCGCCCGCCGCAAGCAGCCGCAGGCCGATGTGATCTCGCACCTGATCGAGCAGGGCTACAGTGACAGCGCTATCCTGATTGAGTGCGTCACCTACGCCGCCGCCGGCATGGTGACCACGCGCGAGTTCATCAGCGTGTGCGCCTGGCACTTCTTGGAGCAACCCGAGTTGCGGGCGCGCTACCTGGCCGCCGGAGAGGCCGAGCGCCACCTGATGTTGAGCGAGATGCTGCGGCTGGAGCCGGTGGTGGCGCACATCTACCGCCGCACCGAGGCCGACCTGGAAGTGGAGAGCGGCGGCCAGCCCGTGACCATCCCGGCCGGCGACCTGATTGACATGCATGTCTACGCCGTCAACGCCGACGAGCGCGTGGTGGGCGCGGAGCCGCTGGCGATCTGCCCCGGCCGCGAGCTGAACGCCGACCGCGCCACCGCCGCGCTGATGAGCTTTGGCGACGGCCACCACCGCTGCCCCGGCGCGTATATCGCCATTCAAGAAACGGATATCTTCCTGAAGCGGCTGCTGGCGCTGGACGGGCTGCGCATTGAGCGCGCCCCCACCGTCACCTGGAACGAAATCTCCAAGAGCTATGAGCTGCGGCAGTTCATTCTGGCGCTGCCGTAGCAAGCGGCCTGACCGGCGCGCGATGCTATAATCCGCGCCGATCCACCATTAGCCACTGTGGCGCACCGCCCGGCGTCAGATCGAGTCTGCCCATGCTGCCCCCTGCCCAACTCAATACCCTGCATAGCCTCATGGACCGCATCATCCCGCCCGACGAAGACCCCGGCGCATGGGAGGCGGGCGTGGGCGACTATCTGGCGCGGCAGTTCAACGGCGACCTGCGTGAGTTCGTGGCGGTCTACCGCGCCGGGCTGGAGGCGCTGGAGGCAGAGGCGCTGGCCCGCACCCAGACCAGCTTTACGGCCCTGCCCGCCGACGCGCAGGACGCGCTGCTGCGGCAGATCGAGGCGGGCGCAGTGGTACACGCCTGGCCGCTGGACCCGGCCCAGTTCTTTCAGGACGTGGTGCAGCATGTGAGCGAGGGCTTCTACGCCGACCCGGGCAACGGCGGCAACCGCGACCGGGCCGCCTGGCAGATGATCGGGTTTGTGCCGGGCGGGCCGGGGGGCAGCCCAGCATGACCCACTACGACGCGATTGTGATCGGCGCGGGCGCGGGCGGCGGCATAACGGCGGGTGTGCTGGCCGAGGCCGGCAAGCGCGTGCTGCTGCTAGAGCGCGGGCCGCACATGGCCCCGGAGGTCGCGCCCTACGACCACCTGCGTAACCAACGCTTCGCACGCTACGGCCACAACGCCGGGCCGGCGCTGGAGGGCAACCCGCGCGTGGCGGTTGACCTGAACGGGGAAGCGCACGTCGTGCGGCCGTTCGAGGGCAGCTACCAGAATAACGCGGCCGTGGTCGGCGGCGGCACGCGGGTGTATGGCGGCATGGCCTGGCGCTTTCTGCCGCTGGACTTTCGCATGGCGAGCACCTACGGCGTGCCGGCCGGCAGCTCGCTGGCCGACTGGCCGATTGGCTATGACGACCTGGCCCCCTACTACGAGCGGGCCGAGTGGGAAGTGGGCGTAGCCGGCGACAGCGCCGGGGCCGCGCGCCAATGGCCGCGCCGCAAAGGCTATCCGCTGCCGCCGCTGCCGATCAGCCCGCAGGGCGCGGCGCTGCGGGCCGGGGCGAAGACGTTGGGGTGGGACGCCTTCGGCATCCCGGCGCTGCTGAACACCGCACCCTACGGCGGGCGGGCGGCGTGCATCCAATGCCAATACTGCATCGGCGTGCCCTGTCCGGTGGACGCCAAGAACGGCACGCACAACACGCTGATCGGGCGCGCCCTGGCGACCGGCCGCTGCGACCTGCTGACCGAGTGCGTGGTGGAGCGCATCACCACCGACGCGGCGGGGCGCGTGACGGGCGTGAGCTACTTCGACCGCGCCGGCCAGCCGCAGAGCGCCACCGCCGACGTGGTGGTGTGCTCGGCCGGGGCGATTGAGACGGCGCGGCTATTGCTCAGTTCCGCCTCCGAGCGGCACCCGCACGGGCTGGGGAACGCGCACGACCAGGTAGGCCGCCACCTGCAAGGCCACTACTACCCGATGGCGGTGGGGTTGATGACGGACCCGGTCTACAACGGATTGGGGCCGGGCATGTCTACCGTGACGGTGCGCTTCAATCACGGCAACGTGGGCGTGGTAGGCGGCGGCATGATGACCGACGACATCTTGGAACTGCCGATCCGCTTTTGGCAGCACTACCTGCCGCCCGACCTGCCGCGCTGGGGGGCCGAGAACAAACGCTTTATGCGCGAGAACTATAGGCGCGTGATGCGCGTGACCAGCCCAGTGCAGGAGATCCCCAACCCCGAGGCGCGCGTGACGCTCGACCCGCAGGTGCGCGACCGCTGGGGGCGGCCGGTGGCGCGGCTGTCGGGCGGCGCGCACCCCGAAACGCTGCGCACAGCGGCCTTCATGCTGGAGCGCGAGACGGAGTGGCTGCAAGCGGCCGGGGCGGTGCGCGTTTGGGGCAAGCGGCCGGGGATGAAACTGAGCGCCGGGCAGCACCAGGCCGGCACCTGCCGCATGGGCGACGACCCGGCCGCCTCCGTGACAGACGCCTGGGGGCGGGTGCATGGGCATGACAACCTGCTGGTGGCCGACGGCTCGCTGCACGTGACCAACGGCGGCTTCAACCCGGTGCTGACGATCATGGCGCTGGCATTTCGCGTGGCCGGGCACGCCGCGCAGACCTGGTAAGACCCTTAACCCAGCGGCGCGACGCCGCCAGGAGCGTGAGACTATGAAGGTGCTCTTTATCGGCGGGACCGGGTTTATCAGCAGCGCCGTCAGCCGGGTGGCGGTGGCGCGCGGCATCGAGTTGTATCACCTCAACCGGGGTAAACGCGGCTTGGAGATTCCGGGGGTGCGCACCATCGTGGCCGACATTCACCAGCCGGGCCAGGCCGAGGCGGCGCTGGGCGACCAGACCTTTGACGTGGTGGTGGATTGGATCGCCTTCACCCCGGCCGACATCGAGCGCGACCTGGCGCTGTTCGCGGGGCGGGTCAAGCAGTTTATTTTTATCAGCTCGGCCTCGGCCTACCAGAAGCCGCCCAGCCACCCGATCATCACCGAGTCTACGCCGCTGTACAACCCGCATTGGGAGTACTCGCGCAACAAGATCGCGTGTGAGGACCGGCTGCTGCGGGCCTGGCGCGAGGACGGCTTTCCGATCACGCTGGTGCGGCCGTCACTGACCTATGACACTAACCTGCCCATCGCCATCGGCGGCTGGGACAGCTACACGCTGGTTGACCGGATCAAGACCGGCCGGCCGCTGATCGTACACGGCGACGGCTCGTCCCTGTGGGTGGTGACGCACTCGGATGACTTTGCGCGCGGGTTCGTGGGGCTGCTGGGCCACACCCAGGCCATCGGCCACGCCTTCCACATCACCACGGACGAGGTGCTGACCTGGAACCAGATCTACGAGACCATCGCGGACGCGGTGGGGGTGAGGGCCAAACTGGTGCACATCCCGTCGGACTTCATCGCGGGGATCGCGCCGGAGCTAGGCGCGGGGCTGCTGGGCGACAAGACCTGGAGCGTGATCTTCGACAACAGCAAGATCAAGACGTTCGTGCCGGGGTTTCAGGCGGTCATCCCCTTTAGCGAGGGCATCCGCCGCACGCTGGCCTGGTACGAGGCCGACCCGCGCCGGTGCTGGATTGACGCGGCCGTGAACGAGGAGATGGACCGGATATTGGCGGCGTATGCGGCGCGGGGGTGAAGACCGCACCATGAAGGGCCGCCACTGGCAATCAACGATCCTTAGACCAATTCCTTAGTGTAGCCCAAACGGTACGAGGTCAACTCTTCGACAAATCGAGCACGGCACGCAACTTCGTCACTGAATTGGCAATGGTTTCCTTTTCGGGTGAAGCTGGTGCTTTCTCTAAATAGGCCTCATAGTCAGCGCAGGCCAAGCGTAGTAAATCTAGTGTTGTTTCGCTAGGCGCTCCGTCAAGGTCTGCGTGCTTGTCCGCGGCTAGGTCTGGGAGTGCCATGCGGTGACGGACGTATCCTCGATTGTAATAAGCGTCAGCAATCCTGGGATGCTCCGAGCCATATGCGATGGTTGCGTCAAAATCAGCTATCGCTTCTGACATTTTCCCTGCCTGTGCGAATAGCACTCCTCTATTGTAGTGAGCCTCGACATTCTTCAGATCTACGTTGATTGCTTTACTAGACAGTATTGCTACTCTCAGTGGCGCAATTGCTCTTAGTGTGACGCGACCGATTGCCTTCAACTGTCGGAGACCCGGCGCAATGCCTCCTATTTGTAGTGAGTCCTCAGTGGATGATAGAGCTGCGTCCCTATCTGTCTTTGGCTCACTTAGATGAACACCACCAGCGATATTCGCTTGGAACTTAATTAGGTCGCGAACCGTAAACCCGTGACCATTGGAAAGTTGCACTACTGTCGCAAGAAAGTTATCGCGACTAACTATTTTCCGGGGAGGATTAGGCAGCGAATCGGGATCCAGACCATCGCCTACGCCAAAAAACTCAAGGGACGGCATGCCCGGAATATCAAAAGTGCCTAACAGTTTCTGCGTATCTACAATCTCAAATTCAAGTTTGATACCATAAGGCCGATTCGCTCGGTCAACGAGGCGGTCACCATCTAGGAGGAGTTTGCGAATTAGCGCCGAGCATTGAAGAATCTCGTAGTCATCACTCGAACCTATTTTTGCTTCGAGATCGGAAACTGTACGGAGAAAAAGCCTTGACGCCTGCATAGAAACTCATCTCTAGGTCTACAGAAAATAATGCCGTGTACATGTTGGCTGCGCTTTGATAGAAACACTGCCAAAGTGCAATTGTACGTACCTTAAATATACTACGCCTCCTGCCCGGTTACCTAACTATTACCGATAAGTAGATGCGCGCTGTCAGTCGTGCCGACGGCGCAGGGGCTGCCCGTCAGCCAGCGGACGTCGGCTCCAGGCTGACGGGCAGGCCGAACTTGGCCGGCAGTGAGGGGTCGAGGAAGCTGGTCATCGCCACGATCTGCTCGTCGGCCACCGAGACGACGCTGACGCCGGCGGCCTGATAGCTGCCGTCCGGCCGGCGCTGATAGAGGCCAAAACCGGCTTCGGCATTGGCGGCGGTGGGCAGCAAACGCCAGCGCCCGGCCGGCAGATCGCCAAAGACGCCGCGCTCGGCAAACAGGGTGCGGGCCACGAACGCGGCCACGGCCGCGCGGCCCGCGTACCACGCGGCGGCGGGCGGCATCGCCAGCACCGCTTCTTCTTTCATCAGCGCCACCAGCCCGGCCACATCAGCCGCCTCCCATACCTGCACATAGCGGGCCAGCAGGCGGCGCGTGGCGTCATCGGCCAGGCGCGGGGCCGGCAGGTTCGGCTCGCGGCCGTGATAGGTGCGGGCCAACGTGCCGCGCGCCCGGTGCAGCGCGCTGCTGACCGTGGCCGAGGTCACTTCCAGCAGGTCGGCCACCTCGCGCGTGGGCCAGTCGAGCACATCGCTGAGGATCAGCACCACGCGCTGGCGGGGCGGGAGGCTTTGCAGCGCGGCCAGGAAGGCCAGGGTGACGCTCTCACGCTGCGAGTAGCGGGCTTCGGGGCCGGGCGCGAGGTCGGGCAGCCAATCGTCGGGGTAAGGCTCCAGCCAGGGCACCTCGGCCGGCGGCGCGGGAAAGGGCGCCAGCGGGTCGGCGGCCGGGCTGTGTTCGTGCGGCAGCCAGCGGCGCACGCGGCGGCGGTCGAGCGCGTCTAGGCAGGTGTTGGTGGCGATCTTGTAGAGCCAGGCGCGCAGCGAGGCGCGGCCGGCGTAGGTGTCGCGGCGATGCCAGGCGCGCAGCAGCGTCTCCTGCACCTGGTCTTCGGCGTCGTGCAGCGAGCCGAGCATGCGGTAGCAGTGGGCCTGCAATTCGCGCCGGTAAGGCTCTACCAGCAGGCCAAAGGCGGTCGAGTCGGCGGCCTGCGGCCCGGCGCGGCGGGCGGCCTCGTCTGGGCCGGGCGGCAGCGGGCTGAAGCTGGTTGTCGGATTAATCATCTACCCTCCCGTGTACCACGACCAACACTGTGGATATGACGGTTCCGGCCGGGCAAAGTGTGCGCCCGGCGGCCGGCAAAATTGGTCAGGGCCGACCGCACACTTTTGGCCCGGCCCGCCGTCTTACCTAGCAATTGGACTGAAACCGGAGGATACCATGAATCCCCGGACTGTTGGGCGCGATAGGAGGCCGTGAGCATGAAGAATCCGTGGATTGCCGCAGTGTTGAACTTCTTTTTCATGGGGGCGGGCACAGTTTACGTGGGCCGGCGGCGGGCGCTGGGGGCGGCCTTGACCGTGGGCGCGCTGGCGCTGACCTATGTAGAGTTGAACCTGCAAACCGCCGCGCCGGGGCTGTTCCCGATCATGTTTGCGGCGGTGCTCCTGATGAACACTCTGCTGGCGATTGACGGCTACCAGGAAGCGCAAGCGCTGCGAGCGCGCCCCGCCTGAGCGGTCGGCCTCCCCTAAACTGGCGGCGGCCCTGAACCCCGCGATCACCTCAGCAGTTAACTAGACAAGCGCAACTCTGTAGACCGATCAATAGGAGACTGAAACATGGCTAACTATATCCTGCTCTATTCTGGCGGCAGCATGCCCGCAACGGCGGAGGACCAGGCCGCGCAATTGAAGGTGTGGACCGAGTGGTTCACCAGCCTGGGCGCGGCTGTGGTGGACGGCGGCAACCCCTTCACGGGGCAGGCCAAGCACGTGGCGGCGGGCGGCAAGGTGAGCGACGGCCCGGTGGGCACGATGGCGACCGGCTACTCGATCCTGAAGGCCGATTCGCTGGATGCGGCGGTCGGCTTGGCCAAGGGCTGCCCGGCGCTCCAGGGCGACGGCCAGGTAACGGTGTTCGAGACCCACAACGCCATGTAGGCTTCGGCCGGATGGCGGTCGAACGATTTGCCAGCGCCCTCCGAGGTTCGCCTCGGAGGGCGCTGGTGTTTAAGCGGTGGGCGGCGGGCTGGCTCAGTCGGCGCGGTCGAAGACGTAGACCGGGCCGCGCACGGCGCGCACGCGAAAGTGGTGGGTCGTGACGAGGGCGGCGCACATGCGCTCGGGCGTCCACACCTCGCCCAAATACTCCGTGGCATGAAGTTCGATAATCAACTGCTGAACCTGACTTAGCCCGGCCTGGTCGTGTAGGATCAGGCCCAGCTCGGCCCCATCGATATCGGCCACCAGCACGAACGATTTTAGCGCGAACTGCGTGATGAGGGCGGTGAGGGTGGTCGCCGCCACCGCCAGGCCGCCGGCGTCACGGCTGAGGCGTGAGTTGGTGTTCGTCTCAGAAATTTGGAGCCGGACGCTGGGCCGGCCGCTGTAGTCAATCGCCTGGTTCAGCACCACCAACGCGCAGCCGGCGGTGTTGAGCGCGACGTTCTGCTCAATCAGCGGCCCGAGGTGCGGGTTGGCCTCCACGCAGATCAGCCGCCGCTCGGGCGGCAAGCGCTGGGCGATGCGCGCGCTCGCCACACCGATGCTGGCCCCCAATTCCAGCACATCCAGGTCGCGCGGCAGGTATTGCCGGATGAAGGCCAGCTCGGGGGCTTCGTAGCGCCCCAGGAACAGCCGCGCCACCGTGGTGGGGGTGTGATGTGCGGGCTGCCGGTCTCAATGAGGCAGCCGCCGGTGTGAAGGCGGTTGGGCAGCAGCGCCCGCACGCCCCAGCCGAGGAGCGGGTACAGCGCGCGCGACAGGTGGCCCCGGATTTGCGTTGCCAGGCTCGGCCCGGACACGCCTCAGCCGCCATTCAGGCGCAGCAGGCCGCGCGCCACATAGACCGCCGCCGCCTCGCGCACCAGGCGGGCGCACTCGGGCGCGTGATACTGAGACTCCAGGCTAACGGCCAGCGCTTCTAGCTCGGCCGCCGTCGCCCGGCCGGGGCGCATCTGACTATACATGCGCAGCACTTCGGCGTTGGGCACGGCCGTCAACTCGGCGGCGCGGGTGAGGTTCTCGGCCAGGCGCGGGTAGCCGGCCTGGCGCGCCACCTGGGCTTGAGCGCGCAGGGTCTCGGCGCTGATCTGCAAGTCGGCCATCGTCAGCTCGCCCCGGGCGGCGGCCTCGGCGGTGATCTCGCTTAGGGGCCGGCCACTAGCGGTGCGGAGCTGGTCGGGCACGTTGGCAAACAAAGGGTAGTGCGGGTCTACGGCGCTCACAGGTCAGGCTCCCAATCAAAGCGCAGGTCTACCGGCGGGCGGTCGCGCACCATCTCGGTTTCGCGCCGGTGGAGCAGCGTGGTCTTGACGATCAGCTTGAGCCGGGCCCAGTTGTCTACCTGCACCGGAACGGGCGTGGTGACGCGCCGCAGGGCATAGCGAGCGGCATTGCGGCCGATGGCCTGAAACGTCTCGAGGGTCAGGCTGGGCGACTGGGGGAACAACTCCAGGTTGTTCAGGCGCGGCAGCCCCTTCTGGTGAATGATGGTGGTGCCGCGCGATTGGAGGCCCACCGCCACGCCTGAGCCGCTGAGCCAGGCGCCAATCTGCCCGATGGCGGCGCAGTCGGAGCTTTGATAGACCTTGACCACGCGCCCCACCAGGCCCTCGCTGGCGACGCCGGTGAGGATGGCCGCCAGCACGTCTTCGTGTTTGAGGCCGTTGATAGTGCGGGTGAGCTCGGCGCCAAAGGCCGGGCCGACGGCGACCACCACCTCGGGCGCAGTGCCGACGGCGGCGGGGCCAAGCTCGCCCAAATTGGCTAGCGGTTCACCCACCTGGTCGGCGATGAAGTCGCGCGGCGACTTGACCTGCGGCAGGTTCTGCACCGCCTGCCAGGCGTCGCCGCTGAGGCGGTAGCCGGTGCCGGGACCGGTGTAATCGTTGGGGTCGTTGATAGCGCTGCGCACTTTGAAGCCCGCGTCGAAGATGGCGGCGGGCTGAAGGTAGTCGCCGGCCACGCGCTGGCGGCCCAGCTCTAGCAGGTTGGCGGCCACGGCGTCGAAGCCGCGCCGCTGGAGCGCGCCGACGACGGCCAGGATGGTGCGCTCGCCCTGGAGAAAGCGGTTGGCGGCGGCCAGGTCGGCCACGACCTCGCGGGCGGGCATGTCTTCGCTGCCGTGGGCGGTGACGGCTGCCGCTACCTCGTGGTCGCCGATGGGCGGGAAGCCCAACTCGGCATAGATGGCCTGGATGGCGCGGGCGGCCTGCTCGCGGATGGCGAGGGCCTGGGCTTCGGTGATCGGGCGCGTGCCGCCGTCAATCTGCATGTCGCGTTGGAGCACGCTGTAGTCGTCAAAGTCGTCGGCGTCGAAGTTGCCGCCGCCAAACAGGTTGTCGCGCTTGGGCACGGCGCTGTAGCCGGAGAAGATGAAGTCGGTGCCAGGGATGAATTGCAGCATGAGCTTGGCGGTCTTGCGGATGGCGGAATGCGAGGCCAGCGCGTCGTTGCCGGAGGCCACTTCCAGCCCGAGCATGGCGGCCAGCAGGTTCTCGGCCAGCACCGCGCGCACGCCGCCAGGGAGCGACTCGGGCAGGGCGATGCAGGAGATGGAGCCGTTCTGCACGCCCTGGCTGCCCGCGCCGCGTGTGACCGCCAGGCAGCGCGCTTCGAGGTAGAGCATCGAGCAGCCCTGGGCGTGGCCCATGAGCGCCTCCGAGCCGGTGCCGGAGGTGAAGCGCACCTTGACGCCGCGCGAGGCGTAGGCCGCGCCT
>Ga0163153_10003057_pt1 | contig 22990 bp, 18 predicted proteins | sample OliLakLV19MP6IB1_FD_148629 | JGI IMG/M metagenome (GOLD analysis project Ga0163153, IMG submission 148629) | Freshwater microbial mat bacterial communities from Lake Vanda, McMurdo Dry Valleys, Antarctica - Oligotrophic Lake LV.19.MP6.IB-1 | ecosystem: Environmental > Aquatic > Freshwater >...
CTTGCGTCTATGGTACGGCCGGTCGCTCGCGCAGCGCGAATATTACGACGAATCCTCGGCGCTGCTCACCGACCTGGAACCGCGCAACGTCGTCGACCCGGCCGCGCTGTTGTTCTATCAAGCGGTCGTGCATCAAAGGCTGCTCGCCAAGGACCCGGGCTTGAAAGCGATCGACGCCTTGCTGGACGATGTCGATGCCGCGCCGCGGCGATACTTGAAGCTCGCCGCGTTGCTGCGCACCGATCTCGCTGCGCTCGAAGACGAATCGCTCGAACATATTTCGCGGCGGATGGAGAACATCGAACGCCACCTTGGTTTGGGCCGGACAGACCAGAAAGTTCGCGACATCGAAGACGGCGTGATCGAGTCGCTCGACAAGATGATTAAGAAGCTCGAAGACCAAGCGAAACAAGCGGCGCAGTCCTCAGGAAAAGGCGGCCAGCAATCGGGCCGCGCGCAAGGAATTAAGCCCGGCGGTAGTCCGGCGCAACAGAGCACGCCAGCGGGCGGCCGGGGCGCCGGCGAGGTCAATCCTCGCGATCTGGGAAGCGAAGACGGCTGGGGCAACCTGCCGCCGAAGGAACGCGAAGAAGCCTTGCAACAAATCGGTCAGGATTTCCCGGCTCACTACCGCGACGTAATTGAGCAATACTTTCGCAAGCTCGCGGACGAGGGACGGGAGAACTAAGCGAAGAGCCTCGGCCGCGAACTACTATTCCTTCTAGCTACGACCACGACTCCACATAATTCCCATGCATAACCTGCTCGCCGTACTGCTGCTCGCCGCCGCGCCCAGCGTGGAATTGCGCACCTTGGATGGGCGGACGCTGGTGGGCGAATTGGAGAACTGCACGGCGACGAGCGTGACGATCAAGACCGCGGACGGCGTCACCGAGTTGGCCGCGGAGGAGGTCTGGGAGTTCGCGCCGACAGGCAATCGTGAGTTGCCGCGGAGCGCGCCGGAAGGCTTGGTGGTGCGCCTCACCGATGGTTCGCAGCTGGTGGCCGACAAGTTTTCCGTAAGCGAAGGCAAGGCGACGGCGCGGCTCGCCGGCGATCGAAGTGTCGACGCGCCGACCTCGGGCGTGGCGCATGTGCGTTTCGCGGTGCCGGAAGAACTGGACGCACAATGGCAGGAAGTATTGGAGACCAAGGCGACGGGCGATCTAGTCGTGATCAAAAAAGACGGCGCGCTCGATTTTCTGGAAGGCGTGCTGGGCGATACGGATGACGACGGCGGATTCGCGTTCACGCTCAATGGCGACACGCTCGCGGTGAAGCGCTCGCGAATGGCCGGCATCGTGTACTTTCACAAAGCGACCGATCCGCTTCCCAAGGCCGTCGCCATCGTTAGCGACGTGTTTGGCAATCAGTTTTCCGCGTCGGAAATCAAATTGGAAGCTGGCGTCCTCTGCGGTGCGACGCCGTCCGGCGCCGCTTGGTCTGTGCAATTGGAACAACTCCAGCGCGTCGATTTCTCGCAAGGGCGCGTGGCCTATCTCAGTGATTTGACGCCGGTCCGCGATACTTGGACGCCGTTCGTCAGCGGCGGGAAGCTGCCGAAGTCGGTCGCCGCGTTCTATGCCGCGAAGCGCGACCGGAGCCTCGAGGCGCAGGATTTGCTCGTCGGTGGTCAGCGCTACGTGAAGGGATTGTCCCTGCACAGCCGAAGCGAAGTGGCGTATCGATTAGACGGACAGTACCGCCGATTCCAGGCGTTGGCCGGCATCGACGACCGCGCCGCGGGCTTGGGAGCGGTGCGTTTGGTCATTCGCGGCGACGATCGCGTATTATGGGAAGGGGAGATTGCCGGCGCCCAACCGCCGGAAATGCTCAATTTCGCGACGGACGATGTGCGCGTGTTGAGCATTCTCGTCGACTTCGGGGCAGGCCACGAAACGGCCGACCATTTGAACCTGTGCGACGCCAAGCTAATCCGCTGACCAGGGTGATTCGATGAAACAGAGCTACGCCGCTGGAATCATCGCCGCAGCCTTGCTGGCCGCCGCGCCGGTGGCGCACGCCGACGTCGATCCCACGGTACTGGACGCCGAGCGGGAACGCATCGAGGCGATGAGCCGGGCGATGTCCCCGTCGATCGCCATTTTCGCCGGCGGCCAAGGGGGCGGGTCCGGCGTGATTATCTCCACGGACGGCTACGCGCTCAGTAACTTCCACGTAACGAGCGCCGCCGGCAACGCGATGAAATGCGGCCTCTCCGACGGCGGGTACTACGACGCGGTGCTCGTGGGCCTCGATCCCACCGGCGACGTGGCGCTGATTAAAGTCTTGGGACGCGAACGCTTCCCCGCCGCGGAACTCGGCGATAGCGATCTGGTGCGGCAAGGGGACGCGGTCTTCGCCATTGGCAATCCGTTCCTGCTGGCGACCAACTTGCAGCCGTCGATTTCGTATGGCATCGTCTCCGGCGTGCATCGCTATCAGTATCCGGCCGGCACGATCCTGGAATACGCCGATTGCATCCAGACCGACGCCGCGATCAACCCCGGCAATTCCGGCGGGCCGCTGTTCAACAGCAGCGGGCAGTTGATTGGCATCAATGGCCGCGGTTCGTTCGAAAAGCGCGGCCGTGTCAACGTCGGCGTAGGCTACGCGATTTCGATCAACCAGATCAAGCATTTTCTCGGTTGCTTGAAGGGAGGACGGATCGTCGATCACGCCACGCTCGGCGCGACCGTGGCGGCCGATGACGATGGCCGGATTCTGGTGAGCGATATTCTCGAAGAGAGCGACGCCTATCAACAAGGCCTGCGCTACAACGACGAAATCGTCCGCTTCGCCGATCGTCGCATCGCCTCGGTGAACGCGTTCAAAAATGTGCTCGGAACGCTGCCGAAAGATTGGCGAGTCCCGTTGGTGTATCGCCGTCGTGACGTCGAAACGACGCTGATGGTCCGCCTGGCCGGTGTGCATCGCAGCGGTGAGTTGGAAAAAATGGTCGAAGGGGGCGAAGTCGAGCCGCCAGGACCGAAACCTGACGATCCAGACCAAGAACGAAAGCCCGACGCTCCGCCAGCGCCGAAGGAGATTCCCGCGGCCGAACAGGAACCGTCGACCGAACTGCCCGAAGCGGTGAAGCCGTTTTACGAAGCCAAGTCGGGCTATGCCAATTACCACTTCAATCGCGTCGAGCGCGATCGCGTTTGGAAAGCGTTTCAGTCGAATGGTGATTTCTCCGCGCTGACCGGCACCTGGTCGTTGAGCGGCGATCTGCCGACCGGCGGTGAAGTGCAGTTCGATCTCGGCGACGCCGCCTGTGCCTGCACGGTGCCGGCAGGGCAATTCGGTTTCGCGCTCAACGAAAACTTGAGCGAGGCGCTCGATCCTCCCAGAAGCGGCGGCATGCTGGCGGCGCTCTCGCTGTGGCGGCGATTGCTCGTGAAAGGGCCGGCGCAGTTCGGCGACGTCACTTACCTGGGCGCGATGCCGCTGGAGCGCTGGGGCGAACAACTCGACGTCTTCGCCGCGATGCATGCCGGCGTGGAATGCCGGTTCTATTTCGAACCGACGACGGGCCAACTTGCCGCGCTCGAGTTTTACCCCACCGACGACGCGGCGCCGTGCCGCTTGCATTTCCGTGAGCATTTGGTCGTCGACGGAAGGCATTGGCCGAGCTTTGTCGAGGTCTCGTTCGGCAGCACGCATTTCGGGGACTTCCGTTTGAAGGAGTTCAGAGTCAAGCCGCCGATGGGGAACGGAACATGATGCCACGAGGCGCTAAAATCGAGTTGCGGCGCGCATGGCTTTGCGCGGTGGCGCTCTGCGCGTTAGGCGTGCAACATGCATCGGCGGCGCCGCTAGCCGACGTCGTGGAAAGCGCGCAACCAAAAATCGCCAAGCTCTACGGCGCTGGTGGCCTGCGCGGATTGGAAGCCTATCAAAGCGGCGTCGTCATCTCTCCTTCCGGGCATATTCTCACCGTGTGGAGCTACGTCCTCGACGCCGAATCGATCACCGTCGTGTTGAACGACGGTCGCCGCTTTGAAGCGGAGTTGGCCGGCGCGGATCCCAAATTGGAAATCGCAGTGCTGAAGCCGCGCGAGGAGTTAGACGAGATTCCGTACTTCGATCTGGAACAAGCTCCTTCGGCGGGCGGCGGCACGCGCATCGTTGCGTTTAGCAATTGTTTCGGCGTCGCCGCTGGCGATGAAGCGGCCAGCGTGCAAGCCGGCACCGTGATGGCGGTGACACCGCTCAACGCGCATCGAGGCGTCTTCAAGGCGACCTATCGCGGACCGGTCTATGTGTTGGACGCCGTGACGAGCAACCCCGGTGCAGCCGGAGGCGCGATTACCGACGACGATGGACACTTGGTCGGCTTGATCGGGCGCGAGCTGCGCAACTCGGCTAACGGAACCTGGCTCAACTACGCGCTCCCGATCGAAGAATTGCGCGCGTCGGTGACGCGTATTCAAGCGGGCGAACTCGCGCCGGCGCAACCGATCGCGCCTAACAACGTCGGCGCGGCCAATCCGTTTAAGCTCGCCACGTTGGGCATCGTGCTGGTGCCGGACGTGTTGGATCGCACGCCGGCCTATGTGGATGCCGTCGTCGCCGGATCGCCGGCCGCCAAAGCGGGGCTCAAGCCGGACGATTTATTCGTTACGATCAGCGGCCGCTTGGTGCAATCGCGCGGCTTGATGGAAGAAGAGCTCGCGCGCTGCGAAGCGGACAAGCCCATCAAAGTCACTGTGCTGCGCGGTGACGACGAATTGCTGGAACTGGAGTTGACGCCGACGCCCTAGGCCGCCACCGCATGAAATGCTTGAACTCGAAAACGCCCGCGATCCTCGTCATGTGCTGTGCCCTGAGCGCACTTGCGCACGCGGCCATCGCTCAGGATGATCTCTCCGCCAAGGAAGAGGCCGCCCTGCGCGCTGCTGTCGCCCAGGTCGCGTCGAGCGTGGTGAAGATCGAAGCTCTGGGTGGCCTGGAAAAAGTCGGCGACGTCCTGTTGGGCGACGGTCCCACGACCGGGCTGATTGTTACCCCGGACGGCTACATCGTCTCGAGCATCTTCAATTTCGCACAAAAGCCTGCATCGATCTTGGTCACGTTGCCGGACGGCACGCGCACGCCGGCCACTTGGGTTGCTGCCGATAAGAGCCGGATGCTGGTGCTGCTCAAAGTGAACGCTGCCACGCCGTTGTCGGTAGCGGAAGCCAGTCCCTTGGCCGATCTCCGTCCGGGGCAATGGGCGATCGCCGTGGGACGCACGTTCGATACCTCGCTGCCGCAGTATTCCGTAGGCATTGTGAGCGCGCTCGATCGCATCTGGGGCAAAGCCGTCCAGACCGACGCGATGGTCTCGCCGAACAACTACGGCGGGCCGCTCGTGGATATCCAAGGGCGCGTGATCGGCGTGCTGGCGCCGTTTTCGCCGGATGCCGCCGGAGAGTCAGCGGGCGTCGAGTGGTATGACTCCGGGATTGGCTTCGCCGTGCCTTATGAGCACATCCAGCAGGCGTTGCCGCGACTGCGCGAAGGAAAGGATCTCACGTCCGGCGTGCTGGGCATCAGCTTGAAGTCTAAGGACATCTACGGCGAGCCGCCGCTGATCGCCATCTGCCGTTCCGATTCGCCGGCCTACCAGGCCGGGTTGCGCGTCGGCGATCGCATCGTGGCGATTGACGGCCGCGCGGTCGACTCTCAGGCCGAGGTGAAGCACGCCATCAGCCCGCGATACGCTGGCGATAGCTTGCAAGTGAAAGTCGCACGGGGCGACGCGGAGTTCGAGCGCGCGATCACGCTGATCGAAAAGCTGAAACCCTACCGCCACGCGTTTCTCGGCATCTTGCCGCGCCGTGACGTCGGCGAGGATGGCGTCCGCGTCCGTTTCGTCTATCCCGACAGCCCCGCGGCGAAAGCGGGCATGCAGATCGATGATCGCCTCGTTTCCATCGACGCCGCGCAAGTTGCGGACGCAGCAACAGTGCGCGAACGCTTGAACGGCCTCGCGCCGGAGCAATCGGTACGCGTCGAATTTCGCCGTGGCGACAAATCCCACTATCCCGAGATCAAACTCGCGGCGCTTCCCGAAACGGTTCCGGATGCACTGCCTGCTGCGGCCGAGGCGACAGCAGCGGCAGCGGGGGAACGGCCGGCCGTGGGACAATTCACGCTGGAGCTGCCGGAGTACCCGAATCGGTCGCGAGTGTACGTGCCTGCCGATTACGATCCTCGGCGCGCTTACGGACTCCTGGTCTATCTGCATGCGGCGGGTGGCGAGGAAGAACAGCAGACGCTCGACCGTTGGAAAGCGATGTGCGATCGCGACAGCTTGATCTTGCTTGCACCCCAGGCGACAGAACCCAAGCGTTGGCAGCCGGAGGAATTGCCGTACATTCGCCGCGCCGTGGAGCACATCACCGGACGTTACACGATCGACCCATCGCGGACCGTGGCCGTGGGGCGTGAAATGGGCGCTTCGCTGGCCTACCAACTCGGCTTCCAGCAACGCGATTTGTTCCGCGGCGTGGCGGCCATCGACGGCCCATTCGCGGCGCGGCCGACCGACAACGATCCGGCCGAGCGCCTGGCGTTTTATGTCGCCTTCGCCAAATCCTCCCCGCACGCCGGCATCTCGGTGAAGGCCATCGAAATGTTGCGCGAATTGCACTATCCTGTCACCACGCGCGACCTCGGCGACGCCCCGCGCGAGCTGAACGAGACGGAACTCGGCGAACTCAGCCGGTGGATCGATACCCTGGATAAGCTGTAGAGCGAACGCGGAGCGCGGAAGTTTAATGCGCGACACATCTACGCAGTTGACGTTTCCGGCTCTATGAATACGTTGAGCGAAACGGATCCGCGGCGTAATTTGCTCGGCGTGATCGCGCTCGTTGCTTTGCTGGCCGGCGCGGTGCTCTACTTTGTCGACGGCGCGCATTCGCGCTATCTGGAATGGACCAGCGCCTGCCTGCGCGTGGGCGCCGTGCTCGGCGCGGTCTGGCTGGCGATGCCGGAGTTTCGCCGACCGGGCAATCGCTGGCTCGTGGCGGCCATTCTGGCGGCCTTTGTCGTGCTGGCCTGGCGACCTAGACTTTTCCTGATCGCCGCGGTGCTGTTCGTCGTGGCCTGGTTCTTGCGGCCGAGGGGGTCGGCTGCGATTGAACCGCGGAGGCGCTGAGATGCGGAGGTGGGAGAGGGATGAGAGCGAGGAGTGTTGTGCGCGGAATGACCTGTTGACTGCGAGTTTGGTGTGATGAATCTGAACTGCGTTCGCTTCGTCGTTGCAATCTTGATGCTCGTGGCTGCGCCGGACCATGCCTTCGCTCAGCTTGCGGTGGCGCCGGAGGCCGCGCACGGTTCGATTGAAGTCGAGCATGGTGTTGTCGTGTCGGCGCAGCGGGATGCGAGCGAGGTGGGCGTTGATGTTTTGCAGCGCGGCGGGAATGCGGTCGATGCGGCGGTTGCCACGGCGTTTGCGCTCGCGGTCACGCATCCCGAGGCCGGCAACATTGGCGGCGGCGGGTTTATGTTGGTGTTTCCAGGCGACGGGCGCGCGCCGGTCTGCGTCGACTACCGCGAAACCGCGCCGGCCGCCGCGACGGCCACGACGTTCACGCCGGGCGAGAGTCGCTTCACCTGCAAGTACGTCGGCGTGCCCGGCACGGTACGCGGCCTGGAGTTGGCACACCGCGAATTCGGCAAACTCTCTTGGAGCGAGTTGGTGTCGCCGGCCGTGAAGTTGGCGGAAGAAGGGTTTGCACTCGACAAGTACCTGGCGAATTCGCTCAATGAGTTATTGAAGGAGTCGCCGGACTTCGCCGAGTTGCAGCGCGTCTACGGCAAGGACGGCGGGAAGGCGGAGTGGCACGAAGGCGATCAACTCGTGCTGCCGGAGCTGGGTAAGTCGTTGCGTGCGATCGCCGAGCATGGCCCGAGCGCCTTCTACGATGGTGAAATTGCCGAACAACTCGTCGCGGAAATGACAGCCGGCGGCGGGTTGATCGCCCGCGACGATCTCCGCGGCTATCAAGCCAAGCTGCGCGAGCCGATTCGCGGCGTCTATCGCGGCTACGACATCTACGCCGCGCCGCCCCCCAGTTCCGGCGGCATTTGTCTCATTGAAATGTTGAACATCCTCGAACCGCTGGAACTCCGCAAACACGGCCGCCATTCCGCCGAGGCAATGCACTTCACGATCGAAGCGATGCAACGCGCCTTCTGTGATCGCGCACGGCATTTGGGCGATCCGGATTTCAACACGATTCCCGCCGACTTGACCGACAAGGCCTACGCGAAAAAACTGAGCGAGGCGATTCCCGCCTGGCAGGCCACGCGCAGCGATACCCTCGCGCCGGAGATTCCGCTCGCGGGCGAAGGGCCCAACACCACGCATTTCTCGGTGATCGACGCGAGTGGCATGGCCGTGGCCAACACCTATACGCTCGAAGAAAGCTACGGCGCGAGGATCGTCGTCCGCGGCGCAGGCTTTTTACTGAATAACGAGATGGGAGATTTCAACCCTCAGCCAGGTGTGACGACTCGGACCGGCCAGATCGGCACGCCTGCGAACATCATCGCACCGGGCAAGCGGATGCTCAGCTCGATGTGCCCACTGATCGTCGCGCAAGAGGGCCGCGCGGTCCTCGTCACTGGCAGCCCCGGCGGGCGCACGATCATCAACACCGTGCTCTCGATCGTGCTCGGCGTGTTGGAATACGAGCTCGACGTCCGCGCCGCAGTCGACGCCCCGCGCTGGCATCACCAATGGCTGCCGGACGAAACGATCTTCGAGCGCAGCGCCGACTCCGCCTATCGGGCGGCCATTCAACGGCTCAAACTGATGGGCCACAAAACGAAGCTTTCCGACGTGCAGGGTTCAGCGCACAGCATTTACGTTGACCCGAAATCGAAAAAACGGATCGGCGCCGTCGACTTGCGCCGCACTGGTCACGCGGCCGGCTATTGAACGTCGGCAGCCGAAAGTCTGTGGGAGGCGTCTCCGACGCCGATAGAGTTGACTTCGCCAGATCAGTAACGTTTACGATAGCAACGCCCACTCCATCGGCGTCGGAGACGCCTCCCACAGTCGATGGAGAGGCACTCGTTTCTCAGCGCGCCAGGCTACTTCGCCTGACGTGCCGCCATGATCGCCCGCACCAGCTCTTCCGGCATCTTCGGCGGTTTCTGCTCTTCTTCCTGGCAGGCCGATTTCCCCAGGCAGATCGCCTGCTGGTAGGTTTTCATGTACGCCACGCAGGGCGGGCAGCAGGCCAGGTGCTTTTCGAAGTATTCCCGTTGCTCGGGCGGCAATTCGCCGTCGCAGTATTCCATCAGGAATTCGACCAACTCACGGCAGCTCAGCATTACAGGCCTCCTCGCAAATGGGGATCGAGGAGCGCACGGAGGGCCTGCCTGGCTCGATGAAGTCGGGTTTTGACGGCGTTCGAGGTCATGCCGAGGAGTTTCGCGGTTTCGTCGGTGTCTCGTTCTTCGATGTCCCGGAGCAGCAATACGATACGGTAGCTTTCGGGCAGAGCGTCGATCGAGCGGCGGACCAGATCCTTGGTTTCCGCCTTTTCCAGCGCCGCCAAGCCGCCGTCGCGCCATTCCGAGGCTGGCGTCGCATGATGCCCATCTTCCAGAAACTTGGGCAGCAGCTCGTCGCCCGAATGCTCCGCCGGACGGGATTTCCGGGTTCTGAGTTTCATCAAGGCCGCGTTCACGGCGATCCGGTGAAGCCAGGTGCCAAGCCGAGACTGTCCCTCGAAGCGGTCGAGGGCCTTGAAGGCGGACAGGAAGGCCTCCTGGACCGCGTCCTGGGCGTCCTCTTCGCTGCCGAGGAACCGTCGGGTGACCGACAGCATCCGCCCGCCATGGTCCCGCACGAGCTGCTCGAACGCCGCGGCGTCGCCTGCCCGCAGTCGCTCTAGAATGGCCCGCTCGTCGGACGGTAAGTCCTGGGTGGCAAGATCGGCTTCCGGCGGCACTTGGCTCATGTTGGATAGTATTCTCGCCGGGCGGCCGCCGATTTTCAATGCGGCCGCAGCGCGTCACTCGGCGCGGGTGCCTGGGGCAGGGGCACTGGCTTCGCGGTCGCCATGGTCCAACCTGCTGGGGCTTCGTTGGACCTGTCAACGGATCGCCACGATGCCCCAGTCGAGTTGACGTGGTAGCCCTCGTCGTTCGCCTCAGCCCCAGACACCCATCGTGGAGTTGCAGTCCCGCCACCTACTAGCCAGGCCGTAGGGCAACTAAGCTAGCTACGCCATGAAACTTCAAGAGATTGCCATCCTGCTGCCGTGCCATAGCCTGGAGGATTTTCCCTCCGAGGGCGATTCCGACACCGCCGACGGGCTGTTCGCCGCTTGGACCGCGCTGTGGCATCCGGCGTTGTTGGCGGATTCCGGGCGTAAGCCGACCTGGTACCGGGCCGATAACCCGCCGAGCGAGTTCGCGGGGCGGTTGTACGTCGTCCCGCCGGCGAGCGAGGCCAAACTCGTGGCCGGTTGGGTCGATCGTGCGCTGGAAGGAGGCGCCGCGGTCATCGTCGACCAATTGAAACGCGGGGCGATCGTCGAGGAGGCTCTCGCGCAACTGGATGCCGGCGCGCCCACGGTCGACGACGAAACCGCGGCCGATTTCTTCGCGCTGGGGTTTGCGTTCCTGATGGTCGAATTGCTCACGCGTCAGATGCGTTACATGAGCAACCTCGATCAGATCCACATGGAGAATCAGTCAGTGGCCGCCGCCCGCGCGGCGATGGCGGGCGATATGGAAACTTCCGGCGGCCATCTCAAGCGTTGCTTCGAAGTGCTCCAAGAAGCGCGGGAGCGGTTCTACCCGGTCGACTCGTATTTGATCGATCTGACGTTGCTCGCGGAAACGACATTGCAGGCCGGGTTGAAGCGCGAACTGGAACGCGGCGACACGACGAGCGTGCTCGCCAGCGGCGAAGTGTTGCAACGCCTGTTCGACGAAGCGCCGGAAAACGGCCGGCTCTTGCGCGAGTCGATCGCGCGCGGGCGGGCGTCAGTCGTCGGCGGCGAATGGCGCGAAACGGAACTGCCGCTGCTGCCGGCCAACGATCTGATCGAAAACCTCACGCGCGGTTTGGAAACGCACGAACAGTTGCTGGGCAAACGCCCGATGGTGTTCGGCCGCCGACGTGCAGGGCTGTCGCCGATGCTGCCCCAGGTGTTGACGCGGTTCGGGTTCAAAGCCGCGCTGCACATGACGCTCGACGACGGGCTGTTCCCTAAATCGGATCAGAGCCGGATTCGCTGGGAGGGGATCGACCGCAGCGTGATCGATTGTCTGGCCCGCATTCCGCTCGACGCCAGTCGCCCGGAGAGTTTTCTCGGGCTCTGCCGCGCGCTCGGGGATTCAATGGACCGCGACCAGGTGGCGACGATGATCTTCGCGCATTGGCCAGACCGCGCCTGCACCTGGTACGACGACCTGCGACGCGTAGCGCGGCACTGTGATTGCCTGGGCAAGTTCACCACGCTTGACGATTATTTCACGCAAACCACGGGCTCGGGTCGACTCGTTCGATTCGAACCGGAAAAGTACCGCGTGCCCTATCTGCACCAAGCAGTGGCGAAGCAAGACCCGCGGCCGGTGTCGTTTTCGATCGAACGGCATGAGCAAGCCGGCGCGAAGTTCAAAACGGAGACGCTAACGGCGCTGGCCAGCATGTTGGGCTGCACTGCAACGCCGACGAATGAATCCGCGGAGGTAAGCGCGCGCGGCGCACAGCAGGCCGCCGCGTTGGCAGCTTGTCTGACGCGCGGTTCGAGCGATGCGCGCGAAGGCTTATTGGTCTTCAACGTGCACAGCGCCGCGCGCGACCTTCCGGTCGAGTGGCCGGCGTCGTGGGGACGACTGAGCGCGCCGTCGTCGCCGCAACAGTCGCTGGGGGATCGCATCGTCGCGATGGTAAACGTGCCGGCGCTCGGCTACGCCTGGTTGCCGCTCGCGCCGGGCGCGCCACCACCGCCGTTGGCCAAGGGCGAAGCCACGATGGTCGACGGCCACGTGCTACGCAACGAGCTGATCGAGGCCACGATCTCGCCCGATACCGGCGCGCTAAAATCGCTGCGCGACTACCGCGTGCGCGGGACATTGCTGTCGCAACAAATCGCGCGGCGCTGGCCCGGGCCGGCGTCCAAGCCCGGGGACACGTGGCGCGATCCGGATGAAACGGCGGTGTATTCCGTGATGGCGGCCGACGCCATCGACGTCGTCAGCAACGGCCCGGTGATGGGGGAGGTCCGCACGCGCGGGCGGCTGATGCATCCGGAAGGCAGTGTCGCCGCGCGCTTTGAGCAAGTGTTTCGACTAAAGCGTGGCAGCCGCGTGTTGGAAATCGACGTCCGTTTCACGCCGGCAGATCTGCCGAGCGGCAATCCCTGGGAGAGCTACTACGCGGCGCGGTTCGCTTGGGCGGACGCCGCGGCCGAGGTGCGTCGCGGCACGGCCGGGGGCCAGTACGCCACCGAGGCCAAGCAGATCGAAGCGGCCGAATTCATCGAGATTCAGGCCGCCAAGCGACGGTTGACGATTTTCTCCGGCGGAGCGCCGTACCATCGCCGCGCCGCGATGCGGATGCTGGACACGATCCTGATCCCGTCCGGCGAAACGCGCCGCGATTTCAAGTTGGCGCTCGGCATCGACGTGGCCTATCCCTATCCGGAAGCCTGGGCACGCGGTGTCGGGGCTGCGCTCGCTCCCACGCCGGTGTGCTGCCCGGCCGGCGGTCCAACGGGCTGGCTGTTTCACGTCGATGCGAAGAATTTATTGGCGGTACATTGGACGCCCCTGGTGCGCGAGGGACGCGTCGTCGGCGCGACCGCGCGGCTGCTGGAAACCGCCGGACGTCCCGGCCAGGCGAACATTCGCGCGCTGCGAACGCTGACCGGCGCGCGGCAGGTCGACTACCAGGGCCAGACGCTGACCGAGTTGTCCACCAGCAGCGACGCCGCTACGATCGAATTCAGCGGTTACGAATGGATGGATATCGAGCTACGGTGGGCCTAGCGCATGATCGTCACCATTGATGGACCGGCCGGGGCCGGAAAAAGCTCCGCCTCGCGCGAACTGGCGAAGCGGCTCGGCTTCCGCTTTCTCGACACCGGCGCGATGTACCGCGCCGTGGCCCTGGCCGCGATGCGCCGCGGGCATGATTGGGATCAAGCCGAGGTGCTCGCGGAGTTGGCGCAATCGGTCCGCATCGAACTAACCGATTCGCAAGTGTTGCTCGACGGCGAGGACGTCTCACGGAAGATTCGCACCATGGAAGTCACGTCGCTCACGCATTTCGCGGCCAACAACTCCGGCGTCCGACGGCGCATGGTGGAATTGCAGCGGCAAGCGGCCGGAACCGACAACGTCGTCACCGAAGGCCGCGACCAAGGCACCGTCGTTTTCCCGCAGGCGGAATGCAAAATCTTCCTGACCGCCAGCCCTGAGGAACGCGCGCGGCGACGACTGCTCGACCTCGAGCGCAACGGCGAACACGTCACGTTCGAAGAAGTGCTCGCCAGGCAAACGGAACGCGACGAACGGGACTCCGCGCGGGTCGACGGGCCCTTGCGTCAGGCCGATGACGCAATCGAGTTCTGCACGGACAACCTCTCAGAAGAAGAAGTCGTCGACGGCCTGGCTCGCATCGTGGAATCACGCATGGCCGCGACATGAGCAGCCACCAACGGTCACTGCCGAAACGCATCTGGTACGACTCGCTGCGCGTTCTCTGCCGCATCGTATTTCTCGTCGTGTATCGCATTCGCTGCGAGGGGCGCGAGCACATTCCGCGCGAAGGGGGCGCCCTCGTCCTCGCGAATCACCAGAGCCATCTCGATCCGATCATCGTCGGCCTGGGCTGCGATCGGCGGATGAATTACCTGGCGCGCGAAACGTTGTTTCGCTTCCCGCCGTTTCGATGGTTGATCCATTCGCTCGATGCGATCCCCATCGACCGCGAGGGCTTGGGACTCAACGGGTTGAAAGAAACCTTGCGGCGCATCAAACGCGGCGAACTGGTCGTGATGTTTCCGGAGGGTACGCGCACGCCGGACGGCGAGGTGCATGCCTTGAAGCCCGGCTTTAGCGCGCTCGCGCGGCGGTTGAATGTGCCGCTCGTGCCCGTCGGCGTGGACGGGGCGTTCGACGCCTGGCCGCGCACCAGGATGTTCCCGCGTTTCGGTCGGATTCACGTCGAGTACGGCGCGCCGATCTTGCCGGAGGAGATTCTCCAGTTTGAGGATCGCGAACTAGTGGCCGAAGTGGAACGCCGCATTCGCGCCTGCCACGCCAGAGCCCGCCAACAATTGCGGCGCATGAACGGACATCGCCTGGACCTGGTACGGGTGCCGGAATGATAGACCTGCTACGCAAAATGCCTGAACTAAGTCCTCCGATGATGTCGGCCGCGTAGCGCGCCACTTCCGAGCGCAATTCCGCAGTGAACGCTTGAGCCGGTGCTCGATACCGCAGGCGATCATTCTCCAGGTACAAAGCCACCGAGCGCCGGTCGAGCTCAGCCAACAGCGCCTCGTATGTCATGTGAGGACTTCTCCTTCCTCCCACGACTCGACTGGGCTGAAGGAAGCAGCACATTCCTGCGAGGCGTCGTCAGTCGTATCTGACCTGACCAAACTGACCAGAACGGAGGTTTCCTCTGTTTTCTGGTTAGTTTTGCTGGTCAGGTTGGCTACCGCATCCCTGCGAAACTGACCAACAACCTGACCAGGCAACTGACCACAAGTCGTGGTACTTTCGAAGTTAAGGGGTGAATTGGTCAGTTTGGTCAGGTGCTCGCCAGTGAGAGAGCCAAAGTGGAGATGTATTACTTCTCGACGACTGCCTTCGAGGGTGCGGCGAACCGTGTTGGTTTGGCGGTTGGCGTCGGTGGAACGCAGGTGACCCTTCTCACGAAGTCGTTTCTGCAGCGTTCGCAGAGCTGCGGCCAGGCTGTCCCCCTGTTCCACCGCCAGGCGATTCGCCACAGCGAATGCGGCATCGGGATCCAGGAACAGCTCATCTCCATCCACCCAGCCGATACGGCGGCCTTGCGGACTCCACGATTCATGGGCGGTGCCTCCCGAACCGGAGTGCGAGGTACGCCAGACGCAGGCCTCGGGCGCATCGGTGTACACAAACCATCTGGACTTGCCAGATGGGCGCGCCCAGACCCAAGTGCCGCCGAGAGCAATCGCAGATACTGTTTGGTCGGCTCGGCGGCAACTTGATGGGCTGTTTGAGCTGCAGCGGCCGCGCAAATCTCCTGGCTGGCCAGCTGGAAATACTCGTCCGCCTTAACGGAATCGAGCACGCCGCGCTCAAGGGCGAACCACAAGAAGTATTGCCAACCCAGCAGTAACTCAGCGACGATTCCCGGTGTCCGGGCACCCACGATTGACGCCAAACTCGAAGGACTCGGCCTAAGTAGCGGCGGCGTGACCGTTTCGTTGCTCGGCAACAGCTACAGCAGCGGTGCTGCCGGTCGATTTGACTGGACCGTGCTGGCAAATCCTGACAATCTGCTTTTTCGCACGCCCAGCGGCGGAGAATCGAAAACTTCCTTCGTGTCATTCTGCATCGAGCTGACGCAGCACGTCTCCCCCGGCGCATTCTATAGCGGGATCATGGTCAACTTGTTGGCTAGCTCCCCTCAGCCAGGGACGAACAACATTCCGATGGGAAGCACCGCCGCAGCATTACTTGCCTACATGTGGTATCAACACATCACCACGCAGGTGTCGACGTTGCCTTTGACGAACGCTTTGCAGGCAGCGGCGTTCAAGTGGCGATCTGGGAAATCGTTTTATGACGGCGGTACGTGATTGAACCTGGGCGCGCTGGTCTGAAGGCGAACCTGTACGGTATTTCGCGTGGGCCGAACTCGAACTTCCAGGATCAGGTCGTCGAAATCGTGCCGGAGCCCGCATCGATCGTGGCCTGGTCGCTGATCGGCTGCTGCTTCGTCGCCGGCGCGCGTTTTCGTCGCCAGTCGAACTAGCGCGACGGCGGCAGTACAGATTTGAATGCGTCAGGAGCCAAGGTCCCTCAGACCTTGGCTCCTTTGCTACTGGTAGGGACCGGTTTCACGGGCAATTGAGCTTTCGTCCCTCTGCGGTTGAGATGTCGCCGCAGACCTGCGGTGCGCAATCGAAGAATGTTGTACCATCTTGACTGTGGCGCCCTGTCCATGGCGACCTGCGTTGACTCATCGACGGCGTCCTATGCGAAACTGACCGACCTGCGCGGATTGAAGTGGGAGAACCAAGTGACAAATCTGCATCAAGCCGTCGCCATCGCATTACTGACGCTGATCGCGAACGCAGCAGTCGCCACGGAACCGCTTCGTTTACGCATCCTTAGCTACAACATTCACCACGCGGAAGGCGTTGACGGCAAACTGGATGTGCCAAGGATCGCTGATGTTATTCAATCGGTCGAACCCGACCTGGTGGCGCTCCAAGAGGTCGACAAGAAGGTACAGCGCACACAGTCGGTAGACCAACCGGCGGAGTTGGCACGGCTGACCAAAATGCACGTCGCGTTTGGCGCCAACATCGAACTGCAAGGCGGTCACTACGGCAACGCGGTGCTTTCCAAGTTCCCCATCGTTCGCCATGAGAATCATCAGCTGCCCAACATCGACGCCGGAGAACAGCGGGGAGTCATCGAAGCGGAAATCAATGTGTCGGAGACGAGCCCGCCTTTCCTGCTTTACGCCACGCATCTGGACTATCGCGCCGACGACCGGGAACGCCTGGCATCGGCCCAGAAGATCAACGAACGGGCAGCCCGGCATTCAGATCGCCCGGCACTGCTAGCTGGCGACCTGAACGACACGTCGGATAGCAAGACCCTCGAGCGGCTCGCTTCACACTGGACCCGGGCGAACGTGCAGCCCCTCGCTACGACGCCCGTCGATCAGCCGACCCGGCAAATCGACTTTGTTCTGTTTCGCCCGCAACAAAGTTGGAAAGTAATCGACGTGAAGGTGCTCGACGAAGCTGTTGCATCCGATCATCGGGCGATCTTCGCCGTACTGGAACTCGTACCAGGCAAGTGACTCTTGCCGGCATTGGATCGATGCTATGATAGGGGGCGGGAGCGGTCGCCGCTCGCATTCCAACGCATCGAGCATCTTGGGCGGACCGTTGCTTTGCCAAGCTGAATGGGAGAACAAATCATGATCGTGCATCTTTGTCTGTCGGTGGCATGCATCCTGTTTAACTTCGGCGACGGCGATCCGGCGCCCCGCAGTTTGTTCAACGGGCGCGACTTAACGGGTTGGCACGCGGACGTCCCGGAATTGGACGATACGCCCGACGGCAAGCCTGTGTTCATCGTGCGGGACAGCAAACTCGTCAGCCTTGGCACGCCGGGCGGCCATTTGATTACCGACGAGGTGTTCGACAATTATCGACTGGAGGTCGAGTATCGGTTTGTGGGCGAACCGGGGAACTGCGGCGTGCTGGTTCACGCATCAAAGCCGCGGATGCTCTATAAAATGTTTCCCCAGTCGATCGAAGTTCAAATGCATCACACGAACGCCGGCGATTTCTGGTGCATCGGCGAAGACATCACGGTGCCGGACATGGAACAACGACGCGGACCCAAGGAAAACTGGGGCGCCACGGAAGGAAAGGAACGACGGATCCTGAATCTCACGGACGAATCGGAAAAGCCCGTCGGCGAGTGGAACTCGATGGTGATCGAATGCAGCGGGGATCAAGTGAAGGTGTGGGTCAATGACGACTTGGTCAACCACGGCACGAATTGCACCGCGTCAAAGGGGCAAATCGCTATCCAGGCGGAAGGCTCCGAAGTGGAGTTTCGGAAAGTACAATTGACGCCGCTAGAGAAATAGAAGTTGTCACGGTGGCGCGGCCCGACGCTTACGCCAAGATCGGGGTGAGCAATTCGCCGGCCACGTCTGTCAGTCGATAGCGCCGGCCGTTGTGGAGATACGTCAATCGCTTGTGATCGAGCCCCAGCAAGTGCAGCATCGTGGCATGAAGGTCGTGTACCGTCACTGGGTTTACCGCCGCGCGATACCCGATTTCGTCGGTCTCGCCATAACTGACTCCTCCCTTGATGCCTGCACCCGCCATCCAGACGAGAAACCCGCGCGGGTTGTGATCCCGTCCGCTACCACCTTGAGACACCGGCATCCGGCCGAATTCTCCGCCCCAGATTACCAACGTCGATTCAAACAATCCGCGGCGTTTGAGATCAGACAGCAATCCATGAATCGGCGCATCTGTCGCAGCGCAATGCGCGGCATGATTTCCAGCGAGGTCGCTGTGCGCGTCCCATTCGCCGTCGCTGTAAACTTGCACGAAGCGCACTCCGCGCTCTACGAGCCTTCTTGCCATCAGGCATTTTGTGCCGAACGATCGTGAAACGTCCTCCTTCAGTCCATAGAGGCGATGCGTTTCTTCCGTTTCGTCAGAAAAGTCAACCAGATCGGACGCTTCGGTTTGCATACGGTAGGCAAGTTCAAAGCTCTGAATACGAGTTTCTAGGTCGGGCTCGCCCAGGTGATCCTTCAGATGGATCTGATTCAACGATTGCAGCAGATTGAGCTGTGCGCGCTGGTCCACGTCGGAAACATCTTCCGGCCGCGAAAGATTGAGAATGGGACTGCCTTGCGAGCGAAAGAGTGTCCCCTGATAGGTCGTGGGCAGAAACCCGGCGCTCCAGTTGACCGGGCCACCCTTGATTCCGTCGTTGTTGCCCAACACGACGAAACCAGGAAGGTTACGGTTGTCGCTGCCCAGCCCATAGGTCACCCACGCGCCCGCGGTCGGAAGTCCGGCCCGCGGAACGCCCGTATTCATCTGATACAGCGCCGGAACGTGGTCGTTCGATTCCGTGAAGCACGATTTGACGAAGGCGATATCATCTACATGGCGGGCCACACGGGCGTACTTCTCGCAGACCCAGGCGCCGCAATCGCCATGCTGTTGAAACTTGAAGGGCGACTTCATCAAGGGGCCGGGGTTGCCGTTGAAGACATCGATCGCCACTTGTTTCCCATCGCTCTTCTGCAATTCCGGCTTGGGGTCAAACAGATCGACGGCGCTCGGCGCTCCTTCCATAAACAGCCAGATCACCGACTTTGCGCGGGCAGTAAAGTGAGGCGGGCGCGGAGCAAGCGGATCATTCGATGCGCCATCAGGTTGTCCGGCGGAAATCGCAGAATCACCCAGCAGGTCGCTCAGCGCGAGCAAGCCCAGTCCTCCGCCCGCGCGCGCCAAGAATTGGCGGCGGGAACGCGGCCGCATGACATTTCCGCATGACACACGTCGCTTAGTCGACATACATGAACTCATTGAGGCCGAAGAGGGCTTGGCAAAAGTCAGTCAACGCGAGCTGGCGAGCCTCACCGGCGCCTGCCGATAGTTGAGCAGTCCGACGAGCTTGTTGATCTTTAAGGAATTGGCGGCAAGCAATTCGTTCCTCTTTCGTTGGCTCGCGAGAAACGGCCAACCAGTAGCCGCGGGTCACCCAGTCATCGGGCGATTGGCTTTCCGCCCAAAGCCGTTGTGAAAAATTGGCCGCCCGATCGCGGAGAAAGTGATCGTTCATGAGCGCCAGCGCTTGGGGAGCGACCGTCGTTTGATTGCGCCGGCTGCAACTCACGGAGGCGTCCGGTGCGTCAAACGCCTGCATCCATGGATACTGCACCACGCGCTTGTGGAACATATAGACGGAACGCCGGCTCGTCTCGGCGTTGTCTGGCGCGTCCGTCGGATACGGGTCTTGAGTATTTCTCGCCAGCATCGCCTCGGCGGGAATCGGCGGCTTGAAGGCCGGGCCAAACTGTTGCAAGTTCAGCTTTCCGCTGACTTGTAATACGGCATCGCGGATGATTTCCGCTTCCAGCCGTTGCGGACGCCGTCGCCAGTTTAATCGATTGGTCGGGTCGATTGCGGCCTGTTCGGCATTGAACTCCGACGACTGCATGTACACAGCGCTCGTCATGATTTGTCGGTGCAGTGGCTTGATTCGCCAGCCACCGCTTACCAACTCCTGCGCCAGCCATTCCATCAGTTCCGGATGCGTGGGCGGCTCCCCGCGCACGCCAAAGTCGCTCGCGGTGCGCAGCAGGCCGTCGCCAAAATGGTGCTGCCAGACACGGTTGACCAGCACCCTCGCCGCGAGTGCCCCAGCGCCTTGATCAACATCGGTCACCCATTCGGCCAAGGCGCGACGCTGGCCCGTGCTCCGATCGGTCGGCATTTCCCGGCGCGTGGTCCCCAAATAGTCCTCGGGCGACTTATTACCGGTCAGTACGGTGAGAAACCCCAGCGATAGCGGCTCTTGTTTTGCGTAGAAGTCTCCCCGCGCCAGCAGCCAGGTTGGCTCTGGCGCCGCACCGGTATCGACGATCGCCAAAGCACGGGGCGGCGATTCCGGTTCTTCACGGTCGATCGCCTCCAATTCCGCCTGTAATCGCCGACCTTCCTGGCGCTGCTGATCATTGAACGCCGCCTGGTAGTCATCGTCAGTCAGCTTGAGCAATTCCTCAAACTTCTCTGCGAGCTTAATTCCGAGCTCTGAATCCGTCGCTCGCAATTGTTGCTTTTCCTCAACGGTGATCGGCAGCGCGTCGATTTTCGTTTCGAATAGAGCGGGCGTGAGCAGCCGCTTTTGTTCTTTCCACCACTTATCGAGGCGTGACTTTGCCGCGTCGCGCGCTTCACTCCAACGCGCGGCGCGATCGCGGTAGCTTGCGGCCTCATGCCGTGTTGCCAGCACAACATTGTCGCGAGCCGTGGTCGTGAAGGCGCATTGAATCCGATAATAGTCACGTGTCGGAATGGCGTCGAACTTGTGATCGTGGCAGCGCGCGCAAGCCAAGGTAAGCCCCAGGAACGCCGACACGGTCGTCGCTGCCATGTCGTCCAGCTCATTGAATCGCAGCCGTAGTCGTTCCTCTTCCATCGGCACTGTCAGCACTTGGTTAGGTGCCGCGGTGAGAAAGCCCGTGGCGGCCAGCGCTCCGGGATGGTCAGGTTCGTATTCGTCGCCAGCCAATTGCCAGCGCACGAACGTCTGGTACGACATATCCGAATTCAAGGCCCGAATCACGAAATCGCGAAAATGAAACGCGTTCGGGCGGTCCCGGTCGGTTTCCATCCCATCGCTATCAGCGTAACGGGCTACGTCGAGCCAGTGACGCCCCCAACGCTCGCCATAGTGAGGACTCTCCAGAAGTCGATCCACCAATCGCTCGTAGGCGTCTACCGCTGGGTCGGCCAGAAACGCCGCGACTTCTTCCGGAGCAGGTGGGAGCCCTAACAAATCAAAGTACGCCCGGCGGATCAACACACGCCGATCGGCGATCGGATTGGGACACAGACCTTGAGCGGACAGGGCCGCAATAATGAAGCGATCGACCGGGGTGCGCTGCCAGGCGGAGACGATCTCGCCAGGTGGCTCGACCGCTTGCAATGGGCGGTAGGCCCAGTGTTGGCGGTCTTTTTCGGTGACAATCATCTCGCTGCGGAGCGGCGTCACTGGGTTGTCGCTCTCCGGCCACTCGGCACCCTCGTCGACCCATTTCCGCAGTATTAGCTTTTCGCTGTCACTGAGCGATTCGGCTTCGGCGGGCATCCGGATTTCGGCATCTGTTGCATCAATTCGGCGGATTAACTCGCTTTCGTTGGCGTTGCCTGGGACGATGGCTGGTTCGCCAGAATCGCCCGCCGCCAAGGCTCCGTGCTTCAAGTCGAATCGCAATCCGCCGAGTTGCTTTTCTGGGCCATGGCAGATCCAGCAAGCACGTTCCAGGATCGGACGTACATCGCGGGCGAAATCAGTAGCGTGATCGTCACTGGCCGTCGCCGAAACGGTGCAGAGAAAACATACGAGCGCAATTGAATAGGCTTTCACGCCAGTAGTATAACAAGGTGGAATACTCGTTTGCGAGTCAATTTGGATTGGTCGCGCGTCCCGCGAAAACGAGGTTAAGAGTCCGGTCGCGGGTTCCGCCGCGTTACGCTGGAAAGTAGACAGTCGGTAGGTACGAAATCCTCGACAGAGTCTTTTCCGACGGACCGCAAGTACCAAGCGAACGTATCGAGACACACCAACAAACCAGAATTCCGAGAGTCTCCGTTCCACGTTGGTCACCGTTCGGCATCATCCTGATCGCTCATTGGTTAAGCCCTCGTACAACGTCTCGACTTATGAGCCCAAAGAGTTTCTGAAACGCGCAGGTCGGCCATAGACTACCCCGGTCAAGCCATTCGACCTTGGGCCGTGGCCGGAGCTACTTTGTTCACCAGACGTTAGGGGCGAATTTCAAGCTCGCGCGCGTATCTTTAAAGGCCAAGGGGCCATATTGGACTTTCGGAAGGCCAGCGGCGCGTCGCCCCCGTCCGTTCGCATTTCCTTGGCGGGGCTTGTCATAGTCCGTCGCCAAGGCCATCCGTCTCCGTCAGAATTGTTCGATTGAGCCCGCTTCATCGGAAGACATTTCCAAGGAGACAGGTCCATGACCGTACTTGCATCAGAAACCGCCAGTGCCACCGCCGGCCGCGAAGGCAAAGCCACGAGCCCGGATGGCAAGATCAACCTTGATCTTTCCCCACCGGGATCGAATGGTCCGGGCACGAACCCGGAGCAATTGTTCGCGGCGGGCTATTCCGCCTGCTTCGGCGGTGCGATCGGGGCAGCTAGCGCGCTGGCCAAAATCTCTCTGAAGCCCAGCGACATCAAGGTGACCGCGACCGTGAATCTCAACAAGGATGACAGCGGTTACTTCCTGAACGTGACGTTGAACGCCGAGCTGAATGGCGTCGATCAGTCGCAGGCCGAGGCGCTCGTCGCCAAAGCACACACACTGAGGTGCTTGGGGTTTTCTGGACAGTCCGAAACCTTATTCTCAAGGAATCAGGAAGGACGGTTCTATGCCCCGGATCAAGCGGAAATCGCAGCGTGAGGGTCGTCGTTCGTATGCCGACGAGTTCAAGCAGGAGGCCGTGCAGAT
>Ga0163153_10003058_pt1 | contig 22979 bp, 26 predicted proteins | sample OliLakLV19MP6IB1_FD_148629 | JGI IMG/M metagenome (GOLD analysis project Ga0163153, IMG submission 148629) | Freshwater microbial mat bacterial communities from Lake Vanda, McMurdo Dry Valleys, Antarctica - Oligotrophic Lake LV.19.MP6.IB-1 | ecosystem: Environmental > Aquatic > Freshwater >...
CTGCCCCACCGGCGTCATCATCCTCGGCAAAGTCACCGATCAATGGGCCGACGGCGACCCCAACGTACGCACCAACCGACACGGCTACGCCTACGGCGTCCGGTTCTGATCCGGAAGGCGTAAGGAGCTCGCGTGGCGAACGGAAACGGTAACGGCAAGGGACCGAAGGTCCTGGAGCGACTCGGCGAGATCGGCGAGAAGACGCGCGGGTCGCAGGCGTGGCAGTCGATCTTCCGGCCCGGCTCGATCTACCGCAAGGGTTACACCGACAGCCCTCGTAACCGCTCGTACGTGATCATGAACAACGTGCTGTTCCACCTTCACCCGGTGAAGGTGAAGCGACACGCGGTGAAGGTCTCGTACACGCTGTGCCTCGGCGGCCTGTCGTTCTTCCTCTTCATCCTGTTGACGGTCACCGGCATCTTCTTGATGTTCTTCTACCGACCGACCGAAGCGCTCGCGTACGCCGACATCCAGCATCTCGAGACGGCGGTGACGTTCGGTTCCCTTGTGCGCAACATGCACCGCTGGGGCGCGCACCTCATGGTGCTCAGCGTGTTCCTGCACATGGCCCGCGTCTTCTACCACGGCGCGTACAAGTCGCCGCGAGAGTTCAACTGGGTGATCGGCATCATCCTGTTGCTGCTCACGCTGCTGTTGTCGTTCACCGGTTATCTGTTGCCGTGGGACCAGCTCTCACTCTGGGCGGTCACCGTCGGCACCAACATGATGGGCTACACACCCGTCTTCGGCGATCAGGTTCGGTTCGTGTTGCTCGGGTCGAAGGAGATCGGAGACGAGACGCTTCTACGCTGGTATGTGCTCCATGTGTTGATGTTGCCATTCGTCATCGTGATCTTCATGGCTGTTCACTTCTGGCGCGTCCGCAAGGACGGCGGAATCTCCGGACCGCTCTAAGGGAGGTGGAAACGCATGACTGACGTCCCCGAACATCTCCTGAAGCGAAGTCAGGAGCGCCGCAAGGCACTGGGCCTGCCCGTCGAGGGCGAGGACGCCGCGCCCGCGGAGGACGCCGCGCCCGCCGCGGCCGACGACACGCCCGCGGCCGACGACGCCCCCGAGGAAGCGGCACCCGCGGCCGACACCGGCGACGCGATCACCGAAGACAAGGGCGGTGTTCCCGCGCACCTGCTGGAACGGTCGCGCAAGCGCAAGGCCGCGCTCTCCGGTGGTGGCGGCGGTGAACCAGTGGCCGTCGGCGGAGGTGCCGCACCGCGTGCGGCCGCCGCGACTGCGGTGGCACCCGCGCCGTCGGGGACCGGTCCCGGTGGTCACACGCAGCGGCTGCTCACCGTCGTCAAGTCGGGTTCCATCCAGCAGGCGCGCGCCGAGGCCCAGGACAAGGTGCACGTGTGGCCGCACCTGCTCGCCATCGAATTCGCGGCGACGCTGTCGATCACCGCGCTCGTCACCGTGTTCTCCGCGTTGGTCAAGGCGCCGCTGCTGTCGCTCGCCGACACGAACCAGACGCCGAACCCCTCGAAGGCGCCGTGGTACTTCCTCGGCCTGCAGGAACTGCTGACGATGTTCCACCCGATGGTCGCGGGCGTGACGCTTCCCGGCGTTGCCCTCGGCCTGCTCATGATCACGCCGTACATCGACAAGAACCCATCGACCAAGCCCGGCGATCGCAAGTTCGCGATTGTCATGATGACGATCTTCCTGATGCTCTGGGCGGTCCTCGTCATGATCGGGTCGTTCTTCCGAGGACCCGGATTCAACTTCGTGTTCCCCTGGAACGACGGCATCTACTTCGAGTTGTAGGAGTAAGCCCACATGGGCGTCGCTATAGCAGTCATCGCCATCCTCGCCGCCGCCGCGGTCTTGATCGTCGTCACGGCCAACCGTCACCGGTCGACGACCGGCGCGCTCTCGCGCGAGACGGTTGCGAAGGACCAGTCGGCGCCTTCGGGCGACATGGTTCCCGTCGGTGCGTCGAACACCGAACTCGAAGCCGAGGGCCGGACCCGGGCCGACGACACGCGCGCCACGCGTGGACTCGCCCGGCGCCGCAGCAACGCAGTCGTCGAGTGGGAGCCGGTCGACGAAGACGAGATCGGCGTCTCGCGCCGGCAGTTCCTCAACCGCGCGCTGTTCGGCGCGGTCGGCATCTCGGCCGCGACGCTCGGCGCGGGCGTGCTCGCCTTCCTGTGGCCGACGGGAACGAGCGGCTTCGGCGGCAAGGTCAACGCCGGCAACCTCGACGACATCCTCGCCGAGATCGAAGCGAGCAAAGCACCGAAGTACGTGGCGAACGCGAAGACGTACCTCCAGCCGTTCCCCACGTCGGCGGTTTCGGCGGCCGAGAAGGTGTACCCACCCAACGTGCTCACGGGCATGGACAACGGCATCGTCGCCTTGTGGCAACGCTGCGTGCACTTGGGCTGCAAGGTGCCGTGGTGCCAGACCTCGCAGTGGTTCGAGTGCCCGTGCCACGGTTCGAAGTACAACCGAGTCGGCGAGAAGAAGGACGGCCCGGCGCCGCGCGGGCTCGACCGTTTCCCGGTCTCCATCGACGGGGGCGATGTCATGATCGACACCGGCATCGTCGTACAGGGACCGCCGATCGGCACCGACACGACCAAGCAACAACAGGAAGGTCCGGCGTGCATCTGAGGACCGTGAGGCCCTAGCGCATGAACGTTCGTCTCCTTCTGATCGTTCTCAACGTGATCTGGATCACCGCGCTCGCCGCGTACGTGATCTGGGCCGTGATCTCACCCAAGCGCGCCCGCGCCGAAGGCGAGCACACACCCGCGAACCAGACCGAGTTCCTCCCCGACGAAGACCTCGAAAGCCGACGACTCGAGCGCGTCCTCGGCTGGGCGTTGCTGTTCGGCGGCATCCTCGCGGTGGCCTTGCCGCTGTACTGGTTGCGCGAGCCGACCCGCCAGGAAGAGTCGATCGAGTACTTCGACGAAGGCGCGGCGGAACGGGGCAAGACACTGTACGCGCGGCCCGGCGGCGAGGGCTACGACAGCGTGCTCTCACTGCAGTGCGCGGGCTGCCACGGCGACGACGCGGCCGGCGGCGTGAAGACACAGATCATCGACATCGACGGCTCCGACGGCCCCGTCCCGCCGCAGCAATACAACTGGAAGGAGCCGGCGCTCAACACCGTGCTCCTCCGGTTCAGCGACGAAGAGGTCGCGAACGTCATCACGTTCGGCCGGCCGGGCACGCCGATGCCCGCGTTCGGTCTCGCCGGTGACGGCGCCGAGAACGAGCAGACGATCAGCGACATCATCGAGTACCTGAAGGAAATCCAGCTCACGCCCGAGGAAGCGCGGGCTCAGGCCGACGAGGAACTCGCGGTGGCGCAAGAGCAGGCCGACAAGCAACTCGAGGACGCGGAGGCTGCGCTCGACGCCGCCGTCGTCGCGCGCGACGACGAGGCGGTCAAACTTCGCACGGCGCTCGACCGGCCTGACGCCGACGACACCGAAGTCCTCGCGGCGTGCGAAGAGATCGAGATCGCTCTCGAAGCGGGCGACGACAGCATCACGGCCGAAGATCGCGACGCGTGCAAGGACTACGTCGACGCAGTCGAAGCGGTCGACACCGCGGAACGCAACGTCGACTGGGCCCAGACCTGGAAGGCCGGGCGCCAAGACGTGTCCGACGGTCAATACCTGTTCGAGTTGTTCTGCGCGCGCTGTCACACCGAAGGCTGGTCGGTCTTCGACCCGGCCGACCCCGACACCCGCCCGCTGCTCGGCGCACCGGGCGGAGGCGGCGGCGTCAGCGGAGGTATCGGCTTCAACCTGCGCGACGGTGCCGAGATCCGCCGGTTCGGCGCGGGCGAACAGGGCGACGAAGACTTGACCGGCTTCCAGGATCACGTCGACTTCATCACCGAGGGATCCGAAGCGAACAAGCCCTACGGACGGCTCGGGATCGGAAGCGGACGCATGCCCGGCTTCGGCGACATGCTCACCCAAGACCAGATCGCGTTGATCGTCGAATACGAACGCGACGGACTCGACGACACGACGTACCCGACCGAGGAGGACGCGCCGTGACCTCTTTGGGAATCTTGGCGTCGGAGTTGACGCACAAGACGTTGTGGAACCCGACGATTCTCGGCGTGCTCGTCTTCCTGAGCGCGATCGGCTTGTTCTGCGGATCCGTCTACCTGCTACTCGCCACGAACCTCGGTGCCCGGCTCGGGTTCCTGATCTCGATCTCGTGTCTGTCGGGATTCATGGTGTTGCTCGCCAGCTTGTGGATCACGACGCAGACGCCGCTGAACAGCCCGAAAGGCATCCCGCCCGAATGGGAGGCGAAGGAGGTCGTCACCGACCTCGCCGACTCCGAGTTCGAGGCCGTGCGCTCCATCGCGGCCGACGGCAGGCGCGTCGAGAACGTCGAAGACCTGGGTGAGCTGCGCCCCGGCGCCGAAGCGGGGCTCGTGATCCCGACACCGGAGGGCGAGGAGGAGGTCGAGGTGCCGCCGACGGCCCGATTCGACACGGGCACCGACTTCTTGACCGACTTCTCCGGCTTCGAGACGTTCCTGATCGGCGGCGGATCGCGCCGCATCTTCCAGCACGAACCGCAGTTCGCGGCGGTGCAGTTCTGCCCGAAGCTCGAAGTGGTGACGCCGCCGGGAGCGACGCCCGACGCGGCGGCGTGTGACCCGCTCGCACCCAAGGAATTCGTCGTGATGCAGTACAACTACGGCTCGCTGCGCCAGCCACCGTGGATCTACTTCGCCGGCTCGCTCGTGATCTTCATCATCAGCCTGCTGTGCCTGCACTGGTACGAGCAGGACCAGCGGGCGCAACGCCGGCGCTCGACCGAGCTGGCGCCCGTCCCGACCCCAGGCGCGTAGGAGCCGACATGATCGCTCAGCAGTTGATCGACGCCAGCGAACAGGGCGGCGAAGCGTTCCTTGCGTTCGCGATCATGGTGTTCCTGTTCGCCGGTTCGCTCTTCTACATGGACCACGTGCGCCGCCGGAACGAAGAGCGCCGCGACCGCAACGAATAGCTTGGTCGGGTTCCGACTTTGCGGCGGCTGCGCCGCAGTGGAGATCGTCACCTCTCCGGCGAGCTTCCTGCGCTCCTCCGTCGCTCCGGTCGCCGCATCATCCGAGCCGGCGAAAACGCGCTAGGTCGCTTCGGCGGCGGCGGCGATCGTGGCGTCGATGTCGGCGTCGGTGTGCGCGAGGCTCGGAAAGAGCGTCTCGTAGCCGCTCGGGGCGAAGTACACGCCGCGGTCGAGCAGTCCGTGGAACAGGTGGGCGTAGCGCTTGTGGTCGGCGGCCTGCGCGTCGGCGTAGTTGTGTACGGGCGTGTCGGTGAAGAACAGGCCGACGAGCGTCTGGGCGCGGGTCACTTGCGCGTCGGGGAGCGCGTCGCGCAAGCCGAGTTCGAGGCGCGCGGCCGTCGCTTCGAGTTGCTCGTACGCCGCGTCGTCGAGTCGCTTGAGGGCGACGAGCCCGGCCGCGGTCGCGAGTGGGTTCCCGGACAGCGTGCCGGCTTGGTACACGGGGCCGAGGGGCGCGAGGTGGTCCATGACATCGGCGCGCCCGCCGACGGCCGCGAGCGGCAACCCGCCGCCGACTACTTTGCCGAAGATCGAGAGGTCGGGCGTGATGCCGGTTCGCCCCTGCATGCCGCTCGGGCCGACGCGGAAGCCCGTGATCACTTCGTCGAAGACGAGCAGCGCACCGGCCTTGGTGCAGCGTTGGCGCATCCCTTCGAGGTAGCCGTCGGCGGGCGGGACGAGCCCCATGTTGGCGGCGATGGGTTCGACCAGCACTGCGGCGATGTCGGAACCGTGCTCTGTGAACAACGCGTCGAGCGCGGCGAGGTCGTTGTACGGCGCGACGAGCGTGTCGGCAACCGTGCCGGGGGTGACGCCGGCCGAGCCGGGGAGACCGAACGTGGCGACGCCGCTGCCCGCCTGCACGAGCAGCGCGTCGAGGTGGCCGTGGTAGCAACCCGCGAATTTCACGATCTTGTTCCTGCCGGTCGCACCGCGCGCGAGGCGGACCGCGGTCATCGCCGCTTCGGTTCCCGACGACACGAGTCGCAGCTTCTCGACTGCGGCCACACGGTCGCAGATCGCCTCCGCGAGTTCGACCTCGCGCGTGGTCGGCGCGCCGAACGACGTACCGTCGGCCGCGGCGGCCTGCACCGCTTCGACGATGGCAGGGTGGGCATGGCCGAGGATCGACGCGCCCCACGACTGCACGTAGTCGGTGTACTGGCGGCCGTCGGTGTCTTCGAGGTACGCGCCCTGGCCGCGCCGCACGAAAAACGGTTCACCACCGACGCCACCGAACGCCCGCACCGGCGAGTTGACGCCACCGGGGATGCGGGCGAGCGCGCGATCGAACCAGTTGGTCACGTTAGGACTGCAACCACTCCGCGGCTTCGCGCGCGAAGTATGTGAGCACGAAGTCGGCGCCGGCCCGCTTGATCGAGAGCAGGTGCTCGAGGGCGACGGCCTCGCCGTCGATCCAGCCGAGCTGCGCGGCAGCCTTCACCATCGCGTACTCGCCGCTCACGTGGTACGCGGCGACGGGCACGTCGAACTCGGCCCGCACGTTCGCGATCACGTCGAGATACGCGAGTGCGGGCTTGACCATGACCATGTCGGCGCCCTCGTCGATGTCGAGCCCGACCTCGGTGATGGCTTCGCGTTCGTTGGCGGCGTCCATCTGGTAGCCCTTGCGGTCGCCGAAGCGGGGCGCGCACTCGGCCGCGTCGCGGAAGGGTCCGTACAGCGCGGACGCGTACTTCGCGGCGTACGCAAGGATGCTCCGCATCTCGAAGCCGCTTTCGTCGAGCGCCTCGCGGATGGCGCCGACCTGGCCGTCCATCATCCCCGACGGGGCGATCACGTCGGCACCGGCTTCGGCCTGCGCAACGGCGATGCTCGCGTACCGCTCGATGGTCGCGTCGTTGTCGACCTCACCGGCCGCGGTGAGGATGCCGCAGTGCCCGTGGTCGGTGTACTCGTCGAGACAGTTGTCGACCATCAGCACGAGCAAGTCGCCGACTTCGTCGCGCAGATTACGCAGCGCGACCTGCACGACACCGTCGCGGGCGTCGGCCTGTGATCCGCGTGGGTCCTTGGCCGTCGGGATACCGAACAGGATCACGCCCGGGATACCGAGGTCGGCGAGCGCACGCACCTCTTTGCGCAGGCTCTCTTGCGTGTGCTGCACGACACCCGGCATCGACGCGACCGGCTCCGGCGCGTCGATGCCCTGCTTCACGAACAGCGGTGCGACAAGGTCGTCGACACCAAGTCGATGTTCGGCCACCAGCCGCCGCAGCGCGGGCGTGCGGCGCAGTCGGCGGAGCCGGCGATCGGGAAATGTCACGCCCCGATCGTACCGGTCAGGCGCGGTGAATTCGTCAGGCGAGGGAGTGCAGGAGTGCGACAACGAGCCCATCGATGGTGTGCGGGTCGGCTTCGGCGTCGACGCGCAGGCCGCGTGCGCGGGCCGTGGTGCTCGTGACCGGTCCGATCGACACGACCAGCGGCTGGGCGCCGGAGAGGTCGCCTACGAGGTCGCAGAAGTTCGTGACCGTCGACGACGACGTGAACGTGACCGCGTCGGCGGTGCGGGCCCGTTCCAGCTCGCCGGGGTCGGGCGCGGCCGCGACCGTGCGGTACACCGCGAGCACGTCGACCTCGTAGCCCGCCTCCCGCAACCCTTCGGGCAGCACGTCGCGGGCGACCTCGGCGCGTGGCAGCAGGACCCCGGCACCAGCCCGGGCGGGCGCGGGGAACGCGTCGAGCAGTGACTCGGCGACGAAACGTTCGGGCACAAGGTCGGCGCGTACGCCCCGCGTCGCCAACGCGTCGGCGGTGCCGGGGCCGATCGCGGCGACCCGCACCGGATGCAGAGCCCGGGCATCGCGACCACTGCGGTCGAGTGCACCGAAGAACGCGGTGACACCGTTGGCCGACGTGAACACGATCCACTCGAACCCGCCGAGATCGGGGACCGCGAACTCGATCGGTTCGAGCACGATTGCGGGAAGTTCCACGACCTCGGCGCCCAACGCTTCGAGTTGCGTGCGCAACCCGCTGGCTTGTTCGCGCGCGCGGGTGACGACAATGCGCCGGCCGAACAGCGGACGCTGCTCGAACCACGCGAAGTCGAGCGCGGCGACGGCGCCGACGATGATCGCCGACGGCGACTCCACGCCCGCGCCGGAAACCTTGGCGAGCGTTGTGCGAATCGTGCGTTGTTCGGGACGCGTTCCCCACCGCACCGCCGCAACCGGCGTGTCCGCGGCGCGCCCGCCCGCGACGAGTGCGGTCGCGATGTCGGCGATGTGACCGGCGCCCATGAGGATCACGAGGGTGCCGCCCGCTTTCGCGAGCGCGTCCCAGTCGGTGTCGATCGTGCCTTTCGCCGGGTCCTCGTGCCCCGTGACAACGGTGAACGAGGTCGACACCCCGCGATGCGTCACCGGGATGCCCGCATAGGCCGCGGCGGCGATCGCGCTCGTGATTCCGGGCACGACCTCGAATGCGAGACCGGCCGCGATGCACGCCTCGGCTTCCTCGCCGCCCCGCCCGAACACGAACGGGTCGCCACCCTTCAGGCGCACGACTTCCTTGCCTTCGCGGCCGCGTGCGACGAGCACCGCGTTGATCTCGTCCTGGTGCATCGCGGCGCGCCCCGGCTCCTTGCCCACGTCGATGCGTTCCGCCGACTCCGGCGCGAGGTCGAGCAGCGCGGACGATGCCAGCCGGTCGAACACGACGACGTCGGCCTGCCGCAATAGCTCCTCGCCCCGCCGCGTCAACAACCCCGGATCACCCGGCCCGGCACCGACGAGATAAATCACATCAGTTCCTTCGCCAGGAGGTCGGCGGCGGCCGTGCGGCCCACGTCGCCGGGATCGGCGCCGACGACACGGGTGCGGATGACGACATGGCCGTCGAGCGTGGCCAGCAACGCGTCGAGGATCACGTCGGAGCCGTCGAGGGTCGCGAGCGCACCGCACGGGAGGTCGCACCCGCCGCCCAACTCGGCGAGGAACGCGCGCTCGGCGGCGACCTCGCGGTGCGCGGCGGCGTTGTCGATCGCGGCGAGGCGCTGCTCGACCGCGCGTGCGCCGGCCCGGCACTCGACGGCCAGCGCGCCTTGCGCGACCTGCGGCAACACGATCGACGGGGCCAGCACCTCGGCCACGAAATCGGTCAGTTCCAGGCGTTCGAGCGCGGCCAGTGCGACGACGACCGCGTTGAAGCCCTCGTCGGCCTGCTTGCGCAGGCGGGTCTCGATGTTGCCGCGCAGCAGCCCGAACAGCAGGTCGGGGCGCAGGTTCGCGATCTGGGCCCGGCGCCGGACCGAACTGGTGCCGATGCGGCCACCGGCGGGGATCTGGTCGAGGGGCGCGCCGACGAGCGCGTCGCGCGGGTCGGCCCGCTCGGGAATGGCCGCGAGCACGAGGCCGTCGGGTGTCACCGCGGGGAGATCCTTTGCCGAGTGCACCGCGATGTCGGCCCGGCCGTCGAGCACCGCCTGCTGCACCTCTTTGACGAACACGCCGGTACCGCCGATTGCATGCAGGTCGACGTCCTGGCGGATGTCACCGGTCGTCGTGATCTCGACGTACTCGACATCGCCGCCCAACAACACCCCGACGCGCTCCGCCTGCCAGCGCGCGAGCCGGCTCGCGCGCGTGGCGACCCGGAGCGTCACTGCTCGGCAGGCAGATTGAACAACGCGGCGAGCGCCTCGGCGTAGAAGTCGCCGCGCTGCGTACCCGCCGCGTCCTTCACCTTCACCGTCGGCTCGTGCAACAGCTTGTTCACGATGCCTTGCGTCAACGCCTCGACCGCCGCTCGGGTCTCGGGATCGAGCCCCACGAGCTTGGAACGGAAGCGCTCCAGTTCGGCGGCGCGCACACTGTCGCCGCGCTCCCGCAACGCGCGGACAAGCGGTGCAACACCGCGCGCGGCCCGTTCGCCGCGGTAGCGCTCGATCTCGGCCGCGAGAATCTCGCGGACCTTGCCGATCTCGCCCCGGCGCCGCTCGGCGGAGCGCGCCGCGTAGTCCTTCAGGTCGTCGAGGTCGAGCAACGTGACGTCGTTGACCTCGCGCACGCCGGGGTCGACGTCGCGGGGAAGCGCGACGTCGATGACCAGCAAGGGGCGCCCGTCGCGGCACGCCATCACCATCTCGATCGTCGACCGTTCGAGGAGCACTTCACTCGACGCGGTCGACGTGAGCAACACGTCGGCGTCGACGAGCGCGTCGGCGATCTCGGAGAGCGCAATGGCCTCACCTCCGACCCGGGCCGCGAGTTCGATGGCGGGCCCCGCCGACCGGTTCGCGATCCATACGTGATCAACGCCGCGCGATCTGAGCGGTGCCGCGAGGCCGCGGCCCATGGAGCCCGCGCCGACAACCAATACCTTTGCGCCTTCGAACGTTCCGAGGTGTTCCGCAGCCACCGACACGGCGGCCGACGGGATCGACACCGCGTGGCGACCGATCGCGGTTTCGCTGCGCACGCGTTTGCCCGACTCGATCGCGTGCTTGAACAACTGCGACAACGCCTGGCCGCTCGTGCCTTCGGCGACGGAGGCCTCCCACGCCTCGCGCACCTGACCGAGGATCTCGCTCTCACCGACGATCATCGAGTCGAGACCGGCCGCGACCGAGAAGAGATGTGAAATCGCGGCGTCGTCGAAGTATGCGTACAAGTGGTCGATGAAGTCTTCGGGGTGCGCGCCCGAGTGCGCGGCGAGAAAGTCGCGCACGTCGCCGACGGCAGGGTGGAAGCGCGTGCACTGCGCGTAGATCTCGGTGCGGTTGCACGTGGACAACACGACCACTTCGATCAGGTGCTCTTGGGCCGCGAGATCGTGCAGCACCTTCGCGACAAGATGATGCGGAACGGTCATCCGTTCGAGCACCTCGACGGGGACCGTCCGGTGGTTGAGACCGACGACGATCAGAGACACGTGCTCAACAGCTCCCTCGCCTCGTCGATCCGGCCGGCGCGAACGAGTTCCACGATGCCCGACTCGAAGGCCGCGTGCCAATCCGCGTCCTCGCTGGAACGCCCCGTCGACCGCATCGCCTCCCGGGCTTCCGAGAGCAGTTCGAGCAGCGTCTCGTATTCAGGACCCAACTCCTTGCCGATCACCGCCCGCAGGTGGGCGGCCAGCGCCGGACTGCGGCCTCCGGTGCCGATCGCGACGACCAGGTCGGCGCGCCGAATCACCGACATCAGGGTAAACGAACAATTGGCGGGGTCGTCCGCACTATTCGTGAAGATGCGGCGCTCCTCGCCCGCGGCGAACACCGCGGCGTTGACGGCGGGGTCGTCGGTGGCGGTCACGGCCAGCCACGCGCCGTCGAGGTCGGCCGGTTCGAAGCGGCGGTTCGCCAGGGTGAGGCGACCCTGGTCGGCCCACGCGGTGACCTCGGCGCTCGCTTCGGGCGCCACCACGACGACCTCGGCCCCGAGGTCGAGGAGGGGTTCGATCTTGCGGGCCGCGATGCGCCCGGCGCCGGCCACGACCACCCGTCGCCCCCGGACCAGCAGGTTCACGGGGTACCCGGTGAGTGTGGGCCGCTGGGCCGCGGTCATTGAGCTATCCCGGGACGACGCCGGCCGGGAGCCCGCCGCGGCGCAGTTGGTAGAAGGAGAGGATCTGGAGCTCGATCGCGAGGTCGACCTTACGCATCGACACGCCCTCGGGCACCGCCAGCACCGCGGGTGCGAAGTTGAGGATCGAACGCACACCGGCGGCGACCAGGCGGTCGGCGACTTCCTGCGCCGCGGTCGCGGGCGTCGCGAGGATCGCGATCGCGATGCCGCGATCGGCAACGATGCGGTCGAGGTCGTCGGTCGACTCGATTGCGAGATCGGCGACTTCTTGGCCCACGAGCGCGGGGTCCTGGTCGATGAGGGCGACGACCCGGAACCCACGGGCGCCGAAGCCGCGGTAGTTCGCCAGGGCGCGGCCCAGGTTTCCGATGCCGACGATCGCGACCGGCCAGTCGCGGGTGAGGCCGAGTTCACGTGAGATCTCGTGCAGCAGGTACTCGACGTCGTATCCGACGCCGCGGGTGCCGTAGGACCCCAGGTACGAAAGATCCTTGCGCACCTTGGCCGCATTCACGCCCGCGAGCTCGGCGAGTCCCTCGGAGGAGATCGTCGCCACCTGGTGCTCGGCGGTCTCGAGCAACGACCGGTAGTAGAGCGGGAGCCGGGCCACTGTCGCCTCGGGGATCCTGCGACCCGGGGTAGCTGTCACTCCTTCACGGTACCGACCTTGTGAGCAGATTCTCAAAGTGTGGAAGCGAAATCTGTGGGGTGGGTGAGGGCGCGGTTATGAGCCGTCGCCCGTGAGCGCCCGCCGGAGCAATTTCCCCGTGTACGAGCGGGGCAGTTCGGCGACGACCTCGACCCGGGTCGGAAGCTTGTAGCGCGCCAGCCGGCGGCCGGCGTGGCGGAGCAGGGCCACCGGATCGGGCGCCGCACCGGGCCGCGCGACGACGTACGCGACCACCGTCTCGCCCGTACGGGGGTGGGGTTCGCCGACGACGGCCACGTCGACGACATCGGCGTAGTCGGCCAGGGCGTCCTCGACCTCTCCGGGGAACACGTTGAAACCGGAAACGATGATGACGTCTTTGGCCCGCTCGACAAGCGTGAGCCAGCCGTCGTCGTCGGCGACCGCGATATCGCCGGTGCGCAGCCACCCGTCGTCGGTCAGTACGCGCGCAGTCGCCTCGGCGTCGTGCCAGTAGCCCGCGAACACGTTGTCGCCGCGCACGAGTACCTCGCCCGGATCGCCGTCGAGCACAGCCGCGCCGTCGGCGTCGACAAGGCGCACGTCAACGCCGGGCAACGGCGGACCGATCGAGCCCGGTCGGGGCTTCGCCGAAACCGCGCTCGTCGTCACGACGGGCGACGCTTCGGTCAACCCGTAGCCCTCGTGCACTTCGACACCGAACCGTTCGCGCATCGCTCGCGCGTCCGTTTCGGAGAGTGCGGCCGCGCCCGACACGCACAGCCGCACCGTAGAGAACGCGTCCGCGGGCGCGTCGGGAACGGCCGCCCAGGCCGCGTACATCGCCGGTACACCCGCCACGACCGTCGCCTGGTCGTCGCGAATCCGCGCCAGCGTTTCGGCCGGATGGAAGTGCTCGACGAGCGAGATGGCGGCGCCGGCCCGCAGTCCGAGACCGACCACGACATTCAACCCGAACACGTGGAAGAACGGCAGGATTCCGAGCGCGACGTCGTCCTCGAGGATACGAAGGCCCGCGTGCCCCTGCATCTGGTCGATGTTCGCGAGCAGCGATCCGTGCGTGAGCATCGCGGCTTTCGGCGCGCCCGCCGTCCCGGCGGTGAACAACAACACCGCGAGGTCGCCCGATTCGCGGTCGACGAACGGTGACGTGTTGCGCGCGTCGGACACCTCGGCGTCGAGCGCGAGCGTCGGCGCGGTGATGTCCTCGTGTGAGCAGGCGCGCCGCGCGAGGTCGAGGTGCTCAGTAGTCGTGACGACCAGCGCCGGTTCGACGACCGCGAGTTCGCGCCCGAGTTCGTGCGACGGTGCGATCGGATTGAGCGGCACGGCCACCGCTCCGGCCGCCAGGGTCGCCAGGTAGGCGGCAACGAACTCGACCTCGTTGCCGGCGACGATGGCGACGCGGGAGCCGGGCCCGACACCGTTGGCCCCGAGGAGGGCCCGGACCCGGGCGACCCGATCGGCGAGTTCGCCGTGAGTGACCACACCCGCGCCCGTCAGGAGGGCGGGCCGGTCGGGGGCGGTTGCGGCGGTCCCGAGCAGGGCAGCAGCGAGGTTCACGGCCCGGGAGCGTATGTCCGGATCACCCCCCGTGAGGAGGGGAGGGGTTATCTCACTGAGGGTGACAACTGTCGCTCAAGAATCGCGCGGAGGGTGTCGTAGTTAGGCATACAAGCGAGCGGCCTGGCCGACTCGCCTCGGAAAAAGATCGGGGGTCTCGGTCGTGGGAGCGGGCGGCGGGGGTGTTTGCCGGGCAACCGGTAGGACCCTCGCAACGTAGCCTCCCAGCCCGCCCCAGAAACGTCCGCAACTGCGGCCGGGGCCCCGAATTCCGAGACAAGTACACAATCTTGCGTCGCACAACCGCTTCAGGGTGGTGTGCGACGCAAGTTGCGTCTGGGGCCGGTTACGGGCCGAGACGCAGGACGAACTGGGCGACCGCGGCGAGCAGAATCAACCCGAACAGCGCGACCAGCACCAGGCTGGTGCCCCACCTCACTCCTGGTCTCCAGGAGGTACGAGCACGACTTTGGTCCCGGCCCGGATCTTCAACTCGGCGCCCGCCGACTGCCGGTCGAACGCCAGCGCGCACAAGCCGTAGGAGTCGACGATCAGCACCAACTCCGACGCCTTGGCCTCGGCGAACGTACCGACCCACCGGGCCCGCCGCGACTTCTCCCCGAACCGCACCTCGATCGGGCCGTCGGGGCGGGCTCCGAGGGCGGCCAGCGCCTCGGGGTCGATGTTGAGCTGGCAGTTGCCGAACCGGTCCACCCAGAGCACCTCACCGGCGAGGGTGTTGCCCTCTTCTTGCGGAAGTGGAAGCAGCCCGGGCGCAAGCGACGCCGGATCGACGACCTCGCCGAGCTTGGTCAGCTCGACACCGTTGGCGATGTGGCCGACAGCCGGGGCCATCACGTCGCGGCCCGAGAACGTGGGACCCGGCGCGGGCAACTGGTACTCAGGGTTCGTCAGCGCGACGACGAGCTGCGGCCCGCCGAGCATCGTGACCGCAGGCGCGAGCAGGCCGTTGTCCGGCCCGACGAGGTACCCGTTCTCGACCTGTACCGCGATGCAACGCCGGTCGGTGCCGACTCCGGGGTCGACGACCGCCAGCACGATGCCCTCGGGCAGGTACTGCGCGGCGCGCACCAGCGCCAGACCACCCGCACGCACATCGAACGGCGTGATGTCGTGCGTGACGTCGACGATCCGCAGATGCGGCGCGATGTCGAGCATGACCGCGTGACACACACCGACGAACTCGTCCGCGCGCCCGTAGTCGGACAGAAACGAAACGAATCCCGGCTGGTCAGGCACCGCCCGACGCTAGTCCCGCAGGACGGGTTACCCCGCTTCGGTATAGCGCGACGCGAGATAGGCGTCGACGTCCGATTCCGCGACTCGGAACGAGCGCCCGACGCGCACTGCCGGCAGGTCGCCCGCCTTGATCAGTCGATAGACCGTCATAGACGACACCCGCATCAAGTCGGCGACTTCCTGAACTGTCAGAAATCGCGCCTTACTCAGTCCCTGGCCCACGCGGTCTCCCTACTCCTGCCCGCTGAAAAACGACCTTACGCCTGTGCGGCCGAAGTTGTCGAGCGTGAACTACCGATGCGTGTGTGAGGTCACATTTCGGTACCGAAGGGCGTACCGAACCCGTCCTCCAGGAGCTCGACGAGGGGTCGGTAGTGCCGGGGAGGTCGGGTCGTGTGGACCGGAATCACGAGGCACCGGCCCGGGCGGGTCGCGGGCACCGCGAGCGCAATGCGGTCCAGGCCGGACGCGGCGACAACCTCGATCCCGGCTTCGGCCGCCGCCTCGGCGAAGCACCCGTCGGCGACCACGAGCGCAGGCCGGCCGATCTGGAACAGCCATTCCGACGGCGCATCGGGCCCCTCCGCGGCAATGAGCGACCGGCGGTCGGTGACGGTCGCCACGCCGTCGATCCAGCGAATCCAGCGTGGTGAGCGGCCGTCGACGCGTATCGGGCCGGAGTCGTCGGCTTCGAGCACGTCGGCGCCCGCGGTCCGGGCCAACCGGGCGAGGGCGGCGTGCACGCCGAGCAAGCAGGCGGGCGCCGAGGTCGCGAAGCCGATGCGGCCCCCGGCACGGGCGATGGTCGCGACCCGCGCCCCGGCGCGCAACGCAGCCGCGACCAACATGTCGGGATCGATCTCCGGGTGCTCGAACGAGGCGCCGTAGACCGCGTGCACCGCGTCCCACACCTCCGGCGCGACCGCGCTCGGCGCCGACACGCCGCCGAGCGCACCGGTGTCGCCCGCGGCGACGCGCATCACGAGGTGGCGCAACTCCGTCGGACCGACCGGACCGCGGCCTGCGATCTTGGCCCGCACCAACCGCTCTTCGATCGTCGCGGGTGGTGGCGGGGTGTGGACGGCAACGTGAACATCAAGGCGCGGCGGACGGTTCCGCGCCTTCACCGTTATTGCCCGAGCTCGCGGGATCGGCGGGTCGCGGCCGCGACCGCGTCGAGGAAAGCGGCGCGCACTCCGGCACGTTCGAGTTCGTGCAACCCGGCCGCGGTCGTGCCACCGGGCGAAGTGACCGCGGCGCGCAGCGCCTCCGGGCCCGAGTCGCTCTGCGCCAGCAGAGTGGCGGAACCGAGCAATGTTTGTACGACGAGTTCGCTCGCGATGTCGCGAGGGAGACCGACGAGCACGCCCGCTTCGATCAACGACTCCGCCATCAGCATCACGTAGGCGGGGCCCGATCCGGAGAGTCCGGTCACCGCGTCGAGCAAAGATTCTCCGACGCGCACGACGATGCCCACGCCACCGAGAAGACGCTCGGCGAGGTCGAGATGGTCGTCGGTCGCCGCCGTACCCGGCGCGATCGCCGACGCGCCCCGACCCACGAGCGCGGGCGTGTTCGGCATCGCGCGCACGACGGGCCGGCCGGGCACGAGCGCTTCTATCGCGGCGATCGTGACGCCGGCCGCGATCGAGAGCACAAGGGTGTCTTCGCGCAGCGCGGGTTCGACCGACCCGAGGGTGGCAGCGACGTCTCCGGGCTTGACCGCGAGGACGACGACCTCGGCGTCGGCGACGGCCCACGCCGGACTCGGGACCACCCGAACCTTGGGGAACTGTTGCTCGAGTTCGCGCCGGCGTTCGATGTCGATCTCGGCGACCGACAACTGATCGGCTTCCCAGCCGACTTCGAGCAACCCACCCAGCAGTGCCGCGCCCATCTTTCCGCCACCGAGCAACGCGACGCGAGCCATGTTCATGAGCGTACGCGCGCCAGCGGGCCCGAGGAACGCTTCAATCGACCCCGCACTTCCCCGAACGGAGCCGACCGTCCTGCACCTCGGGCCCGGTTGGCGAGGTCACCGTACCACGATGAGTCTAAGCATTACAAGACCTCTTGTCACAATGTCAGACACTATTAGATCTTGCGGAAACCGATGCGGATCGCGGGTTGAAAGCGCCGTTCGACCGCCTCGTAGAGCACGCCGATGATGCGGTCGAGTTCGGTCTCGTCGAGGTGCTCGAGCAGCCTCCGGCCGATCAAGTAGATGTCGCCGTCGGGGCCGATCGAGAAGCTCGCTCCGTACAACGTGTGGTTGCAGCGCATCAGGAACGCGTACAACTCGTCGTGGTGCGCGGGCGGGTCGGGCATGAAATACACCTCGTACCGCAGCGTGCGCTGGTGAAGGTCGAAGTAGATCGTCGCGGCATCGCGCCCCTCGCAGCCGAAGCGCACGTACCAGCGCGGGATCGTCGCGTCGTACTCGACCACTTGCACCCACGGCTCGCGCGCAACGGGTCCTTCGAGATGCGCGGCAATCAGCGCGTGCTTCTCGGCGAGAAACTGCTCGTCGAGAACCGGCTCAGTCACATCGAACGAGGCCGCGCACGACAAGGTCGCCGTACAGGCGGCGCAGGCGGGCGGCCGTGATGCTCCACGAGTACCGCCGCGATCGCGCCGCGGCACTGACACCCATCTCGGCCGCGATGTCGTTGTCGGCGAGCAACAGCTCGACCGGCGCGGCGAAGTCGGACGGGTCACGACCCTCGACCAGGAACCCGGTGTGCCCGTCGTCGACCAGCGACCGCAGCCCGCCCACCGCCGCCGCGACGACGGGAGTTCCGCACGCGGCGGCTTCGAGCGCGACGAGACCGAACGACTCGGTGCGCGACGGAACGACGCACACATCGGCCGCGCGGTAGTAATCGGCCAGACCCTCGTGCGGCTGCGGCGCGACGAAGCGCACACGCTCGCGCAGCCCCAGGTCGTCGACGAGTGCGTGTACCCGCCGCAGTTCGGCTTCGCCGTCGGCGCCACTCGGGCCGCCGACGATGAGCAACGTGGTCGTCGGATCGTCGAGCGATGCGAGACAGTGCACCGCGAGGTCGACGCCCTTGAGCGGTTGAATGCGGCCGACGAACAGCAACACGCGTCGACCCTCGAGCCCGAGACGGCGCCGGGCCGCGGCGCGGTCGCCGGGTTCGAACACCGCGTGGTCGACGCCGGGCGGGACCACTTCGATGCGGCTCGGGTCGGCGTCGTAGAGCGACGCGAGTTGCGCGCGCTCGTCGTCGGTCGACGCCAACATCAAGTCGGAGCACGCGATGACCTCGTGCTCGACACGAGCCCGGTCGGCGCTGTCGTCATCGACACCCGCGTCGGCCTTGACGCGCGCCAGCGTGTGGAACGTCGCGACCATCGCCAAGTCGTGGATGTGCTTCAACCGATGCGCGACCGAACCGGAAAGCCAATAGTTCCCGTGGAGCACATCGACCGGGGCCCGGCCGACCATGAGTTCGGACGCAGCGTCGACGAACGGGGCCACGAGTCCGAGCAGATCGTGCTTGGGCACTGGTCCGAGCGGACCGGCCGGAACGTGGATGACACGAAAACGCGGTTCGACCCGAACCACGGGCCGCTGCTCGGGGTGCTCGGCGCGCGTGTACACGTCGCAGTCGACACCCGAACGCGCCAGTGCGGAGGCCATGGCCCGCACGTAGACGTTCATACCGCCACCGTCGCCCGCGCCCGGTTGGGCGAGCGGCGACGTGTGCATGCTGAACACGGCAACGCGGCGAAAAGTCATTGCCCTCTTACTGGGTCGGCTCCGGGTGGGATCGTACCCAAGCGCGCCGGTTACCCGGCTTCCGCGTCCTGGCCCCGGTTCTCGGCCTGGAACGACCGGTAGATCTCGACCAGCACCTGCTTCTGGCGGTCGTTGAGAGTCGGGTCGCCGAGCACCACCTCGACCAGGTCGGCTTCGACCTCGCGGCGCTCGTCGAGAATGCCGGCCCGCACGTACAGCGTCTCCGCCGAGATCCGCAGACCCTTGGCGATCGACTGGAGGATCTCGGCCGACGGCTTGCGCAACCCGCGCTCGATCTGGCTGAGATACGGATTCGAGATGCCGGCCGCTTCGCTCAACTTGCGCAGCGACAGCCGTGCGTTCCGGCGTTGGTCACGAATGAACTCGCCCAGGTCGTGCAGCCGCGACTCGAACGGCTCGGTCACGAGGTCAGCACAGTCAACATATGGCTCCCTCGCCGCAGCCAACTCGGCCTACGGCGTTCGGGGGCTGCGACTGCGTCCGCACAGTCAACATGGCTCCCTCGCCGCAGCCAACTCGGCCTACGGCGTTCGGGGACTGCGACTGCGTCCGCACGGTCACGCGGTTCCGGCTACCTGCCGCGTCGCGATCTCGTTCGAGCGCATCGATCACTGTGTGAAGGTTGCGGCGAATGTCGGAGAGTTCGCGCTCGAAGTCGCCGAGTCGCTCGACGGTCTCGGCGAGTTCCGCTTCGTCGAGTGTGGGCAGGTTCGCGAGCGTCAGGTCGGCGACCAACTCCTCACGACCGTCTTCCCACTTCAGCTCGACCGCCGGAGTGTCGGCGTCGGGAACGCGCGAGTCGGCCGGGGCGGCGCGCCCGCCACCCGAACCGAGGATGCGGGGCAGGTCGGCGACGAGCTCGGAAATGTCGCCACCCCGTTCGCGACGCGACCGTTCCGCGGCGAGGATCTCCATGCGAGCTTGCGCGAGGCGGCGGTAGTACGACACCGAGAGTTCGATGTCAGAGGCCTCGGCCTTCAGCTCGCGCAACGCGTCGACGTCGTGCCGGTCGAGCGCCGCGACGAATTGCGGGTCGAGCAGGCGCTGGATGCGTTCGGATGCAGTCACCGGTCGGAGGCTAGTGCCCGCGCCGGGCCCCGCTGACCAACGCAAGCCCGCTGATCGTCAGCACCGGGAGCGCACGGTGGGGTAGGGGTTCACGGCCCGTCCCCCGCCCGGATGGATCTCGAAGTGGAGGTGCGGGGCACCGCCGTTGGCGTTCCCGGTACTGCCGACCGAACCGATCGATTCGCCCGCGGACACAGAACGCGAGCCACCCGCAAAGTCGCGCAAGTGGGCGTAGTAGTACGTATTGCCGTCGCTGCCGGTGAGCCATATCGAGAGGCCGCCGAGACCGCCCGAACTCTGGCGGATCGACCCGCTCACAACAGCCGCGACCGGCGTACCCGACGACGCCATCATGTCGACGCCTTGATGGCTGCGGCCGCCGGAACGGGGCGCGCCCCACGAGTCGCCGAACGAGGAGCCGCCTGGCACCGGGCACACCCACGATCCGCTCGCGATGATCTGGCCGGCCGACCCGCCGCTGCGGCTGCCGCTGCTCGAACTCGTCGATGCCGCGGCGCGCGCCCGGCGCAACCGTTCCTGGAGTTCACGGGTCTTGCGTTCGCGTTCGAGGCGCGCCCGCAGGTCGGACTCGGCCCGCTCGGCGGCGGCGAGGGCGTCACGCAGCTCCGACTCGGTCTCTTTCATCTGCTCGACGACCTGTTCCTGCTGCGCGATCTGGTCGGCGAGACTCGCTTCCTGCACACGCAGGTCCTCGGTTATGGCGCCGAGTTGCTCGACGGCGAGGTTGCCGTCCTCGTTGACCCGGTCGAGAAGTTCGTTGCGACGCTGGGCCTCGAGCACGTCGTTGCCTTCGACGACAACATCGAGGTCGAGCCCGCCCTCGGTGTACGCCTCCACCGCCCGCCGCTGCGCGACGGCTGTCAGCGCCGCGGCGTTCGCTTCGGTCGCGGACACCGCCGAACGGGTGCGGTCGATGTCTCCTTCGAGACCCCAGTAGACGCTCTGGGCTTCCTCGTACTGTTCGGCGGCTTCGTTGGCGGCGCGCTGGGCGCTGGTGACACGCGCCTCGGCTTCGGCCAACGGATCGCGGGCCGCGGTCGCGGCTTGCGCCGGCGCCAGGAGGGCAAGCGCCACGGCCACAGGAATGGCGCGGCGGAGCGACGAGAAGGAGAAAAAGGCGCGCACGAGCGGCGCGAAAGCTATCAGCCTCCGCTCACCGGCGGCAGGATCGCGACTTCGTCGCCGGGGTGTAAATGGCTTTCCTCCCCTTCCGGCGGTTCCTCCCCATTGAGCCAGATTCCGGAGGTTTGCAGGACCGCCTCGAAGCCGGGTCCGTACCGGTCGACCGCCGCGACGACGAGGGCGCCGACGGTCGGGGTGTCGGCCTCGGAGAAGGAGTCCGAGGCCCTCCCGGCCGCCTCCCGGGCCATGGCGAACAGCCGCAGGTGAACCGTCACGGTGCAGTCACGGCTCCGTCGCTAGTGCGGCGTGTCGACGTTGGTCCGCGCCGTCGGGAAGGCGTCGAGGCGCTCCGGATCGATCGGATCGCCCGTCACCTCGTCGATTCCGTAGGTGCCTTCGTCGACCCGCTGGAGCGCGGCCTCGATCTCGGCCAAGTCGTACTCGAGCTCTTCGAGGATCGACTGGTCCTTCTCGCGCTCGAACGTGTCCGAACCCAGGTCGGCCGGGTGCTGGTCGTAGTGCGAGAGCTCGGTGCTCTCGTCGCCACCTTCGCCGCGCACGCCCTGGCGCACCGATTCGAGGCGTTCCCGCTCCGCCCGCAGTCGCCGGCGCGTGTCCTCCGAGTCGACGTCACTCATGGTTCTCACCCTACCCATGCGAGAAGGATCGGTCACTCGCTCCCGAACGCGATGCGGGCGCGGAGTTCGTCGGCCCGTTCCGCGAACAGCTTCGTCAACAGTGCGAGCTGGTCGTGCGGCGCCGGCGTCTCGAGCACGCGCTGCGCGTCGAGCGGACCGATCGGCGCGACCGCGGCCAACTCGTACGCGGCGCGCGGCGGGTCGTCGGAGAACGGCGGGAGCTCGTCGGGGACGCGCGGTTCGAGCCTGCGCCACAGGTCGAGCACGGCGCGCAATTCGTCGACGGCACGTTCGCGCGCCTCGGCGGCCCCGGCCGCCGGCGCGATCTCGTCGAGCAGCTCCGTCTCGGCCTGCGGGTACGGATCGTCGGGCAACCACGCCGTGACACGGAACCGTCGGACGCCGGTCGTCACCACCGCGAAGCGGCCATCGGGCATCTCACTCGCCTGGATGATGCGCGCCACGGTGCCGACGTCGAACCGCACGTCGCCGCCGCCCACTTCGCTCCCCCGCTCGATGAGCACGACACCGAACTCGCCGGTGCCGTCGATGCAGCGGCGCACCATCATGCGGTAGCGCGGCTCGAACACGGAAAGCGGAAGCACCGCGTAGGGAAACAGCACGTTCCCCAACGGAAACATCGGGAGCACCGCCATCAGTTCATGCGGGAACGCAACAAGCGCGCTTCGGAACGCAGACGCTTCGCGACCTCGTCGTCGACTCCTTCGGCCATACGCTCGTACGCGCCCGCGGCCCGCACCGGGTCGACGACCCGCGCCAGCCGCCGCAGCAACTGCACGCCGTCGGTAACCGACACGCCCGGGATCGCGAGGTGGAGTTCACACATCCACGCAAGCTGGACCGGGTCGCGTGCGAGCTCGCCGTTCTCGAGGTTCGCCAGCATCCGCGCCAACACACTGCGCGCCGACACGGGAAGCAGGTCTGTCTCCTCGAACGCGCGCGTGCCGCGATACACGGTGTCGAACAGCGCATGGCACTGCTCCCGCGTGAGGAGCCGGCCGCCGTGAAACGGATCGCACCAGTGGTCGGGACATTCGGCGGCGCGCACGAGAAAGTGGCCGGGCATTCCGACCGGGAGCACCGAGATGCCCAGCCGGCGTGCGACCTCGATGACGAGGACCGAAAGCGAGATCGGGATGCCGCACCGCCGCTCGACGACCGAATCGAGGAACGAGTTCTCGGGGTCGTCGTAGTTTTCGAGATCGCCCTGGAAACCGCGGCGGCCGAAG
>Ga0163153_10003059_pt1 | contig 22978 bp, 16 predicted proteins | sample OliLakLV19MP6IB1_FD_148629 | JGI IMG/M metagenome (GOLD analysis project Ga0163153, IMG submission 148629) | Freshwater microbial mat bacterial communities from Lake Vanda, McMurdo Dry Valleys, Antarctica - Oligotrophic Lake LV.19.MP6.IB-1 | ecosystem: Environmental > Aquatic > Freshwater >...
AAAGCATGATCGCCATCCGTAAAAAGCATCCGGCATTCGGGCGAGGCACGATCGAGTTTCTCCGTCCGCGAAACGACAAGGTGTTGGTGTATCTCCGGCAGTACCGGGATGAGACCCTCCTCATGGTCCAAAACCTGGGCGGATCTGCGCAAGCGGTGGAGTTGGATCTCGTAAAGTTCGCCGGGGCTGTGCCGGTCGAATTATTCGGCGAGACGCGGTTTCCATCGATCGGCGATAGACCCTATATGTTGAGCCTTGCACCGTATGGGTATTACTGGTTCAAGTTGCGTCAGGCGCCTTCTGGGGAAACCGCCTATGGAATCGAGGGAAGTGTAATTTAATGGGTGCATGATTGGGAGCGAAGCGAAAGTTATGCGACTGGAGTTGGATGATTATCGGGATAGCGCGACGAAGGGGACGGTCGATTTCCTGTATCGGCTGAGTGATTTGGTTAAAGGGCGAAGCTTCTTACAGATAAATGCCGTTCGATACGGGGGCGGTATGGCGGAGGTGTTACGTCGTCTTGTGCCGATGTTGACATCGTTGGGAGTCGATGCCCGTTGGGAAGTCCTTGCCGGCGACCAGGAGTTTTTTGACGTCAGCAAGCGGATCAGCAACGCGCTGCAAGGTCAGGAGCAGGTCTTTACCGAGCAGATGTCCCAAGTCTATCTCAAGATTAATCGCCAAAATGCCCAAGTGCTCAATCTCGATGCCGACCTCGTGATGGTCCATGATCCTGGGCCGGCTGCGCTGATCGAACACCGTAAGGGTGGGAAATGGATCTGGCGTTGCTATCTGGACCTTTCGCAGCCTCAGCGCCGCGCCTGGAGCTTCCTTCGCCACTTTGTTGTCCGCTATGACGCCGCCATTTTTTCTGTGACCGGATTTGCTCAGCGGCTTCCGATTCCCAAATTCCTGATCTACCCCTCGATCGATCCGTTAAGCGAAAAAAACCGGGAGTTGTCACGAGCTGAAGTATCCCAAACGCTGGACCGTCTTGGGATTCCCAGAGACAAGCCGATTCTGTTGCAGGTGGCGCGCTTCGATCGGTTTAAGGACCCGGTCGGAGCGGTCGCGACCTACAAGATGGTCAAAAAACATTACGATTGCCGCCTGATTTTGGCCGGCGGAGGCGTGGCGAATGATCCAGAAGGAGAAGCGGTGCTGGCCGATGTACAAACGGCTGCGGGATCCGACGCCGATATTCATGTGTTGCAGCTGCCTCCTGAAGCAGATAGAGAGATCAATGCGCTTCAGCGTGGTGCGACGATTGTCCTTCAAAAATCCATTAAAGAGGGGTTCGGTTTGGCGGTGTCAGAGGCGATGTGGAAAGGCAAGCCGGTTGTCGGTGGAACGGCCGGTGGGATTGCAGATCAGATTATCGATGGTGTGACCGGCTATATCGTACATTCTATAGAAGGGGCTGCATTCAGGGTCAGGCATCTTCTTAAAAATCCAGGATTGAGTCAGCGTATGGGAGGCGCCGCCCGAGAGCATGTGCGACGAAACTTTCTCATCACGCGACACCTAGCAGATTATTTGACGCTTTTGAAGATATATACGCAGTGATGGCGAGACGGCGACTGTCAGGTTCACAGCGTGCCGGCATGGATAATGAGCCGCGATGACCATACCCAAGACGGTATTGAGCCAGGTTCGCCAGCAAGTAGGAGACATCGAAACGGTCGAAGTGCTGGTGGGAATCCCCACGTTCAACAATGCTGCGACGGTGGGGGCGCTGGTGAATGCTGTGAAAGCGGGTATCGCCAAGGTGTGCCCCCAGGCGTCTGTTATCGTGGTAAATGCGGATGCTGGCTCACAAGACGGCACACCGGAAACTATTACACGCACGATAGGGTCTGATCTTTCGACGGTGTGTATCCAGCATTTGGAAGGTGGTGTGTTTCCTGGTCCGATCTCCCTCCAGGTGCTGTCTGAGTCAGGGGTGCCCGGTCGCGAGCATGCATTTCAAGCGTTTTTCACGATCGCGGAAGCGATGCAGGCAAAAGCCTGCGTCGTAATCGATGCCAATCTTCGCTCCTTTACGTCCGATTGGATGGACGCCTTGCTTCACCCTATCCTTGAAAAGGGCGTCGACTATGTCGCCCCGTTCTTTCGTCGGGCGAGATATGAGGGCAGTTTGACGAACTGCATCATGTACCCTCTCAATCGGGCGCTCTATGGGAAACAGATCCGTTATCAGAGCGGCGGCGCCTATGGCTTCTCCGGAAAGCTTACGAGCCTCTACTTGAAGAAGAATGTATGGGAGGGAGTGGGAGCACGGTATGGGATCGATAGCTGGTTGACCACCGTTGCGGTCGCCGAAGGATGTGAAGTCTCTCAAAGTTTTTTGGGACCCAGGATTCAAGACGTCAACCTGACCGGAGTCGAACTATCGGTGGTGCTCGCCCAAGCAGTCGGAGGACTGTTCTATCTCATGGAAACGTATCAGGACGTGTGGGAAGGCAGAGCGGGGTCGGTGCCGATCCCGCAATTTGGTTTTCCCTATGAATCTGGACCTGTCGGCGGCGTCATCAATGTTGAACGGATGGTGAGAGGATTCGGACAGGGGGTACGAGATCTTCTTCCTATCTGGGAGATCATTCTGGCGCCTGAGACGCTGGCTGGAATCCTCGCCTTAGGCGTAGTCGAGGCGGAAGAGTTCCGTTTCCCTGAGGAGTTATGGGTACAGACCATTTACGATTTCGCGCTGGCCTATCATGAGAAGGCGCTCCATCGCGAACACTTGCTCAAGTCTCTGACCCCTCTTTACCTCGGGCAAACGGCCTCTCTTGTCCTGAGGACCAGGGATGGGCCACCAGAGGATGTTGAACGTGCCATCGAATCACTGTGCAAGACATTTGAGAGCATGAAACCGTATTTGACTCAGCGATGGCGATTCCTGTGAGCAGGCTGCGCCAGGGAGCTATTGGAGTTGATGCGGTGCCTCTTGCAGGCGTCGAAGTCGTCTATCGGGGACATCTGTGATGGGAGTCAGGATTGGAAGGGAGATGGCGGGAGTGGAAGGAAGACGTCGAGTCGTGATTGAAAGTGTGACGCCTGAAGTCGATGGAGGCCGCTATCCGATCAAAAGAACGATAGGCGAAGATGTCGTGGTCGAGGCGGATGTCTTTGCAGACGGTCATGATTGTTTGGGCGTGGCACTTCTGTCTCGCCGAGACGGTGATCTGGAGTGGCATGAGACACCGATGACGTTTCTGACGAATGACCGATGGCAGGCATCGTTTCAGGCGGCCGAGCTTGGCCGCTATGTGTACACCGTGACTGGTTGGGTCGACCATTTTGAGACGTGGCGACAGGGTTTTATGAAGAAGGTAGACGCAGGTCAACAGGTGCTCGTCGAGCTACACCAGGGAGCCGGATTGATTGATGTGGCGAGTCAGCGCGCCCCGGGGGCGGAAGGGCAATCGCTGAAGGAATGGGCAAACAGACTGAAGTCATCAGATGAGGCAGAGCCAAGGCGTATCGAACAGGCATTGGATCCGAACATGGCTGTCTTAATGGCGAAGTATCCTGACCGACGCTTCGTGACGCAGTATGAAAGAGAACTCGGAGTGGTTGTGGATCGAGAGAAGGCCAGGTTCAGCGCCTGGTATGAGATGTTCCCACGTTCATGTTCTCAGGGGAGCGAGCACGGGACGTTCAAAGATTGTGAAGCGCGCCTTCCATATATTGCGTCCATGGGGTTTGACGTCTTGTATGTGCCTCCTATCCATCCCATCGGCGTCACGCATCGGAAGGGTAAGAATAATTCACCGGCCGCAGGGCCGGATGATCCAGGAAGTCCATGGGGAATCGGTTCACCGGACGGGGGGCATGAAGCGATCCATCCACAACTAGGAACCACGAAGGATTTCAGGAGGCTTTTGGAGAAGGCGAGATCGTTTGGGATCGAAATCGCGCTGGATCTGGCCTTCCAGTGTTCTCCCGACCACCCGTACGTCACGCAACATCGGGAGTGGTTTAAGATCAGATCGGACGGGACGGTGCAATATGCGGAGAATCCACCCAAGAAATATCAGGACATCGTTCCCTTAGAGTTCGAGACCGACCAATGGGAGCCGCTCTGGTGGGAATTGAAACGCGTTGTGATCCATTGGATTGAGCAAGGGGTGCGTATCTTTCGCGTGGACAATCCACATACCAAGCCGTTTGGATTTTGGGAATGGCTGATTCGAGAAATTCAAGTGGACTACCCAGATGTCATCTTCCTGGCTGAAGCGTTCACTCGGCCCAAGGTGATGTACCGGTTGGCGAAGCTAGGTTTTACTCAGTCGTATACCTATTTCGCCTGGCGTAGCTCGAAAGCGGACCTTACGGAGTATTTCACCGAACTGACTCAGAGTGAGGTATACGAGTATTTTCGGCCCAACCTTTGGCCCAATACGCCGGATATTTTGACAGAAGAGCTTCAGCACGGAGGCCGTCCTGCCTTTATGGCTCGTTTGATCTTGGCATCGACGTTAGGCGCGAGCTATGGGATCTATGGCCCCGCTTTTGAACTGTGTGAGAACCGCCCGCTGAAGGAGGGGAGTGAGGAGTATCTGAATTCTGAGAAGTACGAGATCACACAGTGGAATATCGAGCGGGACGATAGTTTGAAAGAGTTCATCGGCCTGGTGAACCGGATCCGTCGGGAGAATCCTGCGCTTCAGAGTAATGAGAGGCTGCACTTCCACGCCACAGATCATGAGCAATTAATCTGCTATAGCAAGAGCACGGCAGATGGGTCCAACGTTATTTTGGTTGTCGTCAATTTGAGTCCGCACCATAGCCACTCCGGCTGGGTTCATCTGGATCTCGGCTCGTTGTGGCTCGATAAGGACCATCCCTTTCAGGTACAGGACCTCCTGACGAATACCATGTATCGTTGGGATGGATCGCGCAACTATGTCGAGCTCAATCCCCACTCTGTACCTGCCCATATTTTGCTTGTGCGCCGCTGGCTCCGTAGGGAACAAGACTTCGACTATTACATCTAAGAGGCATAAGGTTGCCTATGCTGATTGTAGCCGAACGATGGGAGCGTGTTCTGGAAGGGGAAGCGCGCGCCTCTTTGGAGTCTCGTTTGGTTGACTTCATGATAGTGCGTCGATGGTTTGCCGGTAAATCTCGTGCAATACATTCAGTCTGTATCGTCGAGTCCGTACCCATCCATACTCGATCGAGCGTCGTGGCACTACTTTTCATCCGGGTTGATTATGTAGATGGCACTTCAGAAATGTATACGCTCCCTCTCACGGCGGCATTCGGTGAACAGGCGGCTCAGATTCAGCATGACCTACCCGGTACTATTGTGGCGCCGTTGAAGGTTCAAACCAACGATTGCGAACAGATCGGGGTATTGTACGATGCGCTTTGGAGCCCAGACTTTTCGAGGACGCTGTTGTCTGCCATCGAGAGAGGTAGCCGTTTCACTGGCGAAGCGGGTGTTCTGATCGCGTCCCCCACGCAGGCCTATGGGGATCTGATAGGCGGCGGGGCCTCCCTGGACCCGGCGGTCTTGAAGGCGGAGCAGAGCAATACGTCTGTGGCATATGGTGATCGTGTCCTCTTGAAAATGTATCGGCGTCTTGAGACTGGAATAAATCCAGATTTGGAGATCGGCCGAATGCTGACGACTATGAATTTTCCTTATAGTCCCCCTCTAGCTGGATCCCTTGAGTATGTCCGTGCAAATAGCGAGACCGTGACGGTCGCGATCCTTCAGGGTTTCGTCCACAACCAGGGCGATGCATGGAGCTATACCCTTGATGTATTCAATCAGTACCTGGTGCGGTGTCGAGCTCAACCGACTGGGCGAGAGCGTGGGTTGGCATTCGCTGGACCACTTCTGGAAACGGCACAGGGGAATATTCCCACTTTCGCGCGCGAGCTTATCGGTCCGTATCTGGAGTCAGCCTCAAAACTAGGCCAGCGTACCGCCGAACTGCATGTCGCTCTGGCGAACGCACGAGGCAATCCTGAGTTCATGCCCGAACCGTTCTCGTTGGAATATCGTCGATCTCGCTATGAGTCCATGGGCCGGCTGGTTTCGCAAACCTGTTCGCTGTTAAGGAGTCGAATCAACGATTTGCCTCCGTTCACGGAGCAGGAGGCTCGACGAGTATTGAACGATGAGCTTCGAATACAGAATCGATTCCGAGAATTTTTCGAGTTGGAGACCCCCGCGCTCCGGATTCGATGTCATGGGGATTTTCATCTCGGTCAAGTACTCTGGACCGGACAGGATTTTCTCATCACCGATTTCGAAGGTGAGCCGGCCCGCCCACTCAGCGAAAGATGCACGAAGCATTCCCCCATCATGGATGTGGCGGGCATGCTGCGATCATTTTATTACGCGCCGTATGCCAGCCAATTGCATCAACAGTTGGGGTTGTATGCAGAGGATGCCGGAGCAAGCTTCGAACCATGGATCCGGTTCTGGTATGGCTGGGTCAGCGTGGCGTTTCTGAAGTCGTATCTCAGGATTGCAGAGAGCGTTTCCTTTTGGCCTGGAACGCTATCAGCACTCCGCATACTGCTGGATGCGCACCTGCTTGAAAAGGCCGTGTATGAAATCGGGTATGAACTCAACAATCGGCCAGATTGGGTGAGGATTCCCATCCGTGGGGTCCTGGACATACTCGCGATGCATGCAGGTAAGGAGATTGAGCCGCACCGCATCAAAAATGAGCGGTAAAATTCCGTGACCACGTGAGACAACACCATCAGGAAAGCAAGGTTCTTCCCTCGCGTGTGCAGTCCTAGAGGCCTCTTATGGTACCTGCGCCAAGAGTTTCAGGACCGCTTCATTCCATCCCACCGGCCCTATTCCTGGCGCATGAATCATTCGAGGTAGTTGGATATCGGGGTCATAGGATCCATCCGACTTTTGAACGAGAATCGGATAATCCACCATCGCGAGCAAGGTAGCATCGTTGATGCTGTCACCGATTCCAATCGTTTCAATCCGTTCCGTTTCTCCCCGCATGCGTTGTTGACGGTGGTAGCAGCGTAGGAGTATAGAGGCGGCCTCCCCCTTATCGTTATCTCCTGTGAGATGAAATAACCGCCCACCTTTTGTCCATCGGAGACCCCTGGTGACGATTTGACGGCACACTTCTTCAATGAGCGGTTGAGGGCCTTGTAGGAGGAAGGGCTCATCGTATTCCCGTTGCTTGGCCAAGATGGCGTCGGCGCGCGGGAGCCCGGTGACTTGCATGATCGTTTCTACCGACAGGTCGCCAAACCCTTGCAATGGCGTTTCAAGAGCGTCCTCTATTTGTTTCAATACCTCTCGCAGCATGTGATATGGAAGGCCTAATTCCATAACTTGATACGGAGGTCGGGTTCGCATGCGTTCCAAGGGGAACTCGAAAAAGCCGTGAGGGACAAACACCGCGCCGCCATTTTCGACAATGAATGGGTTATGAAGATCGAGCCGCTGTCGAATCGGTTCCATTTCGGCGCGCGTTTTACTCGATGCCAGCACGAGGGGAATGCCTTGCTCGCGGAGCGCAGTAAGGGCTGGTATCGCGGCGTTGTAGGAATAGGTCGTGCCGTCCAGGAGCGAACCATCCAAGTCTGTGAAGACGATCAAGTTGGACATGGTCTTGCGCCGTTACCAGTGATGGAGATCGTCATCCGGGTTGGCTTTGGAACGATTGATCAATCGTCGCTCCAAGAGCTCTTTGGCAAGATCGGAGGCGCCAAGTCCGAATGCAATGGCTCCGGCCAGCACAATCCCTCCCCAGGTAATGCCAAATCCTACGACGACGATGTGTTGGGCAATGCCGAGTTGTTCGAGTGCCATGGCAGCTGCGAGGACTTGTATGCCCCATCGAGAACAGGCTGCGATGAGTCGGGCGGGTGGGAGCCCGGCGTTGACGGCGGCAATCAGGACTGCTTGGGAGACAAAGTTCGAGAGAAAGTACCCGGCCAGGAGAATCACCGCTGCGGTGACCAGGTGCGGCACATAGGCGAGGAGTGACTGGGCGAACTGGTTGATTGGGGTCAGGTTGAGGGCTCCTAACGCCGCGATCGAGGCCATCACGATTACCGTCCAATAGATGCCTCGCCCAACAAGGCGGGAAGGATCGGTTTTGACGCCTCCGCGGAGCAGCGCCGCATTCATCCCTACCCGATCACAAAAATGATCGAACCCGATCACACGAAGCAGCCGTTCTGAAAAAGACCCGAGCGCCCAGGCCGTGAAGATCCCACCGAGTAGGATGATGCCCATGGCAAGCACATTCGGGAGTACGGTCAACACTTGACGGCCCAGCAGTTCCAACGGTCCAAGAAGGGCCTGGTTGATGAAGTCACTCATGATCACCTCCTGCGTCGGTGCTGGTGTGATGCAACAGAGCCGGAGCGGCAGGTTGCGGCGCCGGCGGTTGCCAACGTTCAAGCAGATAGGGTTTCATGCGTTCGAACGTGTGGCACAACGCTTCGATCTTCTGCTCTGCTTCGACGGACGTCAAGCCCTGGGTCGCATGGACAAATGAGGCGGTCCGACCTAGGTAGAGAGGAGTGAGGGCTTTGAGGAGGTGATCGCGTCGTATGATTCGTTTGCGATGCGCAATCGCCGCATCGTAGACGACCTGAACCCACAGTTCGTCGGGGATACGACAGTCGGTGTTGGACGTTCCCTGGAGATCGCGGAGTTGCGCGAATGTATCGTCGGCCAGGATCTGGCGCCAGATGGGCTCAAGGTCAGCAAGGCCTTGCCGATAGTGCAAGACCATCCGTTCCATATTCACATGGACCGGTTCGACCCCCACTTCGTAGGTAAACCCAAAGAGTGGAACTGGCTCCGATCCTTCCAGCCGAGACCAAAGCATTTCATGCTTTTCCATAAGGGCAAAGAGCGCTCCCATCACCTGCGTCAACATGGCCGACAGGTCGGCTGACGGGTCCTTTGGATTATGAATTTTTGCGCCGAGGAAGCTTTGGCAGATCCGTGCGCCACTGGCGATGGCTTCCGTCGTCATCCAGATATCGATACCGAAGCGCGCGACTTCTGATTCCCAGACGTGTTGGTCGAGATAGTGGGCCGCGAGCGCACCGGAAAAACCAAACTCTCCGCCGATAGGCTGGCGCACGCGTCGCCCGTAGAGTGCTCTGGTCAGTGGGTAGGCGAGACTGTTTGTGATCGTGCCGTCGTATTTGTGACGGAGATAGTAGGGCGCGACGTAGTCGTATCCCTCTTCCAGGATGGGTCGAAGCAAGAGTTCAATCCATTCCGGTGAAATACTACGGAGGTCCGCGTCGACGACTGCGCAGGCTCGGGTATTCAGTCGTCTGGCAATCTCGAAGATCGTCCGGAACGCACTGCCTTTTCCTGGAATCCCATGGTACGGCGTCACGATTCGATGCAGGATGCTTTGTTGGTCGGCAATGAAGAGGTGTTCGAAATCGATGACGGTGCGGGCAACGATGGCCGGCGTCTGATCCGAAGAGCCGCCGTCGGAATTGACCAGGACGGCTCGACGGCCAGGGAAGTGTTTAGCGAGGCCGACGCTTACGGCCCGCACGACATGTGCGACCGTATCCGCGTTGTTATAACTTGGAATCCCGACGAGAACGTCAGCCGAGCCAATCTCTTGGATGCGTGCTTCAGTCTGTGGAGTGAGTGGGGTGAGATTGCTGCTCATGAAGGAGTGGCTGCCGGCTCGGATGTGGGGTCCCAGACGTGATCGGCTTCGACGGCGTCGACCAGGCGATCAAAAATATCTGGCACGGCATGGGTGACGCGGCTCCAGTTGGAAATCATAGGGACGCCAAGCGGGTCATCGAGAAACCCGTCGGTGGCGAGCTTCATGCCTTTCAAAAACACTTCGACGGCCGTCCGTTCCTGGTGTCGGTCGAACGTGAGGCTGTTGATGGACGCGTCGTTTTCGTATCGGCTGATCGCTTCCTGAGCGGCTTGCAAATAGGTGGCGCGCAAGGTCTTGAGGATACCGTCAGATAATACGACGCCTTCGCTTGCAAGATTCCTGAAGAGCGATTTCGTAATGTCGACACACATCTTGAGGAGGCCGGCATCGGGATTATGGGCGGAGAGTTCTTGGTGTTTGTGGTCATAGGCGTCCGCAATATCGGCTTGGCAAATGCGGCGCAAGGCGCAGTTCCGATAGACTTCCGCGAGGACGCCGATTTCAAGTCCCCAGTCCCCTGGAATTCTATTGGTCCAAGCCAGGTCCCGCACCATGGCAAACTCACCGGCCAGAGGATAACGAAAGCTGTCGAGAAACGTCAGGAGCGCGTGAGGCCCCACAAGCTGTTGGAGACTTCGGATCATCGGGGTAATAAACAGGCGCGTTACCCTTCCATTGAGGCGGTCGGTCACTCGGCTGTAATAGCCCTTGCAGAACTCATACCCGAGATTGGGATTGGCGATGGGATAGCAGAGGCGCGCTAGATATTCACGGCTGTAGCTTGTGATGTCACAGTCGTGGAGCGCGATGACCTGACTGTGGTTTCTGGCCAGCACATAGCCGAAGGCGGTCCAACAGCCCCGTCCCTTGCCTTGTAGGCCGATATCGAGGTTGTGATTGACCAGGACCTTGAGGATGGCTTGGATACGCGCACCGTCATTCCAGATGAGGCGAACCCGCTGAGGGAGGACAGAAAAGAATTGCTTCGCCAGACGAAATTCTAAGGCCGAAGCTCGATCCAAGGAGATGACGATTTCATTGAGATACGACACAGTTTTGAGGGTCTCCACGATGGCTTTCAATGCCGGGCGTCCCAATTCTGAGTAGAGGGAGGGGAGGACCAATGCAATGGGATTGACGCGCCCGTAACGCGCCAACTCTTGCTCAAGTTGGTTGACGTTTGGCTGTCCGAGGCGGTGAAGCACGGTGACCACACCGTTTTGATAGAAATCTGACATTGGAGCCTCCGGTGAGCGATTCTTCGTACCGCCTGCATCATGCCGTGCTGAAGGATGACGAGTAGTCGTTGTCTAAGCCGTATGCGTACGCCCTAAGGCGGTGTTATTTTCGTATAATACAACAGTTAGGCAGGTGATGTGCCACTAGATAATGTTCACAGCGGAGACGGTTCCGGGAGCGAACCAGCTGGACAGATGAAGAAGGTGGTGGAAAAACCCTTCACCTTCGTGGTCTCGTGCTCGAACTGGTTGAACAGTGAGCAGTGACCGGAGTTAGACTTTGCCGTACTGGCGGAGTTTACGGAAGAGTGTCTTGCGGTGGATGCCAAGGATGTCGGCTGTCTCACCGTGGTCCTGACGATGGGCCTCCAGCACCCGAAGAATATAATTCTTTTCCACATCGTGAAGGGTCTCCCATCCACGAGCCCGCGCTTGGTTGTGAACAGGCGCTGCCCGAATCGTTTCAGGAAGATCTTCCGGAGTAATGATGGGATAGGGGGTCAAGGCAATAGCCCGCTCAATCACATGCTCGAGTTCGCGGACGTTGCCGGGCCATGAGTAGCGTGTCAGCAAAGGAATAGTGTCCGGCGAGAGGCCTGTCACCGGCCTCTCTTTGGTTCGCCCGAATTTATCGACGAAGTACCGGCTCAAAAGCGGAATGTCTTCAATCCGATCGCGCAACGGAGGAAGGACAATGGTAATGACTTCCAACCGATAAAAAAGATCCTCTCGAAAGGTCCCAGCTTCGACAAGCGGCTTCATTGCTTTTTTCGACGCGGCGATGATTCTGACGTCGATGGCACGAGGTGTTTCACTCCCGACACGCCGGATCTCTCGCTCCTGGATCGCTCGGAGCAACTTGCTCTGCATGATGGGTGAGAGGTCCGCAATTTCGTCCAGAAAACAGGTGCCGAGATTTGCCTGTTCCAGCAACCCTTTCTTCGTTGCGACGGCTCCGGTAAACGCCCCACGTTCGTGGCCGAAGAGTTCGGACTCAAGGAGCGTCTCGGCCAACGAGCCCGTATCGATTGCGACGAACGGCCCGCCGCTTCTACCGCTGTTGGCATGGATGGCGCGGGCGATCAACTCCTTTCCGGTCCCACTCTCTCCCTGGATGAGCACCGTGCTGTCCGTCTCCGCGACTCGGGCAATCATTTTGTAGACTGCAACCATTCCGCCACTACAGCCCACGAGGTTGTCGAACCGGTATCGGTCACGCAATTGGCCGCGTAAGGAACGATTTTCTCGCACTAGTTTTGTATGTTCCAGTGCGCGTCGGACTACCAACCGAATGTCCTCCACGATAAACGGCTTGCTGAGATAATCGAAAGCTCCGGCTTTAATGGCATCCACAGCAGTTTTGAGCGATCCGTAGGCGGTCAACAAGACTACCGGAATATCCGGTTCCTTTTCGCGCACGGCGGCCAGTAATGCGAGCCCGTCCATCCCTGGCATATGAATGTCGGTGATGACGAGTTCAGGCTGCCATTGCTCAAGTCGCCGCAGCGCTGTCTCCGCGTCCTCGGCAGTTTCGACTTCGAACCCCTCTTTGGCGACGATCTCGTGCAGCAAGGCCAGCGTTTCGGCGTCATCGTCCACCACCATGACACGGGATGGTCGCACCATCAGCGCGCTCCTCCGTCGACCGGAAGCTCGATCGTGAACCGTGAGCCTTTTTGTAGCTCACTCTCTACCTTGATGTCTCCTCCGTGTGCGCGTACGGTTTCCAATGCGCTTGCCAGCCCCAGTCCCGTGCCACGCCCGGCTCTCTTTGTGGTAAAGAACGGCTGAAAGATTTGTACGAGCTGCGCAGCGCTCATCCCGCAGCCTGTATCGATGAGTTCCACCGCGACCCACGTGCGGTGAATCGGCTGTCCACCCGAGGTATAGGGAGAGACCTGCACGACCAGCGTGCCTCCGTCTGGCATCGCATCGAGCGCATTTTCGATCAAACTGTGGAACACCTCATGGAGCTGCTGGGAATCGGCGTCAACTTTCTCGATCTGCTGGCTCCATTCTGTCACCAGCGTAATCTTCTGGCGATCGAATTCCGGCTGGAAGAGCGCGAGACATTCCGCGACACAGCCATTGAGATCGATGGGAGATCGCACCGGATCCGGCCTCCGTGCATATAACAGGAGATCCTGGATAATTTTGGAGGTTCGTTCGATCTGAGCCTCCACTGTCTGCAATCGTCGCCGAGACTCGCTACTCAGCGTCTGGTCCTCAGCCAGGAGTTGAATATGGCCGGATAGCGCAGTCAAAGGGGTGCCGATTTTATGGGCGACGGTTGCAGCGACCTGGCCGATGGCTGAGAGGCGTTGCGCGCGTGCTGCGTCGCGCTGTGCCGCTGAAAGCAATTCGTTCGTCTGGGCCAGCGCACGATTTTTCTCCAGCACTTCGGCGGTCGCCTCGATGACTTTCTGCTGAAGACCGTCGTTCATCTCCCGCAGGGATTCTGTCAATTGCGCATTGTCTTGAGTCGCTTCACGGATCTTTCTCACCATGTCATTGAACGTGCCGGCTAGTTCTCCGAGTTCATCCTGTTCTTCAACGGGGACGACCGAGGTCATGGTTCCCTGAGAAACCGATTCGACGGCGGTGAGGAGTCGTTTTACAGGGCGGTGGACCTTAAAGTACAGAAATAGATTGATGGCGACGACGATCGCCAGTCCCGTCTGCAATCGTCTTGTTCTGGAGGCTTGCAGGATTGACTCCAAGGCTTCATCCATTTGCCTGGTAGAGAACTCGGCATAGGTCGCTCCTACCACGACATCCTTCAAGACGATCGGCGCAGCCAGGAAGACGCGATGGGTATTCTTCCGGTCCGCATAATCGATAAGGGGCTGCTGTTCCTCGCGCACCCGCTTAATAAGGTCGAACGCTCTTTCTTGGCGCGGGTGCGAGAGGAGAAGCAATTCCGTGGGGCCCGCGCTGGTGATCGGGATAGGATTTTCTCCCGGCTCCGCTGGAAATTCGTACATCACAATGTTGAGAAGATCCGGCAGATTGGCAAAGATCTTTTCCAATTCCTTGGTTCGCGCCTCCCGATTCGACAGCTGGGCACGACTGGTGACGTTCTGGTCGACGGAATATCCGACAGCCAGTGCCGCTGCACGGACGTTGTCTTCAACAATGTGCTGGATCGAGCGGGCCTCGAGCCAGTCCGTCGCTCCTGCGGAGACGCCGACGATGAAGATGACGATCAGCGTCACCTTGATCTGAAGGCTGAGTCGGTGCCACCAGTTCAGCATGGAGCTATGGTAGTCCCTCAAGTTTCCTGGTTCAATCGAAATTCGAGACAAGATGTCTACAGTGAGACAAGTTGTCTCTTATTCCTGGCAGAAAATCCGAGACGTGGCACATCGTCAGCTCCGGCCTGTTGTGAAAACATCCAATCTTTCGAAGTCTTGCAATGGCAGGCTGTACCGGGACGTTGTTGGCATCAGGTTTGCTCATTGCTCCACAACAGGATCGGTGGACATTAGGAGTAATGCATTGTGAGCGAACAAGTTGTTGTGGTCGAGGCTGATGTGGTGTTGGGTGCTGTCCTAGCAGAAGTGCTACGGCACAGCGGGTATGAGGTGACGTTCGTCAGGACGTTAATAGGCGAAATCGAGCGCATTGACTCTGTGAGTGCCGTGATTCTCGATATTGACACGACTGCGGCGGAGAGAGAACTCGCCTGGCTCAGCCTGTTGGAACCCTCTTGCGACTCGCCCCCGATCGTGTTGCTGGGTGTGCAGGTACCCGAAGACATGGCTCAACACCTGAGATCGCATTCCATTCCCCCGCAAAGCAAGAATTTCGTCTGGGTGCAAAAGCCATTTCGGAATGAAGAATTGCTCGCTGCTGTTCGACAGGCGCAAGAGGGTTGTGTGTCGGGACAGGTCGAGCGAAAGGAGGGTTCCATGCGATGTGAACGGTGTGCTGGGCTGGTAGTGGCTGAACACGTCAGCGCAGGAGCACCCTCCGTCGGATCTTGGGTCTCTGGTGAATGGCGATGTGTCAATTGTGGGGCGGTGGGTGTATCCGACCCAGTGCGTACACACGCTGTGACCCGAGGCATGGTAGAAAATAAAAAAGTCGATGAGCAACGTCGTGCTGTAAGCGCAGTGTCTCGTCGGTCATAGGTGTCGAGGCAGTCAGAATGGTGGCATATCTACGCATAGGAATGAAGCTTCACAAATAATATGAGTTGAGAGAGAGAGTCGTCTTACTTCGATCGGTAAAATAAACCCATGATGAAAGGAACAGTCCAATGAGAATTGCCCAGGTTGCCCCCTTATGGGAGAGCGTTCCGCCAAAACTCTATGGAGGAACGGAAAGGGTCGTGTCCTACCTCACTGAAGAACTCGTACGGCTCGGTCATGATGTGACCCTGTTCGCGAGCGGAGATTCGATCACGGCCGCTCGTCTTGAGGCAATCTGCAATCACGCGCTTCGTCTGAACGAAGGGATCTTTAACCGCGATGCACCGATGACGATGCTGATGGAGCAGGCGCTGGGAAAAAGCGGCGACTTCGACGTGATACATTCTCACCTCGATTTCCTTGGATTTCCTCTCGGGCGGCGGAATCCGATCCCGATGGTCACCACGTTCCATGGGCGGCTCGACTTGCCTGAGCTGCAACCGGTGTTTCGTGAGTACGCGGAGATGCCGATGGTGTCGATTTCAAATGCCCAACGAAAACCAGTCTCCTGGACAAATTGGCAGGCAACGGTCTATCACGGCTTACCAAAGGATCTGTATGGACTGAATCCGAACCCTGGCGGCTATCTGGCATTTCTGGGACGCATTGCCCCTGAGAAGCGACCGGATCATGCGATTGAGATCGCCAAGCGAGTAGGGATTCCGTTGAAGATCGCTGCGAAGGTTGATCCGGCGGATCAGAAATACTTTCAAGCCGAAATCGAGCCGTTGCTCTCTCATCCATTAATTGAGTTTGTCGGTGAGATTACAGACGCAGAAAAGAACGAATTCCTGGGGAATGCCATGGCGCTCGTCTGTCCCTATGACTGGCCAGAACCGTTTGGCCTTGTGCTGATTGAAGCGCTTGCCTGTGGAACGCCGGTGTTGGCCTATCGGCGTGGTTCCATTCCTGAAATCATTGATGATACTGAGACTGGATTTGTCTGCGAGGGGCTCGACGAGATGACTGCGGCCGTCCAAGGTATTGATAAAATTGATCGTCGACGATGTCGTCTCGCGTTCGAGGAGCGGTTCAGTGTTGAACGAATGGCGCAGGACTATCTCCGGGTGTATGAACAGCTGGCGCTTGGTAGCACAGGTGAACGGGAGACAGAGGCCGCGAGTTTTGCATCCTGGCCCACGTTCTCCAGCAATGCGTAATTGTGGCGCAAGAGTTTCTTGGCGCTGGGGGAAGTTAAGAAGTAGGCGTCTTCCTGCGCACAAGGTGGCGTATATCAAATCTCAATCCTTCGTGGTATGGATGTGGGTTGACGGCACGGTGGTGTGAAAAGTTTTGGCAGAATCCGGTCGCCTTGGAATCTCAAGGTAGGAAGGTTCTGACAGAGTGAATGGGTCAGGCTCAGAAGAAATAGAGGAGGTTTTGGTGTGGCAGACCACGACAAGGAGGTAAAGAGCCGGGCAAGCTCCGGATGGGAATTGTTGAAGACGAGGAATTTTGCCCTTCTGTTTTCCGGCCAGGTCGTGTCCCAGATCGGCGACGGCATGAACAAGGTGGCGCTGTTGTGGTTCGTGTATGAACTGACAGGGTCGGCTTTCAAGATGACGTTGATCGGATTGCTCCAGACTATTCCGCCGTTGATTTTTAGCCCTCTCATCGGTGTCTATCTCGATCGGATGAGGAAAAAACCAGTGATGATCTGGGTGGATCTCATCCGAACTGGGTCGGTGATGCTCATTCCTTTACTCTACGCCATGGATGCGTTGACGCTTGAATGGCTCTACGTGCTCGTCTTCTTAACGTCGATCGTCTCCACCGTGTTCGGCCCAGCATTGGCATCAGCTGTTCCACTTCTCGTCTCTCGCACTCAATTGACCGGCGCCAATGCGTTGATTCAAAGTACAACGAATATCGGCCTCCTGATCGGCCCAGCAGTCAGCGGGGTGGGGATTGCGATGATCGGAGCCCAGAATGTGTTGTACCTCGATGCAGCCACATTCTTGATATCTGCATTATGTCTCATGCCGATTCGCCTGCGTGAAACGCTGCAAGCGCGCTCCCAATTGGCCGATCGAGTCACGATTTTCCAAGATCTTTTGGTTGGGTATCGATTTATCTTCGTCCAGCATCGGACCGTACTTCTCCTCATGCTTACCGCCGCGCTCTACAGTTTGGGCGTGAGCGCCTTTATGCTCTTATTGCCGGTGTTTGCCACGCAATTGTTTGATGCGAGTTCTGTCGAACTCGGGTGGCTGTGGTCATCACTTGGGATAGGTATGCTGGTTGCGTCCGGTTGGTTAGGTTGGATCAATCAGGGCGATCTCCGAAATCGCCTGCGGTTGGTGTCCGTAGCTCTGGCCGTCGGTGCCATCGCGGTGTGCATGCTGGGAATGTTACAGGCGCCGATCATGGCCGCTGTTCTTATCATCATATTCGGTGGCAGCACCGCCATCTTCACGCCAGTCGTGTGGGCGATGTTGCAAGAATTGACGCCCGAACCTCTCTTAGGCCGTGTGTTTACCACCTTCAGCGCCGGTGCCATGGCTGCTGCCATGGTCGGGATGGCCGGGTTCGGTTGGGTGGCAGATGCCATCGGACCTGCAGCGAGTCTCCTGGGTATTGGGGTACTGTTGTTAGGCACCGCGACCGTCGCTGCAGCATTCAGCCGACGACAACCCGACATGGCGGCTCCCGATCTTATTCCGGCTTGAGACAGTCCCCTCGTGTGTCATCGCTTAGGCTGATTTCGCTGGAAATGAACCTGAGAGATGTGAGATGGTCCCTTCTCATGCGCATCATATTTAGACAGGGGGCGGTCCTCCCGGCACTGTGCCTGTCTACCCTGCTCATAGGTCAACTTGCGAATCCGGTGCTCGCGCGGTGTGAGCCGCGGTCGATCCTATCAGCTCAATCGTCTGCCGATCATAACAAAGGGTTGGATTCCAAGGCTCCTGCGAAGCCACAGAAAGAGCTGCCTTCCGCTGAACCGTCTACTCAGGAACCAAAACAGGCTCAGCCGAATACGCAGACATTCAAGAGTGATGAGACAAAGACGAAGAAAGAGAGTGGAGATGAAGGGGGGGAGAAAGGGAAAGAGAGTATAGGGAGGAAGACTGTCTCTTCGCAGATTCTTACGGTCAAGCTCGCGTTGCTGGGAGATCCACGCCTCTTTCCCTATGAGATCGAAGTGGAGGCTGGATCGGATGAGGTGACGCTGACAGGGAAAGTGTCCACCGAGGCGGAAAAGATCGCGGCGACGGAAATTGCGAGCACGGTACCGGCTGTGAAATCTGTGTCGAATAAGCTGGAGGTGACCAAAGATCTTCTGGATGTGATCGCACACAAACAAGACGACATCATTACCCGCCATGTCAAAGAGCAATTTGCCAAGAGTGTTACTGTGACTGCGGCCAATTTCGATGTGAAGACGGAACAGGGAGTGGTGTCGCTCAGCGGCACCGTACGATTCCAAGTCATTGTGTTGGAGGCCGTAGAGGCGACCAAGCAGGTTCCGGGGGTGAAAGCTGTGAAGACGGATAAGGTCAAGATCGAGAGTGAGGGGTGAAACCTTGGGCCATCCGCACCACGAACCTCACCTCTGCGCACAACGGCGCAGAGGAAAAGGCTCCCGTCGTGATCCGCCGCCCCTTGCTCCTTACAAGAGATTTCGGTTTAATCTGGCTCAGTCAGCTGGTCTCTCAAGTCGGCGACGGCGTCTCGAACCTTGCCCTCCTCTGGTTCGTGTATTCGATTACCGGCTCGCCGGTCAAAACCACGATCATCGGACTCATTCACACGATTCCTCCTATCGTGCTTGGTCCTTTCATCGGCGTCTATGTGGATCGGTTACCGAAAAAATTCATCCTCATCGGATCGAACGTATTCCGGGCAGTGTTGATGGGACTCATTCCCTGCGCTGTTTCAACCGACACCTTCACGGTCAACCTCTTGTACGTCCTTGTTCTCCTCGACGCGATGGCGATGGCAATGTTCAGTCCGGCGTTGACGTCGACGGTACCGCTGATCGTTCCGCGCGCGCAATTTACGGCCGCGAATGCTCTGATCCAGAGCACAACCAGCCTGGGGATCATTTTCGGTCCTGCAGTGAGTGGAATCGGGATTGCGTTGTTCGGTTCGCAAGAAGTGTTGTGTCTGAACGCGGTCACGTATTTCGTGGCAGCGTTATGTCTTGGGCTGGTGCGACTGGAAACCACGCAGCCCGGTGCTGTAGAGACACACACAACCGGCGGTTCAGCGTGGCAAGACTTCATGGAAGGTCTGGCCTTCGTCGTGACCAAACAACGTGTCATCCTGCTGCTAATTATGACTGCGGGGTGCTACGGATTCGGTGCCAGCGCGCTCTCGACGTTGTTTCCTGTCTTCGCAAGAAAGCTGTTAGGTCTAGGGCCGGTCGAGGTGGGCTACCTCTGGTCTTCCCTGGGAATTGGATTGCTCTTAATGTCGATCGTGCTTCTGTGGTGTACAGAACGGACTCTCGCCGATCGGGTCAATATCATCTTTTGGGCGAGTGCGATGAGTGGGGTGGCGATCGTCGCGCTCGTCTGGATGAAAGACCTTTACGTAGTCAGCTTTCTCATGATTATGATCGGAGGAGGGATGGGAGCCTTTACTCCCATCGCCTGGGGTGTTGTACAAGAGCTGACGCCTCGCATGATGGTGGGGCGCGTGCTAGGTCTCTATGGCACAGGTGCGATGACGGCCGCCATCTGTGGAATCAGCATCTTCGGGCAAGTCACAGAGCGGTTTGGTGAATCGACGGGAATAGCGGGCATTGGCGCGACCTTTCTGCTGACGGCCTTCTTCGGAGGCTGGTTGAGCCGGTCAATCCGAAACCGAGAGAGGGCTCTATGAAAAACGTGTATCGTCGGAACGATCAATGCAGCATTGTCATCACCTCCTCCTCATTGACCGATGACCACATCGAGGTTCTGAAGCAGGGTGACACGTTCGGCGTGTTCGACGGAAACGGTGACATCCTTTCCATCAGGACAGGTTCGCAAGGCCTCTACCACGGGGGCACTCGCTTTCTGTCGCGGTTTGAGTTGGCCATCAATGGAGAGCGGCCATTGCTGCTCAGCTCGACCGTCAAAGAAGAGGACGTCTTGCTGAGCGTCGATCTGACGAATCCCACCCTGACCCAGTCTGGGCAAGAAGAGATCGTGGGCGGTGTGCTCCACCTGTCTCGGACTCGGTTCTTGTGGCAAGGGCACTGTTTCGAACGTCTTCGAGTCCACAACTATAGTCTCCGTTCCATTCCGATTCGGCTCTCTTTCTCAGTGGAGGCCGATTTTGCCGATCTGTTCGAAGTCCGCGGGACAAAGCGAAGCCGGCGAGGCCGACGTTTGGAAGCCGTCACCTTTAAAGATGGAATGTCTCTCGGATATGAGGGATTAGATCGTGTGGACCGATGGGTTACCATCCGCTGTGTACCGGCTCCGACGGCGGTCCTCCCCGGTGAGATCCACTGTGACACGCTCTTGCCAGCAGGGGAAGTGGCGCAGTGGGATCTCACGATCTCTTGCGACATCGAAAAACCACTCACCTGTGACCTCTCGTATGAAGACACATTCGACATCGTAGAGCGCGCACGCCACGCCGCGAAAGCCGATGATTGCCTTATCGTGACGTCGAATGAGCAATTCAACGCATGGCTGAGCCGCTCGTTTGCCGACCTCCACATGATGGTTGCCGACACGCCCGACGGCCCATATCCCTACGCCGGGGTCCCCTGGTTCAGCACCCCATTTGGGCGCGATGGCCTGATTACGGCATTCGAGTTCCTCTGGGTCAATCCAAGCATCGCTCGTGGTGTGTTGGCTTATCTGGCGGCTACTCAGGCGAGGGAGGTGGTTCCGGAGCAGGATGCAGAGGTCGGAAAAATTTTGCATGAGACTCGCAAGGGAGAGATGGCGGCACTCAACGAGATCCCGTACGGGCGCTACTACGGTAGCGTCGACGCGACGCCGCTGTTCGTCATGTTGGCAGGAGCGTATTATGAACGGACGGGCGATCGGGCGTTCATCACGCACATTTGGCCGAACATCGAACTGGCATTACAGTGGATTGATTGTGCGGGCGATCTCGATGGCGATGGGTTCGTGGAGTACAGCCGCCGGTCGAAGGGAGGATTGATCCATCAAGGGTGGAAAGATTCACGGGATGCGGTGTTTCACGCAGATGGCAGCTCGGCGGAAGGACCCATCGCGCTCTGTGAAGTGCAAGGGTATGTGTTTGCCGCCAAGCGGCGCGCGGCTGAATTAGCCTTGATGCTGGGCCATACGGATCAAGCCAGCCGTCTCCTCAAAGATGCGGCCAGGCTCCGTGCTCAGTTCGAGCAACGTTTCTGGTGCAACGATCTCTCGTCCTATGCCTTGGCCTTGGATGGGCTCAAGCAACCTTGTCGAGTGATCACGTCGAATGCCGGCCACAGCCTCTGGACGGGGATCGCCACTCGACAGCATGGCATGAGAACGGCCAAGACCTTAATGACCGAGGCGTGTTTTAACGGATGGGGTGTCCGAACTGTCGCCGCTACGGAGATCCGCTTCAACCCTATGTCGTACCACAATGGATCTGTCTGGCCGCACGATAATGCCATCATTGCGGCTGGTATGGCCTCCTACGGATTCAAACAGGGCGCAGTGAAGATTCTTTCCGGTCTCTTCGACTCCAGCCGATTTCTCGATTTGCATCGGCTACCTGAACTGTTGTGCGGGTTCTCGCGCCGGCAAGGTGAGGGCCCGACGCTGTACCCGGTGGCCTGTAGTCCTCAGACGTGGTCTTCAGTCGCATTGTTCATGCTGCTTCAATCCTGTCTCGGTTTGCGAATAGAAGCCCCGCTGGCCAGACTGTCGTTTTCACAACCGGTCTTGCCGCCTTTTCTGAGGCACGTTGAGATAAAAAATCTCAGGATTGGAGAGGCCGTGGTTGATCTCTCGCTTGAACGTCGGGCGGAGGATGTTCGTGTCAATATATTGCGGCGCAAAGGTCGAGTCGAGATTGTTACCACCAAGAAATAGTCGACGCAGATCCATCATTCATTAAACATACTCATCTTTCAGTCAGACATTTTGTCCCTGGTGGACAAGGTGTTCCTCCCACGCCGTTTCCTTGTATAGCGGGAACTTACGTATAGCCGGTCCTCAGTTGCATTCAACTCGTCCCCTCGGACGTCGATGCCTATAACTGAATACTGGACTGCGATAATGAATCTGTATGCTTCTAGTCGTTGAAAGTATTGAGTGTGATCCATGCGAGTGTTTCGATGTGATGGAACGGCCTGACTCTTGCATTTTTACGCTGTCATCATACAAGAGCATAGATAACAGCTGAAGCGCCCATTGGACTGTAGTGCGGAGAAAGAGAGGGACAATGAAAGAGATCCATCATGTTCCGTCGATGACGTTCCTCAATATGCAAAGGAAGCAGAATATTGAAAGATTACCTGTCCTGCGAGATTTACAAGGCCCTTGCTGTGTGTATTGTGGGAGTCTACGGTATTTTCTCGTGTTTCGCGTGAGTGCAGACGGCCGGAACGGAATACTTGTTGGCCAATGCAGCAATTGCCGAACCCCAAGAGAGTTGACAGTGGGTGACATTGAAGAGGGGTGCCGTGCCTGAATCGGAGAGGTATAGACAAGAACAGCGGGTAGAGGAGGCATCAATCATCACATACTGACCTTCCTTCAATTCCGTAGACACCTGGTTACGCCACTGCCTTCCTCGCTTCGCACTCGGCCGGGGAGTGATCGCCGAGGCTCGAGTGACGGCGCGTCGGATAGAGGTGGCTTCGCTTGATTGGACAGAATGTTCCATTCCTTAAGTGTAGCCCTGCGGTTGTTTGCCTACACGGCTTGTCGCAGTGTGGGCAGGTGGTCGAAGTAGAACTCATCCGGCGTTTGGTCGT
>Ga0163153_10003060_pt1 | contig 22974 bp, 15 predicted proteins | sample OliLakLV19MP6IB1_FD_148629 | JGI IMG/M metagenome (GOLD analysis project Ga0163153, IMG submission 148629) | Freshwater microbial mat bacterial communities from Lake Vanda, McMurdo Dry Valleys, Antarctica - Oligotrophic Lake LV.19.MP6.IB-1 | ecosystem: Environmental > Aquatic > Freshwater >...
GGTGCACCAACCCGTGGGCGTGTGCGCCCTGATCGCGCCCTGGAACTTTCCTCTGCTGCTGGCTGCGTGGAAGCTCGCGCCGGCGCTGGCGATGGGAAACACGGCGGTGCTCAAGCCGTCGCCGTTCACGCCGTTCTCGCTGATCCGTTTCGTCGAGTTGCTGCACGAAGAGGCGGACCTTCCGCCCGGGGTCGTCAACCTGGTGGTCGGCGACGCGGACGTCGGCGAGGCTCTCACCCGGCATCCGCGGATCGACAAAGTTTCGTTCACCGGCAGTACCGGCGTGGGCAGGCAGGTGTTGCGTGGCGCTGCCGACTCGAATCTCAAGTCGGTGACCCTCGAACTCGGCGGCAAATCGCCGAACATCGTCTTCGACGACGTTCCCGATTTCGACTACGCGGTAGAGCGCTCCTTCCAACTCATGTTCTCGCAGAAGGGCGAGAAGTGTTCGGAGCCGACGCGTTTCTTGCTGCAGCGCGGGATCTACGACGGATTCGTTGCCGCACTCGTGCGCCGCGCGGAAGCGGTGGTCTGTGGTCCGCCGTTCGATCCGGCGAGCCAGCAGGGGGCGCAGTGCAACCGGCCGCACTTCGAGCGCGTGCTCGGGTACATCGAGACAGGGTTCGCGGAAGGCGCAAGCCTGCTCTGCGGCGGCGGCGCGGATCCGCAAGCCGCCGCAGGCAAGGGCTTCTATGTGCGGCCGACGATCTTCGCCGATGTTCGGCCCGAGGCACGCATCGCCCGCGAGGAGATCTTCGGCCCGGTGCTAACGGTCTTTCCGTTCGCAGACGAGGAGGAAGCGATTCGCCTCGCCAACGACACGGACTACGGACTCGCGGCTGGGCTGTGGACCCGCGACGTCGGCCGCGCGCACCGGGTCGCCGCGCGGCTCGACGCCGGCATGGTCTTCGTCAATCGCTACGGATGTTACGACTTCGCCAGCCCCTTCGGCGGCTGGAAGCAGAGCGGCTGGGGCAAGGAGATGGGGATCCACTCGCTGAGTGAGTATACCCGCCTGAAATCGGTCTGGTACGCGCCCACCTGAGCCTGCCCCTGAATCGATTGAATCCTTCCCCGGGAGCGCCAGGCTTCAGCCTGGCGTCTTCGCTGCCTGTTGAACTTCTCAAACTTCCGTCATTCCCGCGTCCGCGGGAATGACGGAAGTTCGGGCGCGCTAGGCTTTTCAACGGGCTGTTAGCTGAGTTCGCGGCATTGCCCGCAACCCCTCCGGTGGTCCCGCAAGCAATCCTTGGTGCCCGTTGCGTGAAGCCCCGCTCCTGGCCCGGCCCAGATGGGAGTTTCACGCAACGCAGAACGAGTCTGCGCGGGGCCTGCGAGACACCCACGCGCGGTGCGCTCGCGACGAGTCGGGTTTCGATTACGATTACGACGACGATTGCGAGGATGGATCCACGCTGCCAGTCGAGTCCGCCGAAGGATCGGCCAGTTCCCCGTGGCCCCCGAACCCTTGCCCCTTGCCCCTTCCTCAGCCCCGTAAAGATCCGATCTCACGCGCAGCGCCCGTAGCGCATCAGCTTGAATAGGTCCGACGTATCGCTTTCGGGACGAGTGTCGTAGGCGAGCAGGGCGACGACGCGCGGCACCGGGCCGACGACCGGGCTGACGCGGTGGATCGACCGCCGCCCGGCGAAAATCATCAGCGTGCCCGGCACCATCGGCAGCACTTGCACCAGTTCGGGCGCCTCTCCGGCGAGCACCCGTGCGACCGCGAGGTAGTTCTCGTCGTCGGCCCAGCGGATGAACGGCGCGCATTCGAACGCACCGCCCGATTCGCTCGCCTGAAGCGCCAGCGAGACGACGAACTCCGCGTTGTCGTAGTGCCACGTCTGCGTGTGCCCCTCCGGCATGACGGCGACATTGAGCGCGCCGAGTGGGTCGGTCATGCGGAATAAGGGGCGCTTCTCGAGAATCTCGGCGACGAGCTCACGCAGCGGCTCCCAGTGGAAGAGCGCGCGCAACAGCGAGTCGGCCGGAATCAAGTCGTAGGCGATGACGTGGGTTAGGCTACGGCCCAACGTGCGCCGGGGGTGGTCCTCCGGCCAGGACAGGTCTGGAACCTCGAGGTACGCCGTGCCGTAGACGTCCTGCAGGTGGCCACGCTCGCGCAAAGCGACACCCTCGCTGGCCATCGCCGCGACGGCGTCGGCCCGGACGAATCCCGGCAGGATCGCGACGCCGCATGCGGCGAGCGAACGACGCTGCTCGGCGAGCATCCGCTGGGAGGCTGCCGCGGCGAGGTTGGTGATCGGGTAACGCGCGAGATCGATCCACGCGGCGGGATCGGCGGAGAACCCTGGCATGTCGCACCTCCTGTGGGCGCGCCGCGTATGCCACACGGGCGGAGTGCGGTCCAGCAGTCCGTTGAGAAACTCCGGGACGCCCTTCGAGACGGCGCTTCACGCCTCCGCAGGGCGAACGGAAAGGCCTAGGTTGCATTGAAAAAATCCGCTCGTGCTGAGGAGCGCCGGCAGGCGCGACTCGAAGCACGAGCGGAAGTTCTCGCTGATTCCAAAGCAATTTCCCGTTCGCCCTGAGCCTGTCGAAGGGCACCCCAGGGTTTTTCAACGGGCTCCTAGGCCTGGGGGCGGCGGCACGCGCCGATAATCTCGCGCGAGCGCTCGCACCGTCGGCCCGACCTCGGTATCTTGCGCGGCTGTGCCGATCGTCAATGCCACGGACCTGGTCCGCAGTTTCGGAGACCGCCGTGTCCTCGACGGGGTGTCGATCTCGATTCACCGGGGCGAGCGTGTCGGCCTGCTCGGGCGCAATGGCTCAGGCAAGAGCACCCTCGGCCGTTTGCTTGCGGCCATCGACACGCCCGACGCGGGCATGGTTGCCAGGCGGCGCGACGCCCGCGTCGTCTACTTGTCGCAGCAACCCGACCTCGTCGACGGCACCACCGCGCGCGACGTGGCGTTGTCCGGACTCGAGGCCTGGTCCGAAGCGCGTACGCGTCACGAGCGGCTGAGTGAAGAGATCCATCGCGGTGGCCTCGAGCCCGCCGCTCTCGCGACACGGATTGCCGCGCAGACGGCGGCGGCGGATGCGCTCGAGCATCATGGCGGCTGGGACCTCGTGCACCGCGCCGAGTCCATCCTTCAGCATCTCGGCATTGTCGATCCCGGCGCCGACGTCGGCCGGATGAGCGGCGGCGAACAGCGTCGGGTGACGCTCGCCCGCGTGCTCGTCGGCCGGCCCGATCTCGCTGTGCTGGACGAGCCGACCAACCATCTCGACCTCGACACCGTCGCCTGGCTAGAGAACCACCTGCTCGAGGACTACGAGGGCGCGCTGCTGCTGATCACGCACGACCGCTACATTCTCGATCGGGTTGCCACTCGCACGGTCGAACTGAGTGACGGACGGATCTTCAGTTACGACGGCGGCTACGAAGCGTACCTCGAGGCGCGCGCCGAGCGTCTCGCCCATGTCGAGCGTGCGGAGCAGAACCGCCAACGCTACCTGCGCACCGAACTCGAGTGGCTGCGGCGTCAGCCCAAGGCGCGGACGTCGAAGTCGCAGGCGCGCATCGACCGCATCGAAGCGGCGGCGGCGATCGACAAGCCACGCGCGGAGAAGACTGCCGAGATCGAAGCGGCGGAGACCCGCAGCGGGCGGACGATCCTCGAGCTACACGGTGTCGGTGTGCGCATCGGCGAGCGCGCGTTGGTGCGCGACCTGACGCTCTACCTGAGCCAAGGTGAACGCGTCGGTGTGGTCGGCCCGAATGGTTGCGGCAAGACGACACTGCTGCGTTGCCTGAGCGGCGACCTCGAGCCGAGCGCGGGCGAGATCGTTCGCGGCGCCAATACCCGCATCGCCTACCTCGACCAGTTGCGTGGCGGCCTCGACGACTCCGCCACGGTGTTCGAGAACGCCATTGGCGACCGTGGCGTCGTGCGCGTCGGTGGCCGCGACATCACGCCGCGCGACTACCTCGAGCGCTTCTTGTTCGACAGCCGCCGCCAGCGCGACAAAGTCGGTATCCTGTCGGGCGGCGAACGCGCACGCGTCGTTCTGGCGAAACTGCTGGCCGAACCGGCGAACCTGCTCATCCTCGACGAGCCGACCAACGATCTCGATGTCGAGACCCTCGAGGCGCTCGAAGCGATGCTGCTCGACTTCGGTGGCACGGTGCTCGTCGTCACCCACGACCGCTACTTCCTCGATCGGATTGCGACCTCGATTCTCGCCTTCGAGGAGGACGGCACAGTGGTGCGCCACCACGGCTCGTACTCGGGGTACCTCGACAAGCGGCAGCGGGCGCAGGCGGCGAAGCCGCGGGTGGAGAAGATCGTGGCGGCAGACGCGCCGCTGCGCCCTGCCAAGCCGGCGAAGCTGAGCTACGCCGAGGAGCGCGAGCGGCGCGAGTTGCCCGAGCGCATTGAAGTGGTCGAACAGCGAATTGCCGCGCTTGAAGGCGAACTCGCCGACCCCGGCCTCTATGCGACACGCAGGGCGGAAGTGGGTACCCTCGTCGCCGCGCTCGCGAGCGCGCGGCGGGAGGCGGATACCCTCGTTGCGCGGTGGGAGCAACTCGAGACGCGTTTCGAGGAAACCCGCGGCGGTTGATCTGGGGAATTGGTGCGAGTTTCGCGAGGGAGGGCTTCGTCTATGCCGACACGTTTGATGATCTACGGCTGTACCGGTTACACGGGCAAGCTGATCGCGCAGCACGCCAAGGAGCGCGGCCTCGACCCGATTCTGGCCGGTCGCAATCGCGCCAAGGTCGAAGCGGTTGCGGCGATGTACGATCTCGAGCACCGGGTATTCCCGGCGCAGTCGGCAGCGCAGGTGGCGGGAAATCTCGTCGACGTCGCCTGTGTGCTCAGCGTGGCGGGGCCGTTCTCGGCAACGGCGAACGCGATGATGAATGGCAGTATCGATGCCGGGGCGCACTACCTCGACGTCACCGGCGAGATCGACGTCTTCGAGCTTGGTTTCAGCCTGTCTAGCCGCGCGGCCGACAGGGGCGTGATGGTGCTGCCGGGCGTCGGATTCGATGTGGTGCCGAGCGATTGCCTGGTCGCCCATGCGGTCAAGCGGGCCGGCAGTGCGCGCTTTCTGCGGCTGGCGATTGCGGGAGCCGGCACGGCGTCGCGGGGGACGGCGAAGACTGGTGTCGAATCGATCGGGGCTGGCACGCGGGTGCGTCGCGGCGGCGAGATCGTTTCGCTGCCGGCCGGGAGTCTCACCCACCGGTTCGATTTCGGCAGAGGGCTGGAGCCGTGCGTCGCTCTTTCGTTGGGCGATATAGTGACTGCGTATCACTCGACCGGTGCGCCGGACATCGAGGTCTACTTCAAGGCGGCCGGGCCGATCGTGCAGCTGGTCAATGCGAGCCGCCGCTTCGGGCGGCTGCTGGCGACGCGCCCCGCACAGGCTTTGCTGAAGGCCGTGATCAATCGCCAGCCGGACGGCCCGAGCGATGCGGAGCGCGAGCGCAACGAGAGCGTACTCGTCGCCGAGGTCGAGGACGCGGAGGGTGGAGTGACGCGCGCTCGATTGCACACGCCGAGCGGCTACAAGCTGACGTACCTCGCGGCGGTCGAGATCGCGCGGCGCGTGCTCCAGGGCGAAGTGAAGCCCGGCTACCAGACGCCGGCGACGGCCTTCGGTGCCGACTTCATCCTCACCCTACCTGCCTGTGTTCGGGAGGATCTCTAGGGGCCTGTGGAAAAGGTCCCCTGGCCTTCGAGACGGCGCTGCGCGCCTCCTCAGGCCGAACGGAGAATCGAGCGAATCCGTTCGCGCTGAGGAGCCCCGGAGGGGCGTCTCGAAGCGCCAGGCAGCTTTTCAACGGGCTGTTGGCTTGGCTTCGGGCTCGAGGCTGCTGGCGCCGATGTTCACGGTGTGGCGGGCTGGGCGGACTCGGTCGACACGAGGGCGGTGCCGATGCGGCCGCTGGCGCGTTGTATCGCGGCTTCGAGTTCGGAGTCGCGGTCGTAGATGTCGGGATGGAAGATCGCTTTGCCGTCGGCCGTGACGGAGGCGGTGAAGTAGACGATGTAGATCGGCACCGAGTTCTCCAGCCGCAGCCATTTGTCCGGCCCTTTGCGGAACATTTTCTCGACGCGTTGCATGGACCACTGCGAATCGTCGCGCACGAGGTACTCGGCGAGATCGAAGGGGCGTTCGACGCGGATGCAGCCGTGGCTGAAGGCGCGCTCCGCGCGCCCGAACAGCGAGCGGTTCGGGGTGTCGTGCAAGTAGACGTCCCACTTGTTCGGAAACATAAACTTTATTTTCCCAAGCGCGTTGTCGGCGCCGGGTAGCTGGCGCAGGAAGTGCGTCCGGTGCGACACACGCTCGAGTTCGTGCGGATCCAACTCGACCGGTGTGCCCGAGGCGTCGGTGAGCACGTAGCGCTCGCGCCGCAGAAACGACGCGTCGGCTCGCACCTTGGGCATGAGTTCGTCGCGGGCGATGCTCCTTGGGACATTCCAATAGGGATTGAGAACGATGAACTCGACTCGGTCCGAGAACACCGGCGTTGGCCAGCTGCGGCGCCCGACAATGACCGCCATGCTGGCGACGGGGCCGTCCGCGCCGTCGTAGAGAGCGAGTTCGAATGCAGGAATGTTGACGCGCAGGTGGCGCGGCTCGATGTCGCGGGGCATGAAGCGCCAGCGCTCGAGGTTGAGTTCGATCTGGCGAACGCGCGCGTCGGCGCTGACGTTGAGTTCGCGCATCGTCTTCGGGCCGACGACTCCGTCGCTGCCGATGCCGTGACGTCGTTGGAAGTGGCGCACGGCTGCGGCGAGGCGTTCATCGTAGACCGCCTCTGCCTGCATTTGGCCGTCGGCAACAGCGACGACCTGCATAGCGGCATCCGCGCCTGCGAAGTCCGTGAGGTCGCCTTCGTTACGCAATCGCCGCTCGAGTGCGGCAATGCGGAGCGCCGAAGCGCGCGTGCCGAGGTCCAGCTTTTCTCCCTCCGGCACCGGCTCCCAACCGCCCGTGGCCGCGAGCGCGGCGTAGCGCGCTCGTTCGCGTGCCAGTGCCTCGTATTCGCGAAATGGCGGCGCGAGCGCGCTCCGCAGCAGCGTCATGTCGTCGCGCAATAGGACGTCGGCGAGAGTATGCTCCAGCGGCACGGTGTCGCGGCGGAGGTGCCACGCGGCTCGTTCGGGATCGACGCGACCACGACTGAGATCGGCGGCGTAGAGCACTAGCGCCTCGGTGAGCGAGCGGTCGGCCGCGAAGCGGCGCTCATCGGGAGGTGTACCGCCGGCATAGAGCCCGTGGACGAACTCGGCCAGCAACTCGGGCTGGTAGTCCTCCGGCTCGAGACCGTCGCGCTCGGCGGACGTGAGAATGGCCAGCAACGCCAGGGCGCGTGGGGAGGGCGCCGCCGGATCGGCCCAGAGCGGGCGCATCCCCGTGGCTTCGTAGAGGGCGGCGACGGTGGGCTGGATCGCGGCGGCACGTTCGCTGGCGAGAGTTCCCGCAATCGCCGTCCAGGGCTGCTGCAGGTAGGCGCGGAAGGCGAGCGCCTCGTCGATGCGCGCGGCTGTGCGGTCGAACGCAGGCGGCGGCACGTCGGCACGGGCGCCGCATGCGGCACTGCTAGTGATCGCAGCCAACATGACGACGACTAGGCGGATCGGACTGGTGGAATGGTTCGGCATCTCGGGATCTTTGCTCGCGGACGTATCATTCGGCGCGATTCTGCTGGAATATCGCGTGACTGGAAAAAGTGCATTCGGCACTCGACATTCGTTTCGGATTCACTATCCTATCGACCCAGGTTCGCGGCAGGGGCATGAGGATGTTGGGGAAGCGGTTCCTTGGCGCGCGCAACCGAAAAAAGACCAAGGCTCTGCAGAAGAGGAAACCGCCTATGCCGCGAAAGCTCCATTCCCGTATCGCGATTCTCTGTGTCCCATTCTTCGCACTCAGTTGCGCGGTTCCCACCACGCAATACACGCTCGCGGTCCCCGCCCACGTCTCCGCTGCCGTCCTCGATCCGGCACGTCCTTCCCCGGTACGCCGTGTGGCAGCAAAAGTCTCTCCAAATCATCGTCTTCCCGATTTCACTGCAAAAGACTGTAAACTCGTAGCAAAGGCAACCGGGGGACTCCCCGAAGAATGGCAGCGCGAGGCGGACTTCTCCATCAAGGTGGGCGACGAGACCATCCCCTACCGTCTCATGACGACGGCGGTGATGCCCGGCGAGGTGGTGTCCGTCGAGGTGCTCGAACGCCGGCGCCAGGCGTCCTTCACGGCCGATAGCGACGGTGGCGCACTGCTGCCGCGCAGCCCTGGGCGTTGGACGTGGAAGGCCCCGCGCGAGCCCGGCATGTACGCGCTACGCGTCGTCGACCGCTTCGACGGCGAGACGATCTGCGTCAATGCCTTCGTGATGCGCCCGTACAACGGCGGCCGCGACCTCAACGGGTATCGCGTTGGCGCGTATCCACGCCAACTGCTCAATGGGGATTCGGCTTACAAAGCACCGAAGGGATTCATCGAGGTGCATCCCGACATGCGTGACCTGTGGGTCGCGCCGCACTTCAAGCTCGACCAGTTTCTCTGCAAGCAGGCCAAAGGCAATCCCGAGTACCTTTTGCTCAGTCCGCGCCTGCTGCTCAAACTCGAGTACCTCCTCGCTCGCGCTCACGAGCGCGGGATCGAAGCTTCGACTTTCCAGATCCTCAGCGCCTTCCGTACCCCCTGGTACAACGCAAATATTGGTAACGAGACCCGCTACAGTCGCCACGCGTACGGCGATGCGGCCGACATCTACATCGACGAAGATGGCGACGGTCGCATGGACGACCTCGATGGCGATGGCAAGGTCACGCCACGTGATGCCGATATGATCTACGAACTCGTCGAGGATTCGATGCACGACGAGGAGTTCAGGCATCTCCACGGCGGCCTCGGGCTCTATGCGCACACCCGGCATGCAGGCCCATTCGTACATGTCGACGCGCGCGGTACCCCGATCCGCTGGGGAATGCAGATCCGCCAGCGCAGCACGCCGGCGCGCATGACCCAGCGCAGCGGCACGCGTGATTCGCGCCGTTTCTGAAGCCTGCCGGTTCCCGCCGTTCGCCCCGCGATTCCGCCCGTTCAGCAACTGTGCAGTCCATGCGCGTTGACCCGCGCCGGGCACCAGCCTAGACAACGGGCATGTCCATTCCCGCCAATCCACGAGCCGTGGTCACCGGTGCCGCCGGTGGCCTTGGCCGCGCCCTGTGTCGCGAACTCGCCCGCCGCGGCGGACGCGTGATCTTCGCCGACATCGATCTCGATGCTGTTCGCGCTACCGCTGCCGAGTTCGGCTTTCCCGAGAATCACGCGGTGGCCTGCGACGTCGCCGACCTCGCGGCTGTCGAGAGCTTGGCCGAAACCGCGGACCGGTTGCTCGGTGGCGTCGATCTGGTCGTCAACAATGCCGGCGTCGCCGCCGGCGGTCGCGTCGGTGAAGTGCCGATCGAAGACTGGCGCTGGGCGCTCGACGTCAATCTCTGGGGTGTGATCCACGGCTGCCATGTGTTCGTGCCTCGCTTTCGCGCCCAAGGCAGCGGCCATGTGCTCAATGTCGCCTCGACCGCGGGGCTGATCGCTTCGCCGATGCTAGGCCCCTACAACGTTTCCAAAAGCGGCGTGGTCGCGCTCTCAGAGACGCTCTACGGCGAACTCACGCTCGAAGGCATCGGCGTGTCGGTGCTGTGCCCGACGTTCTTCAAGACCAACATCGCCGATAGCGCGCGGATGACGGGGGATCGGGCGATGCTCAACGTCGTCCGCAACCTCATGTCGGCGGCGAAGATCCAAGCCGACGACGTCGCGCGCATCGCCCTCGATGCGGTCCAACGCGATCAGTTGTACGTGTTGCCCCACCGCGATGGCCGGATGATGTGGCGTTTCAAGCGCCTCTTCCCCGCAGCCTTTCACCGGATCACGCCCCGTCTTCTGCGCTGGCGCGCGCAACGCGCCGGCGTGGCCAGCAACTGATACCGCGGCAGGCTTTCGTGCGCCCACACCCATCGGGTTCGCGCTAGCGTCCGCATCGGTGTTACTCGGAGTCGCGATGACGCTGAATTCACTGGCAACGAAGTTCCTCGCCGTCGCCCTGTTCGGACTTGCTGCATGTGACGAAGGTTCAACAATTGCTTCCGGACCCGACGCCGACCAACACGGATTCACGGCTGCGTCGACGACGACCGCAGATGCCAACGCCGCGGCGCGAGCGGCGCTGCCGATCGACGACCCCGGCGACTTCGAGGCGGCGCAGCGCGGCTTCGTCGCGCGCGACGCGGACGCCGTCCTACGCGACGACGAAGGCAACGTCGTGTGGGACCGCGCCAGCTACGACTTCGTCGCCGGCGACGCGCCGCCGAGCGTACATCCGAGCCTTTGGCGACAAGCGAAGCTCAACAACATCGACGGCTTGTTCAAGGTGACCGACCGCGTCTATCAAGTGCGCGGCTACGACATCGCCAACATGACGGTAATCGAAGGCGACGAGGGACGGATTCTGGTCGATCCGTTGACCACCGTGGAAACCGCGAAGCGCGCCCTGGCGCTCGTCGAACGCGAACTCGGGCCGCGCCCGATAAAAGCCGTCATCGTCACCCACAGCCATCCCGACCACTTCGGCGGTTTGAAAGCCGTCGTCGCGCCCGACGCACTCGCCTCCGGCGCCATGCGCTTGATCGCCCCGGAGGGTTTCCTCCGCGAAGTGGTGAGCGAGAGCGTGCTGGGCGGAATCGTCATGGGCCGGCGCGCCGCCTTCATGTACGGTTACTCGCTGCCGCGCGCCGCACGCGGACACGTCGACTCGGGCCTCGGCAAGAGCCCGGCGCTCGGCACGGTCTCGATCGCGGCACCGACGGACATCGTCGACCGCACTGGCCAAACGATGTCGATCGACGGCGTCGACTTCGTCTTCCAGTACGTGCCGGATTCCGAGGCGCCCGCGGAACTGACGTTCTTCTTGCCGCAGTTCGGCGCCTACTGCGGCGCCGAAATCGTCTCACGCAATCTCCACAACCTCTACACGCTGCGTGGCGCGAAGGTGCGCGACGCGCTCAAGTGGACCGGTTATATCGACGAGGCGATCCGCATGTTCGGGGACGAACTCGCGGTTGTCTTCAACAGCCATCACTGGCCCGTGTGGGGACGCGCCGAGAGCGTCGATTTCCTCACGAAACAGCGCGACATCTACAAGTACATCCACGACCAGACCCTGCGGCTCGCGGGCAACGGCCTGACGCCGCGCGAGATCGCCGAAGCGATCGTCTTGCCGGAGAGCCTGCGCACCACCTTCGCCGTGCGCGGATATTACGGCACCGTCAAGCATAACGCGAAGGCGGTCTACCAGCACTACTTTGGCTGGTTCGACGGTAATCCCGCCAATCTTGATCCGCTGCCACCGGAGGACGCCGGTCGCCGTTACGTCGAAGCGATGGGCGGCGCGGATGCGGTACTTGCCAAGGCGCAACAGGCCTACGACGGCGGCGACTATCGCTGGGGCGCGACCCTGCTCGACCACCTCGTGTTCGCCGACGCGAACGACACGCGGGCCAAGGAATTGTTGGCGCGCACCTACGATCAGCTCGGCTATCAGGCGGAGTCGGCGCCGTGGCGCGACTTCTATCTCACTGGCGCGCTCGAACTGCGCGCTGGCGTGCAACAAGGTGGTCCCGATCCGTCGATGATGACCGAGCTACTCGACAAGATTCCGGTCGAGCAATTCTTCGCAGCGCTGGCGACCCGCCTCGATGGCGAGCGCGCCGCCGGCGAAAAGATCACGATCAATGTCGAATTCACCGACATCGGCGAGACCTACGTCCTCGAACTCGAGAACGCGGTATTACACCACCGTGAGGGAGCACCTGAGCCGACGGCGGCGGCGACGCTGCGCGTCACCCGCGACCTCTGGGTCAGGCTGCTCTCCCGCCAAGCCGGCTTGCGTGACGTGGTGTTCTCCGGCGAGGTGTCCATCGACGGCAGCCGCCTGAAGGCCCTGTCGTTTCTGTCGCTCTTCGAAATGCCCAACGAAAAGTTCCCGATCGTAACTCCGTAGTCAGTCGCTCTCCTTTGCCTTTGCCGCTTGGTCCTTGGCCCTCTTCTTCCGGCCCCTCGCAGCCGTTCCACGCAGATAGAGCTCCTCGACCTTCTTGCGCGCCCACGGCGTGCGACGCAGAAACTTGAGGCTCGAACTGACCGTCGGATCGCTGACGAAACAGTTGATCTTGGTGCGCCGGCCCATCTCCTCCCAGCCGTAGCACTCGACGAGTTCGGTGAGCAGCTGCTGCAGGGTGATGCCGTGCAGCTGGTTCTTCGGTTGGCTTGCGGTCATGTCTTCTTGGTGCGCTCGCGCCGCGGGCTCGGAAATCGTTGGCGCAAGGCGAAGTCGATCGTCCGCCGCCGCAACGACACCTCGGTCGCCTCGACTTCGACGCGATCGCCGAGACGGATGCGCTGCCCCTTGCGGCTGCCGCGTAGCGCCCGCTCCGCTTCGATGTACTCGAAGTAGTCGTCGAGTCCGTCGAGGCGCACCAGACCCTCGACCGGGTAGGCGTCGAGTTCGACGTAGAAACCGAAGTTGGTCACGGACACCACCGTTCCCATTCCCGGCTCGCGCAGATGCCCGAGCATGAATTCGGCCTTCTTCAGGTCGAGCATGGAACGCTCCGCGCCCATCGCGACGCGCTCCGTCTGCGAACTAGCGACGCTCGCCGCCTCGATCGTCTCGGACAGGGTGCGCGCGCCTTCCTCGTCGCCGTCGAGCAGGCGGCCGAGTTGGCGATGCACGAGCAGGTCCGGATAACGACGGATCGGCGAAGTGAAGTGGCAGTACACGGGGAAGGCGAGGCCGAAATGTCCTGCGTTGGAGGTGCTGTACTGCGCCTGGGTCAGCGAGCGCAGTACCTGCCGTGTCAGCACCCGCGCCAGCGGATGCCCGGCGAGGCGATCGAGAAGCCGCTGTACGTCGCCGGGCCGAACGACGCGCTCGTAGTCGACGTGAAATCCGAACGGGCCGAGGAAGACGTTGAGTTCGTCGACGTCTTCGGGATCGGGCGGTTCGTGGATGCGGTAGGGGAGAGGGATCTCGTGGGCGCGCAGATGTGCGGCGACGGCTTGGTTCGCCGCGAGCATCAGTTCTTCGACGATGCGATGCGCGTCGTTGCGTTCGACCACGCGCACGCCGATGCTGCGCCCCTCTTCCGATAGGTCGACCATCGCCTCGGGCAGATCGAGGTCGAGTGATCCGGCGCGCAGGCGCCGTCGATGGAGCTTGTCCATCAGCAGGCGCATCTCGCGCAGCTGCGGCAACAGATCGGTCACGTCGGGGCGCACGACACCGCCGTCGAGTGCGGCCGCGACCTCGGTGTAGGTGAGCCGCGCGCGGCTGCGCATCACCGCGCGGTAGAAGCGCGCGTCGCGGGTCGCCCCGCTGGCGTCGAGGTCGAGCTCGGCAACCATCACCAGGCGTTCGCGCGCCGGGTTCAACGAGCACAACTCGGTCGAGAGCTGCGGCGGCAGCATCGGGATCGCGCGGTCGGGGAAGTAGACACTGTTGCCGCGCAAGGCGGCCTCGCGATCGATCTCGGAGCCGGGCCGGACGTAGTGCGATACGTCCGCGATCGCCACCCAAACCCGGACACCGTCCGCGCGCGTCTCGATGCAAACCGCGTCGTCGAAGTCGCGCGCGGTTTCGCCGTCGATCGTCACCAGCGGCAGGTCGCGTAAGTCGGTGCGCGCGGCGACGTCGCTGGCGTCGGGGTCGGACGGCAGTTCGGAGGCTGCCTGCGCGACCGCGTCGGGAAACTCGATGCGCAACCCGTGCTCGAGCGCGAGGCTGAGGAACTGAACTTCCGGATCATCCGCGCTGCCGAGCACGCGTTCGAGCACGCCACCCGGTGGTCGGGTCGCAGAGCCGGGGCGCGTCAGCTTTACCAGCGCCGAGAGGCCGCGTGCATCTGCGGGTGGCTCCTCGCCGGCCAGGATCTCGACGGCCGGTAGGAGTTCGGAGTCGGGAACCAACAGCCAGCCGCGGTAGGCTTGTTCGAGGGTGCCGACGATGCGTTCGTGGACGCTGGCGGTGACTTCGACGATGCGCCCCGAAGTCCGGCGCCGACGCGCATCGCGGCCGGTGATCTCGACGATGACCCGGTCTCCGTGCAGTGCTGGTCCCTCGTCGCCGTTGGGGATGAGGATGTCGCGGGGATAGCGGTCCGCGGCGCGCCCGAGCGCGCTGACGAAGCCGTAGCCGGCGCGCACGCGCGAGTAGTGGCCCTCGACCCGGATGTTGGAGCCGCCACGTCCGGACTTGCCGGAGCGTGGCTCGCGGCGCTGCGGCGCTTCATCGCGGCGCCATTGGTAGCGCGTCTTGCCGATGCGTCGCAGGCGGTTGCGTTCGACTTCGTTGTCGAGCAAGGCGCGGATGGCGCGCGGGTCGAACTGATCGAGATCTAGCAGGCGCGCCATCTCGGGCACGCTCAACGGCCGCGGGGCGCGTCGCTCGAGGAGTTCGAGAAACGGGGTCAGATCGTAGTCGTCGTGCCGCCGGCTCATTCTATTGGCGACGATGGCCCCCCAGGGGGCCGGGAGTCAATGCGGAGCGGGTCAACGCAGGGCGCGGACGTTGGCACGGCGCGACTGCGGCGTCGTGCGCGGCGCGTCGCAGAAACGCGCGCCACGGTCGAGAATGGCGCCGGCGCTTCGGGCGAGCCAGACGAGCGGGAGGTGTTGCGGCTGTACCCGCCGCGTTGCCGCCAATCCGTCGAGCACGGTTCTGGCGGCGCTTGCGGCGACGGCGGCGATCCATGCCAGTGGCAGCGGCGCAGAGCCCGGTTGCGGCGCCCATGGGTCGCTCCGAATGAGCAGCGGGTGCATGGCGAGGTGTACGGGGCCGATCGGATGATGGGTTCGGGAGCCGGCGCCGCCGAGGGCATCGATGACCTCGCTAGCGCTCTCTTCCCCGTGGCGCGCGAGCAATATGAACTCGCCGTGGCTCTTGCCGGGCTGCACGTCGAGGTCGGCCCACACGTCGCACGGGTGGCCCGCTTCCGTCAGGAACACCTCGGCGCATGCGCCGACTCGTGCCATGTGGGCGGCGACGCCCAGGGAGGACGGAACTTGCGCGCTGTTGCGGAGCATACGCATACCGTAACCGAGCCCGACGGCGGTGCAAGCTGGCACGCGGGTTGCGCTTCAATCGTACAGGAGGTGGGGTTCGCGTTCACGACGCCAGGTGTCCTCGTCGATGCGGGCGAGCTCATCGAGATCGGCGGGCGTCGCAGCGGCGTCGTCGACCCAGAGGCGCAGTTGTTCGCCGCCATTGATCAGGTCGATCGCGAGCCGGCCGACGTCGTACTCGTAGAGGAAGTCGCGCCAGAGCGGATAGTCGGGACGAAGCCTGCGCAGCGCTTTGAACGCGAGCGCAACGACGCGCCACGGCTGGAAGATGTCGTGATCGTAAACCGGCGCCTCCGCATGAATCTGGAGCCCGGAGCAGAGCGTACCCGCGTGCTTGTGGAAGGTCGGCTCGAACCAACAAGGGCGCAGGCGGCAGCCGCGCAGCCATTGTGGCGCCAGGGCCTCCATGCACGCGCGCAGCGCTTCGGCATCGAGATCCGGTGCGCCCATGACCTCGAGTGGGCGTGTGGTGCCGCGACCCTCGGAAAGCGTGGTGCCTTCGAGCATCACCGTTCCCGGGTAGGCACGCGCCATGAAGAGGCTCGGCGCGTTCGGGCTCGGGTTGACCCAGGCTCGCTCACCGAGTGGCCAGCCGAAGCCGGGGCCGCGAGCAGGCGTCCAGCCGTGCATGGGGATGATCTCCAGGTCGACGTCGAGGCGCAGCCCGGCGACGAACCAGCGTGCTAGCTCACCGAGCGTCAGCCCGTGCCGTAGTGGCAACGCGCCGGCGCCGACGAAACTTTCCCAACCCGCCCGCAGCAGCAGGCCCTCGACGGGCCGGCCGATCGGGTTCGGGCGGTCGAGAACCCACACCGACTTACCCGCATGCGCTGCTGCTTCGAGCACGTAGCGCAGCGTCGTGACGAAGGTGTACACGCGACAACCGACATCCTGCAGATCGACGAGCAGGACATCGAAGCTGGCGAGCATCGTCGCGGTCGGTCGACGCACCTCGCCGTAGAGACTGAATACGGGGATACCGTACGCCGGATCGACGTAATCCGGCGACTCGATCATATTGTCCTGCTTGTCGCCGCGGAGCCCGTGCTGCGGGCCGAACGCCGCGTGCAAGGCAATGCCCTCGGCGTCCGCGAGCGCATCGAGCGAGTGGCGCAAGTCGACGGTCACCGCAGCCGAATGGGCGAGCAGGGCGATTCGGCGTCCGGCGAGCGGGCGGCGCAACGCTGGTTCGGCGAGCAGCCTGTCGATGCCGAATTGCATCGCAGCAATCAGCCGGAAACCTGCAAGGTAAACGTTTGCGGGTCGTGAAAGTCGGGCTTGTCGCCTGCATGGTGCAAGGCCCAGTAGGAGAGTGCGCCTTCGGCGTCTTCGAGTACCGCTGCAAGTCCGACATGCAGCAACGGTGGGGGCTTGCCGAGCCAGCGGTCGATCGCGATCGTCGCTTCCAACTCGACCGAGTCGACATCGATGCGCGTGTAGATCTCCGGTGCGGCGATGACGGTAGCAGAAGAGCGTTTGCGATAGGAGGCGAAGTCGTATGCGGCCCACGCACCAGACGGAGAGAAGTTGAGTTCGAGGTAGCGCTTTCTGGTCGGGAATCCGACGAACACCTCGAAGCAGGTGTGCTGCCAGAGATCGTCCGCTCGGCGTGTCGGCCCGAGTGCGGGGATCCGTAGTTCATCGACGAACGCGTCGAGGCGGAAGCACAGCGCGAGCGCGCGTTCGCAGCCCCAGGTGACGGCGGCGGTAAAGGTGTAGACCGGCGGGTACGGTAGTGCCGGGTGCGGCACGAGTATGTCGTTGGCGAATCCCATGGAGTGCCCTACATCTACTGCGCCGGCCACGGGCGCAAGCCCGGCGCCGGAGGAAACGCGAACCGCGGCCGTGCTAGCCTGCGCGCGGACGAACTTTCAGATTGATTCGCGCCACGTCCGGCCGCTACATGGCTAGGGGAGGCAGTGCAGGTGCAGGCTCATCATGACCATGAAGCTGCGGCTCCAGTCGCGACGGGCGTCGTCCTTCCCGCGGACGATTGGCTCTGCGGGATCTTCGCCGTCCGGCTGCGTGCCTGCCTGATCTTCATCATGGGCGCAACGGTCGCGGCAGTGGTCAGCGACTTCGCGCTCGATGTCGTGGTCAATCCTGCGATCCACGCGGTCCACGGAGCATTGATCCTCCTTCCCGCCGGTATCCTCGGGCTGCTGCCCCGCATGAAGTCGCGCCGTGGACTCGACTTTCTGGGCTTGGCGATCGTGGTACTGTCGTGCGTCGCGATCTCTACAGGCTCGTTCGCGCGCAACGTGCCATCCGTCGTGCCGGTCGCCTTGCTCGCGGTATGCTCCGGGACAGTGCTCTTGTTCGAGTGGGGGCAGCGCTTTCAGATCGCTACGGTTGCGTTGTCGGTGCTGACGCTGTTCGTAACGGTGCAGGCGCTGAGCGGCATCGACGGTGCGATCGGCGGCCCCGAGATCGCCATGACTCTGATCGTGCTGGCGCTCACGGTCTGGATGAACGGCATGAAGGAGCGCGAGCGCGGCGCGCGCCTCCATGCCGAGCGTTCTCGCCGCGACGCCGAGCAGCGGATCGTAGAGGTGGAGCGCGACGAGGCCGCCGTGTCGCATGCGCTGGCGAACCTCAGCCGTGAGTTGATGGAGGTCTCTCGCCGCGACGAGGTGATGAAGCGGCTCTGCGAACAAACTTGCGCGCTCTTCGGCAGTGATCGGAGTTCGACGTGGCTGGTCGAACCCGATGAAGGCGTCGTCACGTTCGGAGCCGCAGCGGGCAACGAATCCCTGGACTGGAACTGGACGCGGCTCGTCCGCTTCCCGCTCGAACTGCTCGACCCTTTGTTCGTGCGCGGCCCCGGTTACCCCGTCACGGTGCTTAGTCGCGAGCAACTCGTCGGTCGCTCGTTCGCGGAGCCTCTGCTCGAGGTGGGCGTGCGGCAGATCGTGATCCTCGCCCTCGAGAGCCACGGGACGATGTTCGGTTTCCATGTCGCATCCTGGTACACGCACGATCCCGAGTGGGATACGCGGCGCCAGCGTACCGCCGAGGGGATGGCGCGGATCGGCGCCCTGGCGATCGAGAACGCACGTCTGCTCGATCAACTCGGGAGCGCCAACCGGATCAAGTCGGAGTTCGTCGCGACGATGTCGCACGAACTGCGCACGCCGCTCAATGTGATCCTCGGCTACAACGATTTGCTCCTCGACGGTGCGTTCGGCGAACTCTCGGGTGAGCAGGCCGATACCGTCGGGAGGATCCAGAACCAGGCCGTCATTCTCCTCGATCTCGTCAACGACACGCTCGATTTGTCGCGCCTCGATTCGGGCAGGATCGACCTCGACTTGGCCGACGTCGACGTCGCCGCAATGCTCGCTGCGCTCAATGCTGAAACCCGCGAATTGCAGGCGAAATCGCCGGTGCCCGTCCGCTGGGAAATGGCGCAGGGACTGCGGCTGCGCACCGATGCCGGCAAGCTCAAGGTCGTCGTCAAGAACCTGCTGCACAACGCGATCAAGTTCACCCGCGAAGGGGAGATCGCGATCCACGCGCGCCACGCCGCGAGCGGCGTAGAGATCTGGGTGCGCGACACGGGGGTGGGTATCCCCGCCGAGGCGCATGGGCTGGTGTTCGAGGCGTTTCGTCAGGTCGACGGTTCGCTCGCCCGCGAATTCGGCGGTGCCGGCCTCGGCCTGTACATCGTCCGCCGTCTGGTCGACCTGTTAGGCGGACGCATCGAACTCGATAGCCGGCCGGGCATCGGCTCGACCTTCTTTCTGCATATCCCGGACGCCCCTAAGATCGGCACTGGTGAATAGCGAACTTGCCCCAAGGGGACGAGCACGCGGGGACGAACAGGTGTCTGGACCCTGCTGTCCTTCTGTCCCCAGCGACCGCCGAGTAGGGTTCACTCGGCTGGGGAGGCGCATCGGTTGGCAGTGGCTGCGTGGTCGGTGCGGGAGGCGGCGGGGTTGGGTTCCCGCATGCGCGAGAACGACGGGGCGGGGGTCCGGATCCAGCCCAGCGCTCGGGGTAGGCGGCCGGTGCACGCCACGCTCGCGTCGACTGTCGAGGCTCGCCGAAACTGACCATGCTCCCGTCGCCCTCGTGGACGCGGGGGCCCAGGAGTTGGAGTCTGATTCCGCCGGCGACGACGCGCTCGTGTTCTGTCAGGTAGGGCGCTTCGTCGAGATGTACGGGCCGGAGCGGGTGGTGGGGCTCGCGGTGCTGCGACTCGAATCTCGTCATTTCCGCGAAGCTTGTCCCCGCGAAACTCGTCCCCGCGCAAGCGGGAAGCGGGGAGCGTGGACAAGCTTCGCGAGGGCGACGGATTGAGAAATTCAATAGTAGGCTGGGACGCCACGGCAAAATGCGGTAGAAGTACCATTCGCAAACTTGCTGTGGAGGATAGGAATGCGCGAACAAACTGAGGCAGGAATATTGCATCGCATGGTTGCCACCAGCGGTTGTGGTCTAATTCTTTTAGCTGTGATCGTTCCGTCCGTCGTCGTTGGGCAGGAGTACATCACGATCGGTTCGAGCCAGGTGGACGGGGGGCAACTCGCGCTCGTGGACTGGGACTTCGAGCAAGACCAGGTACGCACCACATTGCAGGGTTGCAGCGAGGGGAACTGCCGGTTCGTCGCGAGTATTCCCGGGTTCCGTGCCGTCGCCGCCGATAGCGTCCCCGCAGGGGGGCCGTATCCCCTCGTCGACGGCACGATCGTTCGTCTCCAATTGCTCAGCGCCGACGTCGGCGCTGGATTGCAGATCAACGATACCCCTCTCGCCGAAGAGGATGTCGCCGAGCTTGGCACAAGTCCGGAACTCGATCCGGCCGTGGAGTGGGAGTTCAATGTCCCCGAAGGCGATGCAACGAACTTCACCTTGAACCTATCGTTCCGGATCATCGCTGCTTCGCAAGACTACGAGGATTCGGAGATTTCTACCGTTATCCTGGCAGTGGAGGAGACACAGCCCGCGCCGACATCGACCGCGACCGCGACGGCTACGCCGGAGTTCAGCGAGACGCCCACGCCGGATACGGAACCAACCGCGACCGCCGAGCCGGAGTCGACCCCGACATCGCTCGTCGGGGAGACGCCGGCCGCGAACCCGACCGAGACGGCGACCCCGGACACCGAGTTCACGGCGACGCCCGAGGCCACGGAGACCGTGGATCCCGAAGCGACCGCGACGCCCGACGTGGAGCCGACGCCGACCGTCGAGCCGGAACCGACGGCAACCGTCGACGTCGATCCAACCGCGACGGAAGCCCCCGAGCCGACGGCAACCGAGGCCCCCGAACCGACCGCGACCGCCGCTATCGAGCCGACGGCTACGGCGGCACCCGAGCCAACGGCGACGGAAGTTCCGGAGCCGACGGCAACCGAGTTGGTGGAGCCGAGCGCGACGCCGGACATCGACCCCTCCCCCACCGTCGAGCCCACCGCGACGCCGGAGCCATCGTGCCCCGGTGACTGTGACGGCAACGGCGAGGTCACGGTCGAGGAACTCGTCGTCGGCGTGCGCATCGCCCTTGGCGAAGTGGCCCTGACGACATGCTTCGCGATGGACGACGACGGCGACGGGAAGGTTTTCGTCGACGAGATCATCCGCGCGCTGACGGCGGCGCTGGTGGGCTGCGAGGGCGGACCCGATCCCACGGCGACGCCGGAGCCCGAACCGACTGCAACCGCGACCGAAGAGCCGAGCGCGACTCCAACCGAGGAGCCAACACCGACGCCGGAACCGGAGGCGACCGCTACGGAAGCCGCGACCGCAACGCCGATCGAGGAACCCACGGCAACGCCGGAGCCGCAAGCGACGCCGACCATCGATCCCGAGCCGACCGCTACCGTGGATCCCGAAGCAACGGCGACCCCGACGCCGGCGACCGAACCGACGGCGACGGTAGAGCCCGAGCCGACTGCGGCCGGAACTCCGGAGGCGACGCCCACCGAGGACGGCGAGCCGACTGCGACTTTGGCGCCCGCAGGGACGCCGACATCCACGGTCGAAGCGGCAGCGACGCCAACTTCCGACACCGAGCCGACGGCGACGCCCGAACCGCAAGCGACGCCGACCATCGATCCCGAGCCGACCGCTGCCGGTTGAACTTTGCAAACTTCCGTCGCGCCCGCGAACGCGGGGGCCCAGAATCCTGCACCAATCGTGGATTCCCGCTCCCCGCTTTCGCGGCGCTACATCTCGCGATCAAAGTTCCCGGACACTCGGGAACCTTTTGGATGGCGATCCACTTGACCGCGACGGCAGTGGTCGCCGCGCTCCGGTGCGGCGACGGCAACCGGGGCGTTGGCCGGGTTGATGGCACGCTTCGTCGGAATCGGCGACCACGGCGCGGAATGGGAACCCAATCCACAGGTCGGCGCTACCTATAGTTCAGGACGATACCAACGACGACGGTGACCTTCACGACGGTTTCGAGATCTGGCTGCGCGGCGCGAAAGACGTAAGTCAGCCGTAACACCGAGTCGGCCCCGCGCTCACTCGCGAACCGCGGCATGCGCCGCCCCGAGCCCCGCGGCGCGTCCCGTCGCCCACGCCCAGGCGAAGTTGTAGCCGCCGATCGGGCCGAAGGCGTCGAGGACTTCGCCGCAAAGGTACAGCCCCTGGCAGCGTCGGCTCGCGAGCGTGCGCGGGTCGACTTCTCCCAGCGCGACGCCGCCACCGGTGACTTCCGCCTTCTTGTAGCCCTCGTGCCCCGTCCACGGCAGCGACCAGCGCGTCAGGACGTCGACCAGGAGGCGGCGCTGCTGCCGCGGCAACTCGGCCAGGCGCTGCTCCGGAGCCAATCCCGTCGCGGCGATGAGCGCCTCGGCCAGGCGGTCGGCGAGGTGGCGGCGGACGACCGTGCCGACCGTGCCGCGCGGCTCGCGCAGCGCGAGATCCCAGGCGGCCTCGTCGAAATCGGTCCACTGCACCAAGATCTCCTGTCGACGTCCGGCTTGCAGCGCGCGGACCGCGACGTGCGAAATGTCGAGCACCGCTGGTCCGCTGAAGCCGCGGTGGGTGAACAGGAAGCCGCCGCGCGCGGCGACCTTGCCCTGCGCGGTCATCGCGCTGAGCGTGACCTCACGCGAGATGCCGGCGAGGTCGGCGAATTCGGGTGGCTCCTGGGTGAGCGGTGTCAGTGCGGGATACGGCGGATGGAGGACGTGCCCGAGGCGCTCGGCGAGTTGCAGGCCACTGCCATCACTGCCGGTGTTGGGAACCGACAGGCCGCCGGTTGCGACGATCAGCGCGGTGGCGTCGATTGAATCGCCGCCGCTGCAGCGCAATCGCCACTCGCCTGAGGAGGTAGGCTCGGCGTCTTCGAGGCAGGTGGAGAAGCGCATCTCGACGCCGGCAGCGCGCGCGTGCGTGACGAGCGCATCGCGAATGTCGCGGGCGCGGTCGGAGACGGGGAACAGCTTGCCGCTTTCGGCCTCGACCTTGAGTGGAATCCGCAAATCGCGTTCGAAAAAGTTGCGCTGTTCGGCGAGCGGCCAGGAGCGGAGGATGCGGCGCAACGCGTTAGATGAGGAATCCGTGACGAAGCGGCGTTCGTCGAGTTCAGCGGGGAGCACGTTGCAGCGGCCGCCGCCGGAGATGAGGATCTTGCGGCCGCCGTCGGCGGTGCGTTCGACGAGCACGACACGCCGCCCGCAGCGCGCGGCGAAGATCGCGGCGACGAGTCCGGCGGCGCCGGCGCCGCAAACGACGATGGGGTTGCCCACCGTGACGGCGCTCTCAGAGACCGCGCGCGTCGATGCGGCGCACGGTTGCGTCGATGAGATCGAGTGCGGCGTCGAGCGCGCCGGGAGC